>Ga0187864_10000970_pt1 | contig 29787 bp, 25 predicted proteins | sample June2016WEW_11_4_FD_132985 | JGI IMG/M metagenome (GOLD analysis project Ga0187864, IMG submission 132985) | Peatland microbial communities from SPRUCE experiment site at the Marcell Experimental Forest, Minnesota, USA - June2016WEW_11_40 | ecosystem: Environmental > Terrestrial > Soil >...
CTCGGAATTGGCTCTACAGAAGTCGAATCTCAACGTCCGGCGTGAAATCCTTGGCGAGCCCACGAACCCGAGTACGCCGCTGGCCGTGCCCAAAATCAGCTGCTTGCACCACAGGCTGTTAGGCTGGAGCGGTTCATGTGGTGGGGGATGACCAGGGCTGCATTGGGAAACACGTCCCTCAATTTGCTTAGTAGGGCTTCGATGAAGGAGTCATTCTCTTTCTGCGCATGTAGGCAGCGCATGGGATCGAAGAGGTAAAGGTCGGCGGGGTACTCCACGGCGAATCGTTCCCACCACTCCTTGGCTTTGGCTTGCTCCGTGTCCTTCGGTTGAATGCCCACGGGAAAGCGCGGAACTGTGATGTGTTTCTTGCGCAGTTCCCTCACCAGGATGACATGCAGGTGTTTCCGTAGTGTGGCCCTCTCTGTGTCCGACAGGCCCAGCGCCCGGCAGATCGCCTCACGGCGCCTCTGGAAAGATGCTGCCCGGCTTTCATAGTCGAGGATGACTACCTGCATCGGTTGGCCTGTCCCGTGCCGGAAATGGAGAAAGGGCCTGCCCAGCGCAGCACAGATCGCCATCTGCAAAGTCACATTCGATTTGCGGTGCTTCTCACGGCCAATCCACACCGCCAAGTCTCCCCGGTACAGCAGCCCGTCAAAGATCGGCTGTTCCGGCTCCGGCACGAAGCTAGGATCGAACTCTCCCGCGTCGAGAAAGCGAGCCGTGTCTTGGTCAGCGTTCGCGTTCGCCATTTCGGGTCTCCCGTGAATTGTTGGTAAGGTAGGGTGGCTTCAGGGTCTCGGCCAGCCTGACCAACACCACGTCGCCTTGCTTAAACTGAATTTCGATGCTGCCAAAGAACTGTCGTGCCATCAGACTTTGCAGGAGTGCGGTTAGTTCACGCATGAAGAACCTCCATCCTTTCGGAACTCGTAGCAGGCTGCTGCTAGGGGGCCGCTGGATGCCCCAGGATCGCCCATCGGGTGCTGAGTCGGGCTGAGGGTCATTGCGTACCTTCCCGATGCTTGCTGAGCCATGCTTCAAAGGCAGGCGAATGAAACTCGTACCTGATATAACGTCCAAACTGCAGGTGCGGGATTCTCTCGGCTTTGGGGCACCGTTCGCGGGAGTAGCTTCTGACCCAGCTCACCGGCACCTTCCATCGTTTGGCCAGTTCGTCGCTGTCGATGACTTCAATGGCTGGTGCGTCGGCGGTCATCGGCTCTGGCTCTCCAGGGCGGGCATGGCCGACCCCTCAAGGAATTTGGTGATTTCGGACTCGCGGAATCGCACCGAACGGCCCAGCTTGATATACGGCAATTCACGCCGCCACACCTTTTGACGGATGGTTGCCGGACGCCAGCCGGTCAGCCTCGAAACCTGTTCAACAGTAAGCAGTCTGTTCACGTTCGTTTCCTCCCTGCTCCTAATAAAACGATGAATAAAAATGAATGTCAAGATTAGTTCTTGCATCATTAGGCTTGTACGTGCTATAAACAATCTATGAGTATTCGCGGAATGCGGCGCACCAGAAAACAACCCGCCCTTGATGACCTCCAGGTAGCTTTTCCGCGAGCAAAGTTTTTCCATCTCGATAGAAGGGACTTGGACGACATCGTCGAGACGCTCAACCAGAAGCCGCGAGGGGGAACGTCGCCGTATGCTGAGGCGCTAATCCGCTTAATGAAGAGATTGAAAGAGTGCGGCGGCAACCTGCAAAAAATGATGAACGGCGATCCTAAGTTGGCGAAGGTCGTGGCAGACGTGTGTGTCACCCGCTGGATGCCGTCAACAAACCGAAGGGCTTTTTTAGTGCTGCAACCGTCCGTGGAGATCCAGGCTCTTTCGCCAATGCCTGAACCACAGAAGATAAAGGAGCGAGCGGAGCTTCTCGCCGCGTTGCGCTTCCATGCCGGGACTCTGAATCCGGAATGGGACAAGCTCACCGGCCCCTGTGCGCGCTGCGGCAATTACTACATCAAGAAACGTGAATCGCAGAAAGTTTATTGCTCTCGAAGATGCGGCAACACTGCTACTGCCGTTGCCCGAACCCGCGAAAGGCTGGACGAGGAACACGCGGACAAACTGCGCCGGTCACAAGCAGCTATGCAGAAGTGGCCCACAGCCCGAACCAAGGATGATTGGAAGGCTTTTGTATCAAAGCAGCGGGAACTGGAGATTAGCCGTAAGTTCCTAACCCGAGCAGTCACCAAAGGCGAACTCACCGCCAAGGGTAAACTCACCGCCCAGGGCAAAACATTTGTGAAAGAACACCTACAGAGAAAGGCAGGTAAGTCATGAGACGTGAGCAACACGGAACCATCATCCTTCGCTCCGGCAAGTGGTATGTCAGCTATTGGCAAGAGCGCAACGTCAACGGTACGGTTGAGCGTAAGCGGGTCACATACTACCTGGGCGAGAAGACAAAGGGAAAGAACCCGTCACCCGACATTGAAGAGGCCTGCAAGCGGTTCATGGCCACAGTGAACACCAACAGTCAAACCGTGAAGCCGGAGCAGGTTCTAACCATCGTTGATTTCGTGGACAGCGTGTATATGCCATGGGTTCGTGCCAACAAGCGGGCCGCAACCATCAATGGATACGAGAAGCTCTGGAAAAAGCACCTGAAAGGGCACTTTGGGAATATGCTGCTGTCGGACTATCAGCCCCGTCATGCCACGGCATTGCTGTCCAAGCTGGCCGAGAAGCAGTTGGGCCTGAATGCAGTCAAGCATGTGCGCTCGCTGATGTCGGGGATATTCCAACACGCGGCTGCCCTGGGATACACCAGCACCAATCCAATCCATTTTGCCAAAGTACTGGTTACGCCCCGTGCACCAAAGGGAACCCCGCATTACACCATTATGGAAATGGCAAGTGCCCTTACAGTGTTGCAGGGCCAGACTCAGGCCCGCGTAGCCATGGCATTGGCTTCTATCGGACTGCGGCCTTCCGAGATTCGCGGGCTGAAGCGGGAAGACATTGACCTGAATACCCACGTGCTCCGGGTTCGTCGCTCCGCTTGGCACTCTAGCATCAATGAAGGTGGTAAGGGTAAGAACAGTGTTCGTGACGTTACGCTCGGCTCTACCGTGATTGACATCCTGAAAGAGCACATGGAAGCGGAGCGGTCACAGCGTGGTTTTCTGCTGGAGAACAGCCTAGGAATGCCACTAGACCTAGATGCGCTGGCGCGTGATGTGATCCGGCCAACCTTTGCCGCGTCTGGCTTAGAATGGAAGGGGTACTATGGTGGCCGCCGGGGAGCGGAAACCGAGATGAACCGCTACACCAACGGCAACTCGCAGATCACGTCTCACCACTTCGGGCACACCAAGGCGGTTGCGGATGCCCATTACATCAAACCGATACCCGAAGAGACCAAAATTGCGGCTCTGGCATTGGATGGCACTCTTGGGGAGACTATCGGGAGACTAGCGGCCCAGGCTGAATCGAGTGTAAACTGAGGGTCACCAGTAGGTTGGTAGGTTGGAGGGATGCGTGAGTTGGTTGAAACGGGCGGTCTTGAAAACCGCTATACCTGAAAGGGTATCGGGGGTTCGAATCCCTCTCCCTCCGCCAGCAAGTCTCAACTGCAGAGAAACTCTGCGGCTTTCCCCTAAGAATTGCCGGAAATCACGGCAATTTCGCATATTTTGCGTCTAAACCGGACTCGGAGAAAGTGTCCTGCTGGATCCCGAAGGCAAGCTCTGCGGCTCTTTTCTCTGGAGGGCTGCTAGGCGGTCCGGTTTGAAGATCCCCATCGGGCGAATGCAATGCGATCAAAAACCGATCGTTCGGCGAATGCAAACTTGACTTGTGTTGCATGACCACGAACAGTTCTGTCTCCGGACACCCGGATGGCGCTGCCCAGACCACTTGTCAGAGCGCGAATAACGACAGTCACCCAAAACTGAAACTGAAACTTCAATGCAGTCCGTCGGCGATGTAGATCGCGTACAGTCCGCGCCTGTGCCGGTACGCTGCCGTCTTGCCATCCGCGGAGGTGACCATACGTGCATACATGGAGCCCAGCATGGCCATTGGCTCAACCGTCTGAACGAGCTGCCGCCGCCCGCTGGCCACGTCCACCTGCGATAGGCGTGCCGGCAGATCCTGGTTCCATACATTGACCATGCGGCCATCGAGGTTCCATCCCAGCACCTCGTCATCCTTCTCGAGGCCGGGGATCTCACTTACCTTGCCGGAAGCGACATCCACCAGGACATATTTCTCCGCGGCAACATCCAGGGTGACGATCCGCGTTGCGTCAGGCGACAGCTTGCCCGCCCTGGTGCCAACCGGGGTGACGGGACGCAGTTTGCCATCGCGCATATCGAGCAGGTAATCGCGAATTTGCTGCTGGGGGTCAAAGGCGGAAAAAACCGCCCATCGTCCATCGCGGGAGAACGTCAGGTCATTCTCCCAGGTACCGAATGCGGCGCTGAGGTCTCCCAGGTCGATCACTCTCTGCTCGCCGGCGCCGGTGGGATACAGATAGAGTTTGTGGGGCTGCGAGTTTTGTTCTGCCGCTACCATGCTCGCGTCCCAGGTGATGCCTGCGCCGTATCCGTCGCCCAGCTTCACCGCCGCCACCCCGTCCGCCTTCTTCACGTAAGCCTGGTAGTCGCTACCCTTGTAGCGGTTGAAGACGATCCATTGCCCATCGGGGGACAAGGATCCCATATCGACCCCGGTCTCGAGATCACGCGCCCTGCTCTCATCGCTCCGCTTTACGCCCATCTCGATTTGGAAGCGCACGCTTTCCAGCAGAACCTTGCCCGTAGCGGAGATGTCTTCGATGACCAGTTCCGTCGGGGACCGCAGTACAGTACGATGCTTTCCTGTTACCGCGACTGCGTACATGCCGGGATCTTCACCTTCCAGGCTTGCCGTGTACCACACCTCTTTGCCGTCTGGCGTCCAGCACAGGCTGCGACCAGTGGCGTAATACGGCGTCAGGCGCCGGACGCCGCCTTGCGTGTCCACCAGCGCCACCGCACCGCGATCATCGGGAAGAACAGAATGGTCCATAAACGCGACGTGCGTCCCATCCGGACTGATGCGTACGTCGGTGATCCATCCGGAAGTTTCGAACAGCACCTTGCCGATGGGAAATTCCAGCCGCTGTTTGCCGCGGTCGCGCCGCACCACCGCGAATTCTTTGCCATCGCGGGTGATGTCGGCCTCGTAAACGTCTTCCAGGATGGGCCGCGGGGCTCCGCCCTCCAGCGGCAATCGCGCCAGCGTCCCGCGCTGCAGCCACGTCGCCAGGAAACGGCGCTTCAGGATGACCGCCATATCGCCGTTGTCGGCGATGCCGAGCACATCCGCGTCGAGGTTGAGCGGTGTGGCCTGCACGCTGTTGCTGCGCTGCGCGTACAGTTGCCTGGCTCCGCCGTTCCATGACGCCGAGTACACGACGGTGTTGCCGTCGCGAGTGAACCTCGCCGGACCTGCATACCCCGGCTCAAAGGTGAGCTGCTGGTAGGAGGCGGTGGAGGACGACACATTCCTTTTGCCCAGGAAATACGCCGCCAGCACGGCTGCGACCACCACTAGCGCCAGCACTGCTGCCCTCATCCAGCGTGGGCGTTCCGGCGGCAAGGCGCGCCGGCTCACCGCACTCGAGCTGGACGTGCCCGAGATCGCCTCCAGCGCAAATCCCACGTCGCGTGCCGAATGGAATCTTCGCGCCGGCTCTTTCTCCAGGCAGCGCCGCATAATCCGCTCCAGCCCTGGCGATAGTTCCAGTTTGTCCGTGTCCAACTCTGGCGGATCATCCTTCAGGATGGCATTCATCGTCTCGATGGACGAGTCGCCCTTGAACGCGCGCTGTCCGCTGAGCATTTCGTACAAGATTGCGCCGAAGGCAAAGATGTCGGTGCGCGCGTCTACTTCCTTGCCGCGTACCTGCTCCGGCGACATGTACCCCGCGGTGCCCAGAACCATGCCCGGCATGGTGTGGGCCGGGACAGTCGCCGTGGCTCCCTCTGCTCCCTGTGCGCGGGCTTCTTCTATTCGCGCGAGCTTTGCCAGCCCGAAGTCGAGCACCTTCACCCGCCCATCCTTGGTGACGAACACGTTCTCCGGTTTCAGGTCGCGATGCACCACGCCTTTGTCATGCGCAGCGGCAAGCCCCTCGGCGAGCTGCGACGAGTATTCGATCGCCTGCCGCTGAGGCATCGGGCCGTCGTTCATTTTTTCGCGCAGGGTCTCACCGTCGAGAAGCTCGCAGACCATATACGGCGATCCATGGTGCTGCCCGATGTCGTACACGCCGAGAATGTTGGGATGATTCAGCGCCGCGACCGTGCGCGCTTCCTGCTCGAAGCGCCGCAACCGGTCGGCATCGCGCGCAAACGACTCCGGCAAAACTTTGATGGCCACCTCACGGTCGAGGCGCGTGTCGCGGGCACGATACACCTCTCCCATGCCGCCTGCGCCCAGCGGAGACTGAATTTCATAAGGCCCGAGTTTGGTACCTGAGGTGAGGACCATGAGAGGTAACGGATTATAACTTTACAGGGTCGGGCTCCTTTTCCCAAAATGGTCACGTGGACAGCTTGGCGGCCATCGTTCTATCGAGCCGAAGAGTGGCGTGGCAGGATGGGCATCGACCTCTGTCCGAGCACGCTAACGTGTCGCAGTCGCGGTGACGCAATGTCGTTCCTACGAATATGACGATGCTAAATTGGTGTGTCGGGGCTATCCCTTAGATGTGGCTGGTTGCGCTTCGTTCTCGGTGACTTGCGACTACGCGCATTACTTGCGGTAGCGTTGCATCAACTGCTGGAACCGCGGGTCCCTGCGCAGTGCAGCGAAGTACGGGCTGGCATCGAGGGCGGCAAAATCATGAAATCCGACGTCAAACGCCTTTTGCAGCGTGGCCAGGGCTTTCTCGGTGTCCCCGCCTGCCGCGTATGCCGCGCCTAGCCAGAAATAGTTTATGCCCGCAGGTCGAACGCCCTTCGATAACGCGGCCACAGCTTTTTGGTAGTCTCCTTGCGCCAGATAGACTTGACCAAGCCCTAGGTCTGATGTCGCGGCCCCTGGGCTTAATTCCCGCGCTTGCTGGAAGGCGGCAATTGCCTCCGGGTACCGTTGCTGGGCCAGAAGGGCACGGCCCAAGTGATAGTGGGCTTCGTACATGGAGGGTTGCAGACGGAGGGCTTCCCGTACGGCCTTCTCCGCGGCGGCGCCCTCCGGCGGCTGTTCGTACGCCAGGGCCCAGGAAAGCAGGTCCCAGGCATAGGCATTGTCGGGGTCCAACTCGGTAGCGGTGCGAAACTCCCGCGCCGCGCCCGCATAGTCGTACTTGTCCGCCATGACCGTTCCCAATGCCAGGTGGGTCTGGGCCAATCGCGGATCCATGGCCAGGGCGCGCTGGGCGAACTGCTCAGCCCTTTGCAGATGAGACGGATTCGAGTCGATATTACGGTAGATCTGGCCTTCGACCCATGACAACCCGGCAATGGCAAGAGGGTAATCCGGGTCCGACTGGAGCGCCTCCTCAAAGTGTCGACGTGCTGCCTCCAGTTTTTCGGGCTGGTCAAAATACTCGACCAATGCCTGACCTCGCAGGTAGGCGTCATAGGCCTTGGGATTCTGCGTGTAGCGATGTTGAATCGCCTGCTGCTCCTGGGGACTGAGCTTGAGGTTGAGCGACTCGGCGATCTTCAGTGCAGTTTGCTCTTGCAGTGAAAAAACATCCTTCATTTCTCCGGCGAAGTCGTCGGCCCACACCTGGAACCCACTGCTGGAATCAATGAGATGCACGTTGATCCGCACCTGATCACCGGCCTTGCGCACGCTTCCCTCGAGCAGATACCGGACGCCGAGCTCCCGGCCGATCTCTGCAGCACTCTTGTCAGAAGCTTTCAGCGCAGCGACCGAGGAATGCGAAGCCACGTCGATTCCCTGAATTTTCGAGAGCTTCGTGGTGATTTCATCGGTCATTCCGTCGCTGAAATAGGCACTGTCTGGCTCCGCGCTCAGGTTTTGCAGCGGAAGGACGCCAACCGACGGCTTGGCGACTATGACCTCGGAATGCGCCGGAGAATGTTTCTCATACCACGCGATCGCTCCAACGGCGACCAGCAAAGCCAGCACCGCTGCGCTCGCGAATACGATCCCGCGTTTCGACTGCGGACGCGCCTGAGTCTGCGTGCCCACGGCAGCTGTTCGCGCCGAGTCCGAGGCCCGCTGGATGCGCCTCAAATCCGCGCGCAGCTCGGCCGCGGACTGGTAGCGCAATCCTCGGTCCTTCTCCAGCGACTTTTCGAGAACGCGCTCGAACTCGGCGGGTAGCTCCGGATTCAATCGCAGCGCTGGAGCGGGCACCCGGTTCATGATCCCGTCGAAGATCACCCCTGTACTTTCACCACGGAAAGGCAAAGCGCCTGTCGCCATCTCGTATAAGACGACTCCGAATGAGAACAAGTCCGTACGTGCGTCCAGTTCTTTGCCTCGCACCTGCTCCGGCGACATGTAAGCGACCGTCCCGAGAGTGGAACCGGGGCTGGTAAGATGCTGTTCGTCGACGGCGGTCGCGGTGTTCGATGATGCAACCTGGCCGTAAGAACTGGTAGCCGGCGCAACCTTCGCCAGCCCGAAATCAAGAATCTTGGCGTGCCCGCGCTGCGTGACAAAAATATTGGCAGGCTTGATGTCGCGATGAACGATCCCCTGGGAGTGTGCGGAGTCCAACCCGTCGGCAATCTCAATCGCCAGGGAGAGGACGGTTTCGCTCTCTAACGGCTTTCCCGCGATGAGATGCTTGAGCGTCATGCCGTCTAGAAACTCCATGGCAATGAACGACTGCTCACCGTGCCGGCCGATTTCGTAGATGGTGCAAATATTGGGATGATTGAGAGCTGACGCCGCGCGCGCCTCTCGACGAAAGCGTTCTAGGGCTTGCGGGTCTCGCGATAGTTCATCGGGTAGGAATTTGAGGGCGACGAAGCGGCCAAGTTCGGTGTCCTCGGCTTTATAGACCACCCCCATACCACCGCCGCCCAGCTTTTCGATGATGCGGTAGTGCGAGATTATCTGGTCGATCACTGAAGAGATGCCCAGCTTTCCGGTCGCTTCATCTTACGGACGCTGCATCCGCTAGTCAACGAATGACGGCTCTGGCATGGTCATGTCAAACTCGGAACACTTGGCCTTGGAACGGGGCATCTACGCCGAAGTGGGTCCGTACCCGATATCCTCAATTCGGGCCGCTGCGCAATTACTCCCGGTTTGTCGGCTAACAGGAAGTAATGCAAAGCTCCAACCTGTCAGTTGGCGCGAAATCGGCTTCGCATGAGCGGAGAAGTGGAAAATACCCTGCGAGAAGCCTCAGCAGCCGAATTCCTCACCAGGGACTAACCGGAAACAACCCAAATGGTAGATGGACGCTCGCTGAAATGTGGCGCCCGATCCCCCGAAGTCGGCTGAGAAAAGCCGGGGAGAACATTGCCGAATTACGCAGAATCCTGCTTTTCCGTACGAGCGCTGCCGGAGATTCTTTCTGCACTTCGGACTGTCCGGTGAGGAAGCAGTCAGTCTGCGAACCAATTTGAGAGTGGAGCCGGCTCAACCACAGCGCCCTATCGCCCAATGATCGCTAACCCTTCGCCTTCGAATCGCCACAGAAAGCGGACTACTCGATCGCGTGGCCGAGCCTAATTGGTTTCTCCGCTGCGCTCGTTCCTGGGATGAAATCCAGGCAAGTCGCTGACACATGGCAGGTTACGCCATAGTTGGAAACGGCATCCAGAGTTCGAATCCAACTCCCTCCGCCATACAGTCTGAACTGCAGAGAAACCCTGCGGCTTTCGTCTGAAAATCGCTGAAAATCCCCGTAATTTTGCATGTTTTGCGCTCAAACCGGACTTGGAGAAAGTGACCTGCCGGAGCTAAAAGGCCAGATTTGGGGCCCTGTTTCTCTGGAGGGCTGACAGGCAGTCCGGTTTGAAGATTCTTATCAGGCGAATGCAATGCGATCAGAAACCGATCCTTCAGCGAATGCAAACTTGACTTGTTTTGCGTGATCACGAACAGTTCTGGCAATCTCCTGCCCCAAGTGGGCGTATTACCGCTCTTTTTCTGCATCCGTCAGAGCGTCATATTCACCGGCGTTGAGTTTGCGTTCCTGATCGACATGAAATCGCTTCGGGTACTGACGCCGCCACACCAGAGATGCCCTCTGTCTCTCGCCATCAAGCCGAAAAAACTCGGGATGTTCTTCGAACACCTTGCGCCAGTGCTCGGCATGAGACTTGTCGCCAAAGATGCGATCAGACCACCCCTCAAATGGCAGTTTGTAGAACTTGTAAGGGACCAAAGTCTGTTTAATACAGGATGCGCCTTTTTTAATGACCCGACAGAATCAAACGGGCAGCCATTGCCGTCGGTGAAGGCCGCTTACGGCCGCGCTCCATGATTCTTGTCATCCCCGCTTTGCGGTCTGGTCAAGGGTGTGACCGACGAAACAGCGACGCTGCATACTCTAGGACAGGCTGCATATCGGCCGAAAGCACATCTCCTTCGTAAATCTCCAAGTAATTGACATGCCGGCCGGCACTGTTCGCCGCCATCCCTTTATCAAATGTGGGCTGACGTGGCAAAGCACCGCTTCGACCTGTTGCTCTTCTGGTCGCTAGACCGGCTCACACGCGAAGGCACGTACAAGACCCTCACGTACTTGCGGCGACTCACGGACGCGTGCGTGAAGTTCAAGAGCTACACCGAGCAGTACATAGACTCGCTGGGCGCTTTCAGTGATGCGATCATCGGCGTGCTCGCCGCCGTCGCCGCTCAGGAACGCATTCGAATGTCGGAGCGAACGAAGGCCGGTTTGGCGCGGGTGCGCGCCCAGGGTACTCGTCTTGGCCGCCCCGCTGCCAAGGTGGACGTTCGCAAATTGCGGAAACTCCGTGCGCGGGGAGAAACGCTCCGCTCCATTGCCCAGGAACTGCGGGTAAGTCCGGCGCTCGTATGCAAGATACTCAAGCAGCCCCAGCAAAGAATGTAGCAGCCTAAGACCCTTACTAGCCCTTCACGCACCAGATGAAGTGATTTCCCCGCGTCATGGATGGGCTCGATGTCCCGCAGCTCACGGATGTCGTTATCCTCGCACCATGCGGCGAACTCAGCGGCGGCGCTTGCATAGGCCTTGCGCGTATGCGATTACGGACATTGGCCGTGAAGAACTCAACGAAACGCCTGGCAGCGTCCTGATCCGGCGCGAACAACGCGGGAAGCACGCGTGGCCAGAAGCGACCCTTGATACAACCTTGGCCATCTTCCCGCTCCCTGCCGCCCGTTAGTGCATGATAACGTCCTTGATCATGCACAAAATAGGACCGTAGGGAAGGGTTTTTTCTGTGTCATTTTCATTGAATTCTGGCACGATTCTTTCAGAGAAATCCGGCACTATCTCTTGACTTGATTGCTGATTGCAGGCCGAGCCTGCGCAACCAAGTGCGGCCGAGTGCCAAATAGTGCGAAGAAAAGGTGCCATTTATCCTGAGAGGTGACACATAATTAGTGTCATATTCCAAAGCGGCGGCTGGGGCCGCCGAGCTGTGTTTTCGCGAGGACCTATCATGGCGCTACCAGCGGAAGCCGTCTCCGGAAACCAGTACCGTGTCGCACACACATATACGGACAAAGGGAATCCTCACCTTAAAGGTGACGAATTTTCCGGCTGGCTTGCAATCAATGAACGCACAATCGGGATGACCGGGGGCATCAGGCCTCGCTCGTACATACACCCGATTGGGACGGCCTTGCCGGCATACGTGGTTCTCGTGACGGCGCACATTGCCGGAGACTATGCCAATCCGTGGCATGACGTGATTGACGATCGGGCCGGCATGATCCGGTATTGGGGAGATGCAAAGTACTCAGATCGCAGGAAATCGTGTGATGCATTTGCGGGCAATCGATGTCTTAAAGCAATCTACGATGAGTTGCTTGTTGGCGACCGTACCATTTTGCCGCCAATCCTCCATTTCTCCCGCCCCAGCACAGGCCAACTCGTGTTCAACGGTCTCTGCGTCCTCGAAATGATGGAGCTGTCCTGGTTCGAGGACCATGGACGACCCATTCGAAACTACCGGTACAGCCTCTCCATTCTTGATGACGAATTCGTAAGTGTGGATTGGTTGAGGTCCCGCGTTGTAACCACGTCCAAGCAATCTCTGATAGACGGTGCCCCGGCAGCCTGGAAGGATTACATTCGTGGACGTACCCGTAGACGACAACTTTGGAAGGCACGCGTGCGAAGCACAGAGGCACAACTACCAAAGTCGGGCTCCGCGGATGAAAAGGTCCTGCAGCAGCTTGTGGATCTGTCTCCAAAGCAGTTTGAAGCGGTGATTGTCGCGTTGTTTCGGGAGATGAAGACCGTTGAACACTCGATAACGCAGACCCGATTTGTCAACGACAACGGGTTTGATTTCTTCGGCACGTTCACTATGCCACTTCCCGTCGACTATGAGATCCCCTTACGCGGTGAGGCCAAGCGCTGGAAGCAAGGGGTTGGCGTGGGGGAGGTCTCACGGCTTGTCGCGCGACTCCGGCGCGGCGAATACGGAATCTTTGTTACCACGTCGTACTACACCCGGCAGGCCCAGGAGGAAGTGCTGGAGGACGCTTACCCGGTTAAGCTCTTCACCGGCATCGATCTTGTACGATTCCTGCGAGAGCTGAAACTGCTTGCGGGAGAGCGGCTGAAAGAAGAATGGCTTTCGGCTGTGCTGGAGGACCGCCCATCAGAAAACAGATCATAGAGTACACGTTATCCAGCCCCTAACCGTGGTGTCTTAACGTGTATGGACCGGGAACCCAAGTGCAGACACTCGCGCAGGGTATACAAGATCTAGGAGTTCACAATGGCGGCGATGGTACAACTTCGGATTCCTGCTGGGACTTGCTTGTTTCTTCGGCGGAAGCCCTCGGGGAACCCAACGGCACGGCGAGAAGTCGCCCAGTCAAAAAGGGTGGCGAACTGACGGGTGCTAAGTCCTTTGTTCAGAGCCCCGGATGGCGCTGGATTCGGGCGGTCAACAGGCTATAGGTTGTTGACCAGTTCGCCTCACCGCGCGGGTAAGCCTTGAGCACGAACTGTGTCGGAAGGCAATGATTTCGGCCAGCTTCCCAGAACAGGACTTCTGGACAACGTGAATCCATTTCTACGGTTTGGGCGTTATACGGCCAAGTGGCGGTGCCAATGCGGGTGCCGGATGCTGGCCGACTCCCGAGGACATATTCCATCCGGTTCAGATAGGGTGCGAGTTGGCCTGTTCTCGCCAGCTAACCGCGAAAAGTCCAAACTCCATGCTGTCCTTCATTCGACCTTGAGTTGACTTGGTGCGCACCTCCACTGATTGCTGCGCTTTTCGGGGGCAGAGGTCGGCCGGTTTGAATTGACTTGGGCTGTCGCCTTCGCCCGTCAGAATCACACATCCGAGTGACGGTGAACACTGCCTCCGAATGCACTAAAACTCCAATACGCTGCTGCTCATAAGTCCGAGCAGTGGCAATCGGGTATAGTTTGAAGCCGCGCGGATCCAGCCTCTGGGTCAGCGTCGCTATCGTCGTTCCTTTGCCCGACGCGTTCCAGCCCTCGAAAATAACGAGCGTAGGCACACCGTTATCCCAGCACGCCTTCTCGAGGTCGTACAAGCACAGCTGCAGGAGATTTCGGGCAAGCCGCGCCGCGCTGAGATGTCATTAGCTAAGGCTCTGCTCTAAGCGACAGATGCCTCCGAAGTTCGCTGGCAATTCGCGAGGCAAATGGCTGAGCCTTATGGTGGCTCATGTGCTCGACTGTAAGAATAGAGTAGCGATCCCCATCGTCCCGCGCGGCCCCTGCCATGTCATCTTAAGCGGTGGCTTCGCCACATGGATCCTGGCGATTGACGCGCGAATGCTCGGAGCTTTGTTTGTCGTACGTAATGAAGTCAGGCTGTCAGAAAACGGGATTGCCGCAAACTGGATGTGGATCCCACTCCTTATTTGGGCATGAACGAGAGCACACCGATGACCGCACCGCTGACCACCAGTAGCGCTGGATTGATCTTGTACTGCAGCAGGATTAGCAGCACGGCCACGGATATTGCCGCTGTTTCTGTGCCGGTAATTGCACCCTTTGCCATGGTGAAGCAGCCGGCCAGCAATAGCCCGATCGACACCGGCGCCAGTCCCTGCTGAATGGAAGTTCTCCACGGCCATTTTTCGAGCTTCCTCCATCCCTTCGCGACAGCGAATGCGAGCAGCGCCGTCGGCCCGAAAAAAGCGATCAGTACAACGATTGCGCCCAACGCGCCGCCTGCCCACTGTCCGATGGAGACGATCATCATCATGTTGGGCCCGGGAGCCATCTGCCCGACACTGTACAGATGGATGAGTTGCTTGAAGTCGAGCCAGTGGTGCGCGTCGACAGTCAGGATTTTCATTTCGGGGAAGGCAGCCATGCCTCCGCCGACGGTCAACAGCGACAGATAAGAGAACACTCGAGCCAGAGCTGGGATCTGGTTCATGGCGTCACACCCGCTTTCTGCACTTTGCGAGGATGATGAAAGAGGATCGCGAGAATCCCGACCACGATCAGCGTCCGTGGCACTGAGATGTGTAACCGGTTCACCGCAATTACTGTCATCGCAATGAACACAAAATCAAACTTGCCAGAAAGCGACTTCTTACTTAGCCCCACAACCGTCGACAGGATCAGGCCAACGGCTGCGGCTGCCACGCCTTTCAACGCCGCCGTAATCCAGACGTGATCTCCGTGAATACGATAGAAGATTCCTACAACGAACATTAGAACCGCGCCCGGCAGACAGATCCCAAGAATCGCGGCTATCGATCCAAGGGCTCCACGCAACCTTTCCCCTACGAGGATGGCCATGTTGGTCGCGTTCAAGCCGGGAAGGCTCTGGCTGATGGAAAGCATCTCGACGAACTCCTTGTCGTCGATCCAATGGTTCTTGGTCACGAGGCTGCCGCGCAGGTAAGGCACCACGCCGCCGAAGCTGGTGGCCCCGATGATCAGGAACTCGAGGAATATCTGAACAATGGGGACTTCCGCCGGTGCTGTCGAAGCAGCGCCGGCTGCTGGCAATGTAGATTTTCCGCCCGTCTCATTCATGGCTCTGGGGCTCATTGCCGTTAAGGCGGTACACCATTGCAGTCTTCGTAACGCCCAGGGCCAGCCAGTCCTGCACGTCCTGTTGCAGCGAGATGTAGAACTGCGCGGCCAATTTTTTCTGCTTATCGGCAACGCTTTCCCGGCGATCGAACTTTACCTGGAAAGCAAACTCTCCCACCAGCGACTTATGCTCGCCGCGGGTGCGCCATAGCCCGATGTCGCACTTGCCGACCAGCCCTTTGCCGAAGTCCAGTTGACCGAGCGGAAGCAGCACTTCCTCCACGATGCCTCCGTTCACCAGGCTGATTTTCTCGTCAAGGCCTTTCTGTAGTTTGGCTAGCGCGGGAAACACTTTCACTAGGGTAGCCATCGAAGCTTTGTCGGCCTCGTGCATCTGGCTTAATCCGAACTGGCAGTTGTGCGAGTAGAGGATGCGGTATCCACCCACCTCGTCTTTCAGCGGCAGAGCCTCAGCCTTGAACTTGATGCGGTACTTACCGGCGATCTTCGGCCGGACGTCCAGCGCAGTTGCTTGTTGTTCATCCGGATGGCGGAACTTGAACACGATCTCCGGATCGCCCACGGGAAAGCCGTCCACGTACGCGACTCGCCGCCGCAGGATGAATGCATTGTTGTATAGGCGAAAATCGGGAGTATCGCCGAAAACGATCTCCCTGATTTGCGGCCTGAGCCCAGCTTCGGCGTCCGGGATGAAACCGACGCCGACCTTTTTCGCCGTTTTCTGCACAAGTTCGCCGAAATCGCGGAACGCCCGGACCGAAGTGAAACGTTCGGGCTTCAGGATCAGCTTGGCTTCCAGATATGTCACCCGATCCATAGGCGTACCGTCGGCATAGGACTGTCCCGGCGTGTAGGTCTGTGACACGGGCTCCTGGGCGGCAGATTTCTTGCTCTTGTTTTTCTTGTGCTTGTCCTTCTTGGGCTTCGCTTCTTTATTCTTCTTTGCCACGTTATTCCTCTGGTTATCGTTAGCCTGTCAGTTAACTACGATTCCGGCGGATCGAAAACTGTCACTTGCGACAGGTGACCTTTGATGATTCCTGCGGACGAGGCACAGCCCGTGACTCACCTCCCGGGTGTGCTCTTTGCTGCTGCTGGCCGCAGGATGAAATAGCCAGCTGAACGAGACTTACTTCGAGCGCATCCCGACCGACTCAGTCTTCGCAACCCGTTCTTTCGTAAGCGCGGAAGCATAGCCGCAATTTTGTTGGGTCGCAACGCCGCTCCTTTGGCGAAATTGCTTGCGCCATACGTTGGGAGACTTGCCAGCCCATGTGCGGAAAGCACGCGTGAAGGTGCTCGTTTCTGCGTATCCCAGTGCTTCAGCAATATCGCTGACCTTCAAGGACGTGTGCGTAAGAAATTGGGTCGCTAATTGGAATCGTGCACGACCGCGAAGATCTCGGAAGTTTGTGTGCTCCCTCAGCAATCGTCGATTCAGCGTCTTGGGGTGGATTCCAAGATCCCTCGCTACGTTGTGAAGCGTCGCATCACCGCACAGGTATCGCGCCAAGAGTATTCGGCCCACCAGCTCGCCGGTGTTCGGGTTATCCAGCTTCAACCAGTTGGAAACAGAATTGTCGAGATCGAGGGGAGCGCGAGGGTCAGTCCGCACTACGGTTTGCTTTGTTATACATTCCCGGTTTTTTAAGCGCTTCCCCATCTAAATCAGCTCTCAATACGACTTTTGGCTGAAAGGTCGGCGACTTGGAAACGTTAGACCTTCGATGAACCATGTCACACCGGCTGCAATCAAGGCTTGGCATTTTCAGACAGTTCCCAGGGAAACTCTTACTTTCGAGTGTTTTCAGCAGTTGCGTGGGCTGCTTTCGCCAAGCTGACGGCGGCTTGCCGGACCAGGATTGAAACGCTCGCGTGAAGTCGCTTGTCTCCGCATAACCTAGTGCCAACGCGATATCTGTAACATTCATGCGCGTGCCGGTGAGGAGTTGGCTTGCTATTTCAAATCGTGCCTGATTGCGCAGATCGCGGAAGCCTGTCCCCTCATTGTGCAGCTTTCGGTTGAGTGCCTTGCCGTGAATCCCCAGATCGCTTGCTACGTTGCTCACCGTCGCAGTTCCGCACACCGATCGCGCGCGGAGTATTCGGACAACCCGTTCGCTGGTACTCGGTTGGGTCACGGCCCAATAACTTGCCGCGGATTTATCAAGCGCCGTTCGAAGCTGGGGATTGGCCATCCGCACCGAGGATTTCAGGAGTTGTGACGAAAACACCAGCGCGTTTTGCTCGGCATCAAAGATGGGCATCTGTCCGAAGACTTTACGATAGAGACCGACATTGTCCGGCGTATGGCGGGCGAGCCGGACCTGTCCAGGCGAAATGCCGCAAAGCTCAAGCATGATGTTGAGACCCATGACCGTCACTAGGTCGTAGACTTGTTCGATGGCTTGCATCTCGGGATGGTGAATGCCATAGCCCCAGTAGGCTACCTCCTCCTGGATCGACAAATAGACAACAGATCCCCTTACATATCGCTGCTGGTTAACACATAGATCATATATCGCACGCCCTAGCGTCGGCGCATTGCGCATCAACTGCCCCACAAGACCGAGGTCCTTGATTCCGCTGCGTTGTCCAAGCATAAGACCGAAATAAGGGCACTTTGTAGCGATCACGCAAGCTTGAAGAAGCCGTCCCAGCTCCAAAAACGAGATTGCATTTTCGGCGTCATCTAAAACGCTGGGCCCAAGGCCGGTGCTTGCGATGACCTTCGCCGGATCCTGATCGAAATGTATGAGAACAGAGGGGATGGCAGTTAATGGCCCCACACGCTGACTGCTTTCCATTTTCGATCCTTCCGTCGAGACCTTACAGATCGGATCAGGGGTGAACGGCACCTCGGATATCTGGCTCCACGATTATTTACCGTTTGTCCCAAAATGCCAAGACCTAAAAAATCTGCCATGGCATGTTTGCAGCTGTCGCAGGACTCCTAATGTGCAGGAGAACTGCACATCAATCATAGGAGGCAGTTATGGATCAAACTTCAACAGCCGCGACAAGCAAGGGAAAGACGGAAGTTTTGACAGGAATTGCTCGCTCGAAAGGAAAGGCGGCGGGCGAGGCGATGGTGTTCAGCCATCGATTTGGATGGGCGTTCAACCATGTCGGCAACGAGGACGGCAAAATCCTGACGGCTGGCTGGGATAACCACGGCCAATCTGTGGAGGGCAAGATCGTGGTCTACCCGACCGTCACCGGCTCCACCAGCGGCGCTATCAGCCTGTACTACAAGGTCAAACAGTCCAAGCACGGCCCCGCGGCCATCATCTGTCGGGAGATCTTCCCCTTCGATATCAGCGGCGCCATTGCCGCTGAGATTCCGGCCGTGGACAAGTGCGACCGGGACCCGATCACGACCATCAAGACCGGTGACTGGGTGGAAATCGACGCACCCAAAGTTGGGCAGAAGGCCACCGTCACCATCATCCACAAGGCGAAGTGAATCGTAGACATTCTGAACAAGAAAAATATCGAATGAGGAGACTTTGACAATGAAACTAACGAAGTTCCAACAAGAGATGCTCGACGGCAAGCATGGTGAAGCCAAGAAATTCTGCATGGACAAACTGACGGACTTCGGCGAAGCGGTCGAGGCCACGGAAATGGTGGACCTCTCCCTCGTCCTTTGCGGATGTCCCATCTGGTCGAAGAACCCCAGAGATCCGAAGACACTGGAGAAACTCAACGCCTACGACCTGGGACACAGCCGGCTCTATGATCCGATCTTCGCGATGAAGGATGCGCACGTCGCCGACGAGACAGGGACCGTGTGCGGAGGCGATCCGTACTTCGTGCAGTTTGACAAGGTCGACCAGAAGGGGTACCCGTGGAACTTTGAGATCCCGGGCAAGGGCAGCTTCAAGATCGACAACGAAATGTTCCAGGATCTCAAGGCGGGTTACGACAAGCAGCTGGAGCACGGCCATCTGCCGTGGTCCTCGTGCAACCCTTATTTGAACACCCGTATCCCCAAGATGGGCGAGTACTGCGCCAGCTCGGAGTCCAGTGCCGCGTGCTACATCAACACCGTCCTGGGCGCGCGGACCAATCGGGAATCCCCGGTCAACACCGTCTACGCGGCCTACACCGGCTGCATGCCGAAATACGGCAGCTACCTCGACGAGAACCGTGCGGCCAAGTGCATCGTCGAGATCGACGACGAGGTCCGCGACAACCTCAAGGGGATGGCTGATTGGGGCGCCTTGGGTGCCTGTATCGCTGCGAAGGCGGAAAACCGCATCATGGCCGTGCTCAACCTGCCCATCACCAAGATGAGCTCGGGCGCGACCAAGAATCTGATCTCGTGCGCTTCGCCGGGCATGAACGACCCGATCCTCCATCTGATGGGCATCACGCCGGAATCGCCGACGCTGGAAGCGGCCTTCAAAGGCAAGATGCCCAAGAACCCGGAACGGTTCAAGGTGACGATGGAAGACATCATTGAGATGTACCGCTACCTCAACAACCTTGCGCCAGCGCCCGGCCCCGACGGCGCCAAGCCGGTAGACATCGTTATTGTCGGTTGTCCGCACGCGACCTTCGACGAGGTCCGCGAGGTCGCCCGGTTGGTGAAGGGTAAGAAGGTCAAGCCGGGAGTGCAGCTCTGGGTGCAGACCGACACGCCCACCTACTTCATGGCTCAGCATTACGGCGATACCAAGAGCATCGAGGACGCCGGCGGCAAGATCTACCACCAGACCTGCATGGCGATGACCCCGTTCCGGCACTACCCGAAAAACATCACCATCGCCACGAGCAGCTTCAAGTACACGAAGCTGTGCGCCGGATTCGGATCGGAGGGGACGACCTGGATCTACGCCAACCCAGAGGCCCTCGTCAATGCGGCGGTCAATGGCGTGTTCAAACCGACCGCGCGCTGGGACTACTGGAGCCAGCCAAAGGAGAAGCGGTTGGCCAGCGAGAGTGTTCAGCCGCTGTATGACGGAGCCCTCCCGATGGTCTCCTAGCAGCGGAGCCGTCTGGAGATGCGCCGGGTGCCCCTGGGAAACCAGGGGCACTCCGATTAGCTTGTTTTGCCCGTAGTCACCGTGGCCGTTGCCTCTAGACTTTGCTAGAACCAGCTTCACCAGGAGAATTTCATATGTCTGCCGTAGCCAACGTCACATTGTCCGCTCAGGAAGAAGCGATCGCCAGTGGCAAAACCGCTCTGCATCCTGGGGTAACCGACCGGGTTATGAGACTATTCGACGCTATCCGTGCTTCCTATCAGCCCCGGCTCACGCTGGACCGGGCGGTCTACTTCACGGAGTCGATGCGATCCACCGAGGGTCAGCCGCTCGTGCTGCGCTGGGCCAAGGCGCTCAGTCATATCACAGAGAACATCCCGGTGACCATCTTCGATGACGAGTTGATCGTCGGACGGCCAAACACCTGGCTCGGCCGCTATACGCTGGTCTATCCCGAACTGGACGGCAGCATCATGAAGGCGGGGTCCGAGGCGTTCATGGCCGCAGAGAAAAAGGGAGCGCGCGACGCGGTCATCGTTACGGCGGAAGATAAGAAGATCATCGACGAGGTGCTCTTCCCCTATTGGGAGGGCAAGGACTTCACCCCCAACTTCATCCGCGCGCTGCCCGAGGATTCGCGGCACATCTCCTTCGGACCGGACCCGAAGAACATTGGCGTCATGCAGACGTTCGTCCTCGTCAGCTCATCAACCATGCGCCACTCCCAGAACTGGGTGATCGACTATGGCAAGCTGCTGGCGCGGGGCTGCAGGGGCCTCCGGGCCGAGTCCGAGAAACGGCTGGCGGCGCTGGAGCATCCGCGGGACCTGGTCCACAAGAAACCGTTTTACGAGGCGGCCATCATCACCTGCGATGCACTTTCGATCTGGGCCGGACGCTATGCGAAGTGTGCTGCGGACATGGCCGCAAAGGAAGCCAATCCCGTCAGGAAGCAGGAGCTTCAGGACATCGCGGAGCGCTGCGCATGGGTTCCCGAGAACCCGGCACGCAACTTCCGCGACGCCATCCAGGCGCAATGGTTCGCGCAGTTGTTCTCGCGGATGGAGGAGATGATCGGCGGCCAGATCAACCAGGGCCGGTATGACCAGTTCTTCTACCCCTACTACAAGAAGGACGTGGACGCGGGGCGGATCACGCCGGAGCAAGCGCAGGAGCTGTTCCAGTGCCACTGGCTGAACATGATGCAGAGTGTGGAATCCCAGATGTCGCCGGCGATGGCGCAGGGCCGGCAAGGGTTCTCGCACCACGAAACGGTGACGATCGGCGGCCAGACGCCGGACGGTCAGGACGCCACCAACGAGCTGTCCTACATCATCCTCGAGTCCACGCGGCCGCTCAAATCCAGCTACCCGGAACTGGGGGCGCGGATCCACGCCAACACCCCTGACAGGTTCCTGCACGCGGTGGCGGAAACGCAAAAGGACGGCAAAGGTTCCCCCAAGCTGGTCAACGACGAGAACATCATCCCGTTTCTGCTGAGCCATGGCATCGAGCGTTCCGAGGCGCGCGATTACGCGATATCGGGTTGCACCGAGTCGCGTCTGCCCAACCGCGAGACCGGCAAGACCGGCAACACCGCGCTCAACTTCGGGGCCATCATCGAGCTGACCCTGCGCAATGGTCGGAACAAGTTCTGGAAGGACGAGCTTTTCGGCCTGGAGACGGGCGATCCTCGGACCTTTGCGACCTATGACGATCTGTGGACCGCGTTCCAATCGCAGTTGCTGAACTGCCTCAGACATTGCATGGTTCAGGTGTACACGGCGCTGAAACTCAAGCCGCAATACATCGCGGCACCGTTCTGCTCGCTGATGAGCGACGTCGTGATGGAAGCTGGCAGGGACATCCACACGCACGACGACTACATTCCGGGTGCCTTCGACACGTCGTGCATCGATTGCTCCGGTGGCTTCGGCACCGCGATTGATTCACTCGCGGCCATCAAGCACCTGATCTACGACACCAAGAAACTTACCTGGGATCAACTGATGGAGGCGCTCGAGGCCAACTGGGAGAACTGCGAAGTCGTCCGTCAGATGTGCCTGAACGCGCCGAAATACGGCAATGGCATCGAATGGGTGGACGCGATCGGCTTCGAGATCCAGCGCACGGCCATGAAATACTGCCACGAGCATCCCAAGCCGCATGGCATGACCTTCAACTTTCGGGTCATTCCGATCACCTTCCACGTCCCGTCGGGCAAGGTCACCTTCGCGACCCCGAGCGGCCGCCCCGCAGGCGAGTTTCTGTCTGAGGGGATTTCGCCCTCCCACGGCATGGACAGGAAGGGCCCCACGGTTACTCTGGGTTCGATCGCGCGCGCGACCTGCCAAACCTACAACACCCACCGCGAAGATTTGATCAACATGAAGATGGCGCCGGGCAATGTCGCAGGCGAGGCGGGGACTCGCACGCTGATGCAGTTGATTCGGGTTTGGTGCGACCAAAAGCACTCGCACATCCAGTTCAACATCCTCAACCGCGACACTCTTTTGGACGCCCAGAAGGACCCCGAGAAGTATCGGGATCTGGTTGTGCGGATCGCCGGGTATTGTGCGTACTTCGTCGACCTCTCACCGGATCAGCAGGCAGAGATCATCGCGCGGACGGAAGAGGCGGCATGAGCAGCAAGCATGACATGGCGACTCGGCGGATCGCGATCAACTGCGGCGGCGGCTACGTGCCGGGGCTGAACGGGGTCGTCGTCGGCGCGGCCCTCGCGGCAAGAAGGCTCGGCTGGGAGGTCGTCGGCATCCACGACGGCTACGACGGGCTCCTTGTTCCCGAGAGTTATCCCTATGGGGGTCTCATCACGTTCGACGCGCGCGCGATCGACGGTCTCGACGCCGCCGGCAGCGCGCTGGGCACGGGAGCGCGCATCGATCCCTTCCGGGCGCGCCATGTCGGCGAAGAGGGTTTTGTCGGCGAAGTAGACCGCTCGGACGAACTTTTAGAGGCGATCCGCGGCAAAGGAATCGACGCGGTCATTTCGGTCGTAGGCGGCAGCGCGCTGACCGGCCAGCACGCGCTGAGCGTCGCGCTCAAGCTCAGCCGCAAGGGCTTGCGAACGGTCTGCGTGCCGAAGTCGATCGAGAACGACGTCGCGGCGACGGCGCTGTCGTTCGGCTTCAACAGCGCGCTGAGCGCCGCGACCGAGGCGCTCGACCGCATCCGCACGGCGGCCCGCGACGTGCGGCGCCTCGCAATTGTCGAGGTCCCGGGTCACGAGGCGGGATGGCTTGCGCTGCAGGCGGGCATCGCCGCGCGGGCGGACGTGATCTTGATCCCGGAAATACCCCACGACCTGCAAGCCGTCGCCGCATGGCTCAAAGAAGCCGAGACAGGCGGCAGGAGGCCTTCGCTGCTGGTGGCCGCCGAAGGCGCGCGCCCAAAGGACGCTCCCACGTCAGCCGAGCCCCAGCCGATCAGCGCGATGCGCAAGAGCCTGTCGCCGCTCGCGGATCCAAGCCTCGGCGAGGGTGCGAAAATGATCGACCGCTCTGGCCGGCTCACCGAAAGCCTCGCCTTGAGCCTGCAAAGGCTGACGGATCTGGAGACGCTCCCCATCTCGCTCGGGCATCTTGTTCGCGGCGGCGCGCCGACAGCGGTCGACCGCCAGTTGGGCCTCGGCTACGGCGCCGCGGCGGTGCAGGCGCTGAGCGAAGGCCAGTCCGGCGTGATGGTCGCGTTCCATCCGCCCGACCTTGCGTTCGTGCCGCTCGGCGAGGCTATCAACAAAGTCCGCACCGTTCCGGCGGAGAGCGAGTTCATACGCATCGCGCGCGCGCTCGGCGTCTGCCTCGGCGATCAAGGAGCCTCCCGATGACTGCAGACTCGCCGACTGGCCTTGTGCTCAACATCCAGCACTTCTGCACCCATGACGGGCCGGGCATCCGCACGACCGTCTTTCTCAAGTTCTGCTCGCTGCATTGCAAATGGTGCTCGAATCCGGAGAGCATCGGACAGAAGCCCGAGCTTGCCTACAATCCGAGCAAGTGCATCGGCGCCAAGGCCTGCGGACGTTGTCTGAAACCGCCGGCCCCCGAGGGCGCGATGTATGTCGTCGACGGCGCAGACGACAAGGTGCGGATCAACTGGGACCTCGCGAGCGAATGCGGCGAGGAGACGACCGCGCTCTGCCCGACCGAGGCGCTGTATCTTTTCGGCAAGCGCATGACCATCGACGAGGTCATGGCGGAGGTCGAACAAGACAGCAGCTTCTATCGCGAGGGGGGCGGCGGGATCACGCTTAGCGGCGGCGAATGCCTGCTCCAGCCCGACTTCAGCGCCGCGCTTCTGGCGGAGGCGCACAATCGCGGTGTCACCACCGCGATCGAGACCGCCGGGAACGTGCCTTGGGAGTTCATGGCGAAAGTGCTGCCGCACGTCGACACCATGATGCACGACCACAAGCTGACCGACCCCGTCCGCCACAAGACATGGACCGGGGTCGACAACAAGCGCATCAAGGAGAACTACCAGCGCGCCTACGAGACGTTCCCGAACACGAAATTCATCGCGCGCACCCCGCTTATTCCCGGCGTCAATGACGACGAGGATCACATCAGGTCGGTCCTCGCCTTCATCCGCCCGCACAAGAACGTCGTCGATTACGAGCTACTGCCCTATCACCGCTTCGGCGAGTCGAAATACGGCTTCCTCGGCAAGGTCTACGGCCTGGCGGATTTCGTCTCGCCCTCGCCCGAGTCGCTCGCGCGCCTGCGCGCGATCATCGACGAGGCGTTCGGCCGCAGCGGCGCAGTACGGACATAGAATCGAGTCATCTGCCGAAAGGCTTTCATGAGCGAGCACGTTGAGCTATTGACCAAGGTCGCGAACCTCTCGATGTTGACCTTTATGGTGTCCAACATGCTTGGCTTCGGCATGCGCCTGTCGCTGGCCGAGATCATCAACCCGCTGCGGGAGACCAAGCCGACCCTGAAGGCGTTGCTGGCCAACTTCGTCATCGTCCCGGCGGCAGCCTATGCGCTGCTCCGTGTCTTTCATCTCGAAGCTGGCTATGCCATTGGCTTGTTGCTGGTGGCCACCTCGGCGGGCGACCCCGCCACCACAAAAGGTTCCCAGCTTGCGAAGGGCAATCCCGCATACACGCTCGCCATGATGGTCGCGCTGCAGATCATGACGGTCCTCTTGATGCCCATCATCCTCCCGCCCCTGCTGCCGGGCGTGCATGTGGATCCCCTCAAGATAGCCAAGCCGCTGGTGCTTTTTCTGCTCGCTCCGCTGGCTATCGGACTTCTTATTCATGCGCGGTGGAGCGGGGTCGCAGCCAAGCTCTGGAAGCCGTTGGACCGATTCTCGTCGCTCGCCTTCATTGTCGTGATCTCACTCTTCATTGGCCTCCATTTCAGGACGATCATCGGCACAGTGGGCTCGTACGCCATGCTCGCCTCCGCCATGCTCGTAGCGGTCGGCTTCTTCGCTGGCTATTTCCTCGGGGCCCCGGGCCAGATTAGAGAATCGGATCTGGCAATACAGACCTCCTTTCGCGGGCTGTCGGCAGCCGTTGCGATCGCGATCACGAATTTCCCGACCCAGCCAAATGTCCTTGTGATGCTCATCATTACCCTGACGATGTCGCTGCCTGTGCTGTTACTTGTCGCGCCAACCGTTCTGCGTCGGAAGAACGTCGCCGCGGCGCAGGCGCGCGGCGGTACAACTGTGGCTGCAGAGAGGAGTCCCGGATGATTACCGAGCCCTTGTTCGACATTGCGGTTGGAGTGGCGTCGTTCTTAGCCGGCCGACTCGGTTCTCGGCATCAGAGGCGGGATCATCATCACGCCGCTGCGGTTCTCGACTTCGCAATTGACATGCGCTCGCGCTGGCGCCGCATTGTGTTCGGTGATTGCCACTTCAGAGGACCGCATGTTCACATCTGAAACCAAAGCCCACCTCAAAGACAAACTCTGGCAAGAGACCAATAAAATGCTTTGGCTCAGCCTTTATTTGTTTGCATTCCTGGCTGCATTGGCGGCGTATCGCTCGCTTTTGCTGGGGGAAGGCGGCGCGGGGGCTTGGCCGCTGTTTGACTGCGCGGTCGAGGCGCTGGTGCTTGCGAAGGTGATGTTGATCGGGAACGCGCTTAAGTTGGGCGAGCGGTTTTTTCAAAGGCGCATGTTCGCGAGGACTCTATCGAGGGCATTTACATTTACGATCTTTGCGCTGGCGTTTGCAGGGCTCGAAGGACTGGTGAAGAGGATGATTCGGGGGAATGCGTTTGCGGAAGTGTGGCAGGAATTGGCGAACATGGGGCCGAAGCTGATTCTGGTGCGCGCGGTTGTGCTGTTCATTTTCTTTGTGCCGCTGTTTGCGCTTTGGGAGATCGGGCGCGTGCTTGGAAAACGGAAGTTGCAATCGATGTTCTTTGATTTGCCGGCGAAGACGAGCGAGTGAATGTCGGGGTGGCAGAAAATGGAGAGCAAGGTACAGCAGGTGATGTGGAGCAAAGTCGTAGACCACCGATAGTGAACGTGAGATGAAGAAGCACATCCTTACATTGGCGGCCGCCGCAGAAGCGGGTACTGGACTGCTTCTGCTGGCGTGGGCGCCGATCGTGGTCCGCATGCTGTTTGGCACAGAGATCAGTGGTGTCGGCTGCATAATGAGCCGGCCCTGTAAGGGAATGTCACCATGACACACGCAGCCACACTCGCGACGCCAAAGTCCCGGCAATCGGTCAACATCAATATCCCACCCTTCCAGGCGCACTGCTCGCGAGCCGAACTCGCGGCGATGGGAAAAACTTTGCGCGACAAATGTCCGCGAATCTCGCTTGCTAAATGGAAGCCGGCGCACAATCGTCCCGATCCAGTGCAGTTGATCGAGCTGTCCGACCAGGGACGCATGCCGGAATTGGTGCCGCTTCGGCACGGGCGCATGCTGCAATCGCCGTTCACTTCTTATCGCGGGGCGGCGCTGAACATGGCCGTGGACCTGGCGTCCATGCCCACTACAGATATCCGCGTGCAGTGTTGCGGCGATGCTCACCTAGTAAACTTCCGCGGTTTCGCTACACCAGAACGGCGGGTGCAGTTCGACATCCACGACCTGGATGAGACGCTCCCCGCGCCGTGGGAGTGGGACGTTAAGCGGCTGGCGGCGAGCTTCGTTATTGCGTGCCGGGACAACGGTCTGGGCGACGTCTGTGGTGCGGATGCAGCCCGTGCCTGCGCGCAGTCCTATCGCGAGCACATGATCGAATACGGCAAGATGCGGTCGCTGGACGTGTGGTACGCGAGCCTCGGCGCCGAAGGCCTTCTGCCGACCATCCCGGATGAAGAGAGTCGCCGGCGAGCGAAGAAGCGCTTGCAAAAGGAGCGAGAGCGAAGCGCGCTGGGGCTTGATTTTCCTGAGCTTGCGCACAAAGTAGGCGAAAAGCCAATGATCAAGGACAACCCGCCGACGATCTTTCACACGAGCGTCGAACGCGCTCGCCACGCGTTCGACGCCACAGTCCGGGAGAGCTTTGCCCAGTACCGGGAGAGCCTGCGGCCATCCGTGCGTGCACTCCTCGATCACTTTGAATTCAAGGACTGGGCCGTCAAAGTGGTCGGTGTCGGCAGCGTGGGCACCTTCTGCGCCGTGCTCCTCTTGATGGCTGGCGACAAGGACCCGCTATTCCTCCAAGTGAAGGAGGCGCGCGCTTCGGTGCTGGAGGCGTACGCGGGGAAGAGCGTTTTCCCCAATCATGGTCAACGGGTGGTGAACGGACATCGCATGATGCAATCGGCGAGTGACATCTTTCTCGGCTGGGGCACAACCAAGGCAGGGCGACATTTCTATGTCCGGCAGCTGCGCGACATCAAGTTGAAGCCGAAAGTGGAGGTGTTCAATTCCACCGACATGACCCAGTTTGGCGAATGGTGCGGCTGGACGCTGGCGCGCGCCCACGCCCGCGGTGGAAAACCGGCGATGATTGGAGGCTACCTGGGAAAAAGCGACACGTTCGACAAAGCAATCGCCGCTTTCTCGATCGCCTACGCCGACCAAAACGAACGTGACTACGAATTCCTCAAGAAGGCGGCGCAAAAGGGCAAACTGGAAGTGTTGGGGGAGCGGTAACCATCACGGCTCGGGCAGATTTGGGCGGATACTTGGGAGGATTCCCCTTACCCTGCTGCTGCAAGAGATCCCCAGGTTTGGAATGATTACTGCTGCTATCTTCGTTTCGCTTCTCTTTGTGTATGCCCTCTTATCAGGAAGGGCATCGCAGACACCGATCACCGCGCCTATTCTGTTCACTGCTGCGGGCATGGTGATGTCGCCAGCCTGGATGCATGTCGCCGCGGCTGGCGTGACTGCGAATGTATTCCTCCGAATTGCTGAGTTAGGTCTGGTGCTGCTGCTATTCACCGACGCCAGCCGAACCGATCTCACAGTGTTGCGGAATATCGGAACGCTGCCCGGGCGCTTGCTGAGCACGGGAATGCTCTTGACCATACTTCTGGGCGGCATCGTTGCCCGACTGGTGTTTCCAGGCCTGTCGATTTGGGAAGCAGGCATTCTGGCCGCCATTCTTGCCCCGACCGATGCCGGGCTAGGTCAGGTTGTCGTGAGCAGTCCCCGCGTGCCCATGCGCGTTCGCCAGGCACTTAACGTTGAAGCCGGGCTCAATGACGGACTGTCGGTGCCCTTCCTGCTGTTCTTCATGGCGCTTGCGGCGGCAAAGATCGAAGGCGGGGCGGCAAGCTTAATGCAGTTCATTGGAGAGCAGTTAGGTTTAGGAGTGCTGGTCGGAATGGCGGTCGGCCTGATCGGGGGCTGGTTGCTGCGCACCGCCACTCGCCGAGGCTGGGTGGCCGAATCGTTTCAGCAGATCGCCGTCGTCACGTTGCCCCTGCTTTGCCTGGTGCTGGCCGAAATGGTTGACGCCAGCATGTTCATTGCTTCGTTCGTCGCGGGTCTGGCCATACAGATACCGTTCAAGGAGGCAGGGAAACACAGCGTTGAGTTCGCTGAAGAGTGGGGACAGATTCTTAACCTTGCTGTCTTCTTTATGTTCGGCATGGTCGTAGTGCGCGACTGGGCGCAATTCACGCCTGCCAGGTGGGTCTATGCCATCCTGAGTCTGACGGTAGTGCGGATGTTGCCTGTCGCACTTGCGCTAATTGGGACACGCCTCAGCCTACCCTCCGTTTTCTTTATGGGATGGTTTGGCCCGCGTGGGCTTGCGTCGATTGTTCTGGGATTGGTGTATCTAGAGCAGGAACTTCATCTCCCCAGCGAATCTGCAATTCGAGCCACCGTGATGCTGACGGTAGTGCTCAGCATCTTTGCGCACGGGCTGAGTGCCATGCCCGGCATTAGCATCTACGCACGCAAAGTGGCCGCTCTCAATTCCTCCGCACCGGAGTGCCAGAAGCTCGGAACTTAATGGTCGGTGCCTATTTGACGTTAGGCGTGATTGAGAAGGTGTGACGCTGGGACTCAAGACCTAGCGGCGAGATGTTCGGTATTAGCGAGTGATCGCGGTAGGGACACCAGTTGCCTGGTGCCCCCCGCACAGACCCGGACGGGCGCTCATTAGCGCATCCGGTTCTTATCTCGGATGAATCGCGGCCAAGCGTACCGCTTGTCCGCACACCC
>Ga0187864_10000971_pt1 | contig 29731 bp, 20 predicted proteins | sample June2016WEW_11_4_FD_132985 | JGI IMG/M metagenome (GOLD analysis project Ga0187864, IMG submission 132985) | Peatland microbial communities from SPRUCE experiment site at the Marcell Experimental Forest, Minnesota, USA - June2016WEW_11_40 | ecosystem: Environmental > Terrestrial > Soil >...
CAAAAGGGCCTCGGCCTTGCGGTAGCTCAGATCCATCATCTCGCGGACGACCAGGCACGCGAACAGTTGCGGCAGCGTGAAGTCGTGTCGGCTACAAGCGTGCGAGTAAGTCGGCCAGGCGCGCAAGGCCAGCCGATGAGCTTCACGCATCACCTTCCATGGCGATCGGGATGTTTCCATCCCGCAGCTTGTAGAAGCACGAGACCAATCGCGCCAGCGAAGGTACCCTGTATTTTGAGGATCGAGACAGAGCCGGACATCGCTGATTTAAAATCAGCGATGTCCTCTTATCTGCGCCCAAAGAGCGAAATTGCAAGTGATTCATCCCCCCTGTCGGATTGGCAACGGGTTATGGTTCGCGTTTTGGAACAACTGGATAAATTCTTCATCTGTGATTCTCTTATCCTCGTATGGATGGTCATCACGGGCAACCCAGCCATTTGGTGACATCTCTAGAGTGTGACGAGGGCCAACGAGTCGACAACTTGGCAGATAGACGACCTTTATGAATGGAAGTTCTTCACATTCACGTTTGATAAACGCAATTCCCATATTGGCGGGAATAAACCATGGCTTCGGTTCTAGTGCGCTAAATTGATCGTTTATGATTGCAGCTAGCGTCTTAATTGCGCACAGGGCTAACTCCCGGTCATTGTGGTCAGTCGATGGATCGAAATGCAATGTGCGATGACGCTGTTTCTTTAGGCTGCTGAAATTGGTAACGACATCCGGAAGTAAAATACCCCAAGTGGTAAGGGTCTCAATTGGGATGTCCCAGTCGTCGAATGACTCCTTGTTGTAAACGCGCTTATATTCCGGAGTCGAAATGTAGAATTCTCGGAGGTTCAACAATAAATGATTAAGAATCCGTTCACCCAAAGCGCAAGCGCCGGTAAGCGCTGGATAGTACGACCCGATTACGAAAGAACCCCGAATTTGCCGCATGAAGTTATTGTGGAAAGAGAGAATAGATGGAAGTGCTGGACCGAGTTCGCGAAAATTCTGCAATTTCTGTGCGCTATCGTGAATACCATATTCCACCAGCAGACCCTCTCGAACCGATTGCTGATTACCCAGAAAGAGTTGCTTTGCTTCACGAGTAGCTTTTTCACCAATGGGAAAATTGAGTAAGTTGGCACGTGCGTCGAACTCCATTCCCAGAATACGGTACCGTTTCACTTTGGGTCACCCTTCGCAGTCTCAGAAGTCTATGACGCCTACGCAAGAAAAGAACGCGGGGGCCATTACATGACCACAGGGACCAAGGATAAGGGGTCAGGAAGGTTTTCAGGATAATCCTTCCTGACCCCTTATCTCCGCGCCCTTATCTCCGCCCCCTTATCTCCGCCGAACATCGTGCGAGGCTTGCACTTGAGCGGCCAATTCATCGGACGTCAATTCATCCACGCCGCCATGCTTTTTCAGAATCGTGTCCGCTTCGTAGCTCTTGACACCCAGGAATGTTTGCAACTGCCCGTGAGTCAGCTTGCGTTCGCGGTACATCTGAACGGCCAGCGCTTCGCGCGCGTAGGCGTTCAGGTCGCCGTCGATGTTGCGGCGAATCGCCGCTTCAAGGTCGCTGGGCAGTTCGACTTTAACGGTCATACGTCTGTTAGCATAACACGCCGGGCGCACGTGTCGAGGAGATAATGCGTTCAGGCCGGTTCAATTTCGCCATTAGAAGAGCTTGTGCGAAAAAAAGCGGCGAGATGCCGGGCTTGCGCCCAAACCTTCTCGCCTCCGCCGGGAAATCATGGAGCTATTCGCTGTTTCCTCAGCAAAACATTTCATTTCATCCGCAGGTGCATGCCGGCGCGGCGCGATCCGCATTGAGCCGGCCGCTGATCTCTTGATCGGTCAAATAGCATCCGGGATCGGCGGCCCATGGATCGCCGGTGACGACTTCGGCCCGCGCTCGCAGTGAGCCGCCGCAAACTTCCTTGAATCGGCACGTCGCGCAGCGCCCTTTGAGCAATGGCAGCCGGTCTTTCAGGCCGGCCATGATCGGATCGGACGTGTCCTGCCAGATTTCCGAAAATTTCCGCCGCCTCACGTTGCCGAACGTGCGGAACATGGAGAACTGGTCGGCGTGAACGTTGCCGTTGAAGTCGATGTTGGCGATTCCCACTCCGCTGGAATAGCGGCCGCCGCCGTTCCACTGAATCATTTCGAGCACCTGGCCGGCGCGGGGATGATTTTCGCGGAGCATACGCAGGTAGAGGTACGGCCCGTCGCAATGGTTGTCCACGGTGAGAATCTCGATGCGTTTGCCGCGAGCCGCCAGGTCCGCGGTGCGGTCGAAGATGGTATCAATCGCCGTGCGTGATTCCGCCCCGGTCAGTGCGAGCAGACTCTTGCCCCGGCCCGACGGGCACAAGTGATAGAAGCAGGCCCTGTCGATCCCCTCCTTCTCCAGGAAATCAAAGATCCGGTCCAGGTCTTGCGCGGTATGCCGGGTCAGCGTCAGCCGCAGCCCCACCTTCTGTCCGGCCTCGACGCAGTGACGGAAGCCGCGCATGGTTCGCTCGAACGCGCCCGGACAACCGCGAAATTCATCATGGACGGCGGGAATGGCGCTATCCAGGCTGATGCCGATATACGCAAATTCGAGTTCCCTGAATCGCCGCGATTTTTCGGCGTCGATCAGGGTCCCGTTGGTGCTCAGCACGACGTGCAGATTGAGAGAGCGCGCATATTCTGCCAGCTCGAATACATCCGCGCGCACCAGCGGCTCGCCGCCGGAAAACAGCACCGCCGGGACCTTGAACGCCGCCAAATCATCCAGCACCGTCTTGCACTGAGCGGTCGAAAGTTCATCTGGATATTTCTGGGCGGCCGAATCGGTGTAACAGTGAACGCACTTGAGGTTGCACGTTCGCGTCAAGTTCCACACGACGATGGGCCGGCGTTCGGCGGCACTCTTGGCGACCGCCATTCGCTGGTGCGGCGGCGGGTCGATCTGCGTGATCGCCCGGCCGTATCGGTGCGGCGTGCTGGGGGCTTCAAGCCCACCATACAAAACGCTTACGTCGATCATTGCAGTCTCCCGGCTATTGAACGACTGTCCAAAAGGATAATGACAACCCGCATACCACGCCTCCGGCTCGATCATTTCTTTTCGTCAAGGCGAACAAGTATAGCGTCCCCCACACCTTACATCCCGCAGCTTGAAGCGGGCGATAGGGCCTGGCGCCCGCCGGAGGAGGATATTTTCTTAATCCTGAGAACCCGCGGCAGGGTGCAACGCCGAATCTCGGACCTTATCCTCGATCCTGCCCGCTAAATGCCGCGTCGTCAACGCTCAGCCTTGTCATGCGTATTGGCACCTTCATTGCTCATAGGGCTTTCCGGCAGATTCCCCTTTCCGGGGGAGCGGAAGGCGTATGGCTCGCTTGGAAGACGAACCTCGCTTCAATTCAAAGCCACGGCCGGCAGGATGGCTTGGCTTGGTGCTTTGCATCCTCTGCCTTGTGCCATCGCCAGCATTTTGTCAGGCAAGCCGCCCCAGTCCGGCACCCAACCCGCACTGGTCGCCGGATGGCTGCGGCAAATGTCACGAGCTGCGCGGCCACGACCTGCGCGGTGGCCAGGCGTTGCCGATCGCGTCGGAATCGGTCACGCCGCTGTGCGTTTCCTGTCACGATGGCCAGCGAGCATCGGATGAGATTCACCCCATCAACCTGAAAATGGATGGCCGAACCGGTCCCAACCCCGGTTGGCCGACTTTGAAAGGCGCACTTTTCTGTCTGAGCTGTCACGACGTGATCCAGCAATGCGACACCGCCGCACAACGAACCGACGCCAACGCCGCGTTCTTGCGACAAGGCCAGACTCCCGCCGCCGATCCCATGCCGTTTTGCGATAACTGCCACGCCCCTGAGCAGACCCCAAAATTCAACCCGCATCTGATGCTGGCTGAGGATCAGCACACGATCGTCGAACAGCGTTGCCAGGTCTGCCACGCGAGGCCGATGGACCGCAATGCGACGGCGCGTTCGAGCAACGCCTCGCTCCGCGCGGACCAGGTCAGCTTGTGCCGCAGTTGCCACCCTCACCACAGGGACATCTCGCGCGCCGGCCACGTCCTGGCGACGATCAGGCCCCCCATGCTGATTTACATGCGGGCGCGGGAGCTGACCGGACTTCTTGAAGCTCCCAGCCAGGACCTGATCAAGCAACTTCAGGACGAGAACGCCGGACCCACGCTGATGGTTCCCGACGCCCAGGGCAGGATCGTTTGTACGACGTGCCATAATCCGCACCAGCAGGGAACTTTCGCGGCGAATTGCGTGCTCGACGACCGCTCGCTACGGCTGATGAAAGGTCATTTGCTCACGCCGGTTCGCGGGCAAATCTTCTGCCGGCGGTGCCATAACTTTTGAACACCGATCCATGACCACCCCTCGCACCAACTTCGCCCTGCTCCTGGTATTCGCCCTGCCGGTCCTGGTGACGGCCCTTCATGCGTCGGCATACGACACCGAAGGCTGCCTGGCGTGTCACCAGTATCGCGGCTTGTCGCGCATCAGCGATGACGGCAAGGACATTGAACTCTTTTACGTGGATCCGAATTACTACAACACGCCGCGCGGTCCGCACTCCCGGCTGAAATGCACGGACTGCCACCTTCGCAAGGAAGTCGCGGTTTTTCCGCATCGGCCCCAGACTCCCGTTGATTGCGGCAAGACCTGCCACCTCGAGGGCCCCAACCAGGTCGAAGTGCGCTTCTCCCACCAACACGTCAATGAGATGCTGCGGCGTTCCGTTCATGGAGAGGATTGTCTTACCCAGTCCAATCAGTTGCTGGGCAGCCCGCTTAAGCAGGGGCAGTCACAATGCCTCTTGTGTCATGATGAGCCGCTCTTCAGCCGCGGCGGCCAGACCTGGTTGCAATCGGAAGCTCCGATCAATCGCTGCAACACCTGCCACGACGAGCAACTCTCGGTCGATACACGGCAGTTTTATTGGCATGTCACGGCGCGGACGCGGCCGGCGCGGACGAATCAGGACCTGGTGCGGCTGTGCGCGATGTGCCACAGCAACCCGGCGGTCCGCGCCAAATTCAACATCCCCGACACGGCCGTCAGCTACCTCTCCAGCTTTCACGGCAAGGCAACGTTGCTGGGCAGCGAGGAAACCGCCAACTGCCTCAATTGTCACGCCGGGCTCGTTCGCAACGTGCATCAGATCGAGGCCCATACCGCTGCGACCTCCCCCGCCAACACGGCCAATCTGCCCGACACGTGCCGGCAACCCGCTTGCCACCGCACGGCCGGCGCCATGATCAGTTCCGCCGCGGTCCATCTCGATTTAAGCCGCAGCCGCGGCGTCGAATTCTTCATCGCCTGCCTCTTCGTGCTCCTGATCGTCTTCACGTTCGGGCCCTCGTTGCTGCTGACGGCCCTGAAAATGCTCGAGATCGTCACCGACCGCAAAGATCCCCACGAGCACGAGCACGTCGAACTCGCCAAACAATTGCTCGCCAACCCGCGGACCCGTCCCATGCTGGACCGATTCAACCTCCACCAGCGCTTTCAGCACTGGGTTCTGGCCATCTGCTTCATCATCCTGGCGCTGACCGGCTTCCCGTTGAAGTTTGCCGATCGACCGTGGGCCGCATGGCTGATCGGCGAGTTTGGCGGCATCTCCTGGGCGCGGCGAATTCATCATTACGCCGGCGCCGTGCTGATCCTCGGGCTCTTCTACCACGCCGTTTACATCCTCCGCATCCTGCGCCGCCAGCGCAAAACCAGCGGCGCCGGCTGGCTGAAAACCCTGTTCGCTCTGCCCATGTGGGTTGGGCCATCCGACCTCATGCAGATGAACGCGATGATGCTTTATCTGCTGCGGCTGCGGAAAGACCACCCCGCCGGCGGACGATTCAACGCCGAGGAAAAATTCGAATACATCGGCGTCTTCTGGGGCTCCATCGTGCTCGGAAGCACCGGCGTCCTGATGTGGTTCAACGCCTGGACGACCCAGCACCTCCCGGGGCGAATCCTCACCATTGCCATTCTCATCCACACCATGGAAGCCTTCCTGGCCCTCCTGCACGTCGGCATTGTCCACATGGTCAGCGTGATCTTCTCGCCCGACGTCTTCCCTGTGTCGCCCGCGATGTTTACCGGAGAAACGCCGATCGCCGAACTCGCTGAGGGCCATACCGCCATGTTGGACGCCGTCAAAGACCAGGGGGACGCGCCACATGCGTAAGCGATTCCATTTTCATTGGTTTTCGCCGCGAGCGCTGTGGGCCAAGGTCACCGGCCGGCCGTTTCGCGCTGCGATTAAGGCGATTCTCGTCCGCAGCTATGCCATGCTGATCCTCTCGCTGGTCCTGGCCGCGGGCTATTTTGCGGTGCACTATCTGTTTAGCACGGTGTTCTTTCCGCCGGTGCTGCCGTCGGCAATGCTGGATTGGGCGGGGCGTTTGGACGCGGCGGCGCTTCGGTCCAACCAGGCCGAAGGCGTCGAGCGGCCCGCGCCGCGGGCGCCCATCACCCACTATCACAACGTCGATCAATGGTTTCAGCCCGATCCCGGCAACGGCTGCACCCTGAGCGGTTGCCACCAGCCGCTTCCCCACAACCAGCGCGCAAAGGTGCCGGCTTTCGCCAATTTCCATACCACTTTCCTCACCTGCCAGATGTGCCATGCCCCGCCCGGTGAGCGGCCCGCCCGGACACGATGGGTGAGCACCGACACCGGCACGCCGCAGGGATCGCCGGCAATCCTCCAGCTTCTCCAATATCTGGAACTCAACGCCGACGCGATCGAATCAAAGCCGGCGTCGGTCGATGCGCGGATCAAAGATCTCCTCGAGCAGTCGATCCGCACAATCGGGCAAGATGCCGCCCTCGATGAATTACTCGCCGAGATCCAGTCGTCCGAACCCGGCAGCCCGGTCTGGAAACGGGCGGTGAGCGAGTTGATCGGCGAGTTGCCGCTGCATGCCCGCGGCGAATATCGCGCCAAACTCGCGTGGCTCGCCGTCGCCGACAGCCGAGTCGTCCAGTTCCAGACGATGACCCAGCAGGCGCGGCAATATCTGGCCGCGGCCCCGGACTCCTCCGAGCGGCGCAATCTGCAATCGGCAATCCACGGCTCGCTGGCGCGCGCGCCCACGCCGTGCATTTCCTGCCACGACGACCAACCCGGGATGCTGGATTTCCACGCGGCCGGATATTCGCCCAAGCGATCCGCGTTTCTCAGCCACCTGGAGATCGCCCGCCTGATGCAGCAGATCCGCCAAGGCCAACACTTCTACATTCCCAACCTGCTGGAAGGCGGTCAATAATGTCTCGGCGGTTGTCATTTTTGCCCGCCGTTGTCTTGGCCATCCTGGCCATCGGCGCGGGGCCGATCCCCGCCGAAAACCGCATTCCCGCGGCGATCACGCATACCATCCAATTGCCAAGAAATCATCCCATGACCATGCCCACCGATGTGGCCGTTGATGCCCTGGGCTACCTGTATGTCGCCGACGGCGTCAACGACCGTATCGTGCGCTTCGCGCCGAGCGGAAATCTCGACGCGATTCTATATGGTCCGAAAGAATCCCCATTGAGCCGGCCCATCGGCGTCGCGATCGACCGCGATGGTGCGCTGTGGATCGCCGACACCGGCAATCACCGTCTGCTCGTGCGTTCGGCCGATGGTCGCGATTACAAGACCATCGACGTCCCGAACGCGGCCGCCGATAAACCAGCCGACCCAACCGGCGTCGTCGTCCGATCCGATGGAACTCGAACCTACGTCGCCGACTGCGACAACCATCGGGTGCTGGTTCTCGACGATGCCACCGGACAATGGACGCCGCTGGGCGAATGGGGCATCTCCCTGGGGCAGTTCCGCTGGCCGTTCCTGCTCTGTATGGGACCGGAGGACCACGTTGTAGTCGCCGAGTCCGTAGGCGCGCGCCTGCAACTGATCAGCGCCGACAATCGCTGGGCCGGCCAGATCGGCCATTTCGGTGTGGCGATGGGAGACCTCTACCGTCCTAAAGGCGTAGCCGTCGACGGCGCCGGGCGGATATTTGTCGGCGACTCCTCGCTGGGGGTGATCCAGGCGTTCGACGATGCGGGCAAACTGCTGGGTGTTCTGACCGATGATGCGGGCCAGCCGCTTCGATTCGATCATCCGATGGGAATGCGTTTTGACGCCGCCGGCACGCTTTATGTCGTCGAGCTTGGCGCCAACCGCGTTGCGGTTGTCGCCCTCAAGGCGCCGGCCAAGTGAACCAGTTATGAACCTGCGCCGTCTCAACCTCGTCCTTGCGCTCTTGATCGGCATAGCCGTGCAAGCTCGCGCGCAGACGCTCCAGAACATGGTTGAGTCCCGCCGTGATTGCGCGGTCTGCCACCTCGAATGGTCCGTGGATTTCGACAAACCGGGCGCCGTGCTGCTCATGGACAAACCCACCGTTTCCATGGCCTCGCGGGAGACGACCTGCCTGGGTTGCCACGACGGTTCCGTGCGCGACTCCCGAAAAAAGGTTTGGCAGGAACAGAGCCATAAGACGGGCGTGAAACCACCGCCCACCATGACGATTCCAACCGGGTTGCCGCTGGAAGATGGGAAGCTTGCCTGCCGGACCTGCCATACCGCACATAACCTCCCCGGAGCGGAGGACCTTTCCAGCACGTTCTTCCTTCGCGTGGACAACGATCAGAGCCAACTCTGCCGGATTTGCCACGCCGAAAAAGCGGACGGCCCCACCCACGGAAGCCATCCGGTCGGCCCGATGCCCGTCGCCATGCCGGGCAATCTCCTCGCCGCCGGCGCAAAGTCCGGGCCGAAGGGCCAGGAGCTGATTTGCCAAAGTTGCCATGCCGCTCACGGCTCGCAGGCCGACAAACTTCTCGTCCTGACCGCCAGCGACAACGCCCTGTGTATCTCATGCCACGAAAAGCTCCGTCCCGGGCAATGGGGCGCGGCCGGACACACCCATCCGGTGAGCGCGCCTTTGTCCACCGATGTGCAGCGCCAGGCGATCCGCGAAATGGGCACCCATGCCGGTTCCCGAAACACCCTCGCGTGCCTCTCATGCCATCGCCTGCACGACAGTCCGGCCAAGGCTAAGTTGCTGGCTGATACTTTGTCCAACAGCAAACTCTGCCTGCGTTGCCACCCCGACCAGGCGAGTGTCGCGGCGACGTTGCACGATCTTCGCAAAACCGCGCCGACGACGCGGAACTCGCTGGGTCAGACCGCCCAAGATTCCGGGCCTTGCAGCGCCTGTCACACGCCCCACCAAACCGCGCAAGCGCCGGTCGTAGCCAAAGGGGATCCCACGGGCGCATGTCAGGCCTGTCACGCCGAAGGTCGCCTCGCCGCGGCCAAAGGCGCCACGCACTTCAATCACCCCGACGACCTGAGCCGCGCCAATCTGCCCGAGGGGCTTTCTCTGTCAGTCGCGCCCGGCAAGACCAATCCCGAGCGTGTCCAGTTGACGTGCATGACTTGCCATAATCCGCACGATGCCGCCCGTCCGCGATTCTTGCGCGACAGGCCGGACCAATTGTGCGGCGCCTGCCACGTCGAGCAGACGCGCACGCTGGCCGGTTCCCACGATTTCACGCATCGTCCGACAGTCCGCAACGGACTGGGCAAGTCGGTCGAGGAGACCGGCAAGTGCGGTTTCTGCCACAACGTTCACCACGGAAACGGGCCGGCCATCTGGATCGCGACAAAAACCGCCCCCGCCACCGCCGCCGATATGTGCGTGCAATGCCACAACAAGACAGGCTTGGCCGCCGATCACCCGGCGCCGTTGTTCAGCCACCCCACTGGGATCGTGTCCACGACGGCGCGGCCGGCCGCGGTTCCGCTGCCCCTGTTCGACGCGGCGGGCCAACGCGTCGAGAGTCACGGCCTGGTCCAATGCGCCAGTTGCCACAACCCGCACGCCGACAGCGGCAAATCATCCCTCATGCTGCGCGTCCCCGGAAACACCTCCGACCTGTGCCTTCGCTGTCACGCGGAAAAATCAACCCTGTTCGGCGGCATCCACGATTCCATGGCCAATCCGGCGTGGCCCGGCGTCAGCGCCGGCAAGGATCTTTGCATGGCCTGTCACCGCGCCCACGCCAATGACCCAACCCGCAAGCTCTGGGCGGTTACTCCGGCATCGGGCGCAGCAACCGCCGACGGCGTTTGCATTGCCTGCCACCGGAAAAACGGCTGGGCCGTTGCCACCGACGGGGAGGCGACGCCTTCCACTCCGGCGCCCGCCGTCGGCGCCATGATGCATCCGCAAATCATGCCCGTCGCACGGTCAACTTCAGACGCCTCCACGGCCGACGCGATTCCCCTGGTCGGCGATTGTCCCCTGCCGCTGGTGCCGGCGATCGGGTCGGAATCGCGAACCCGGATTGGTTGCGAAACCTGCCATAATCCGCACGCCGGCCGCGGCGAGCGCTCGCTGCTCCGATCACCCGATCCATCGCTGCCTGAGAGAGTTTGCTTCCAATGCCACAAGAGCGAGGCGACTTTGGACCAGAGCATGCACGCCAAGAACGTGCTGGCCCGCTCCCCGGCAAATACCGATCCGACCTCGCCGGCCAATTCCAAGCTGTTGTGCGCCCCCTGCCATGCGGTTCATGCCGTGGACGGGAGTCAAAGAGATAAACTCTGGGCGAGCAGGCTCGACTTCTCGGCCGTCACGCCCAATGAGCAACGATGCCTCGGCTGCCACGACGACCAGACCGCCAGACGGCCGTCAATTCCGGAGCATCCATCGGTGGCGTTCGGCCTGCTAAAATGGTCCGCCGCGCCCTCGTCACACCTGCCTGAATACCTTCCAACGGAACGGTCCATTCCATGCGGCGTGTGCCACCTCCCGCACGGAAACAAAAACGCCGGCCAGGTTCCGGTCCTGGCCGCCGGGACGATGCTGTCCCCGGAGCAACTGATCACTCTGCGCGGCGCCGCCAAGCCGATGATGCGCCCAAGCGTCGCGCATGACTTGTGCGCCACCTGTCACGGCGGCGACGCCGATCGGGTGTTCCTCTACTACCATCACTCGCAGCAACGGCAGGACATCAAGGCGCTACAGGACCCAACGGGCTCTTTAGAAGAGGACCAATGACCGGAGCATCATTCCCAATTCTGACCTGCCCCCCACAGAACGGTGCCGCGTTAGGTTGGCTCCGAATCACGCCGGCTGCACCCACTCGTGTCGAGCCGATATGACGAAAACGAATCGCGTCCTCTTTATTTTCCTCTTGTAAACCTGGAAAACATACGGAACTCCTTTCAAGTCTTGGCTCCTACGCGGGAGCCCACCGATAACGCCTCGTTACGCGACCAAGCGGAATAGCCCGCTCAGTTGTCTATTCACCAAACAGAACGATACTGTTCAGGCCATGCGTTCAATGCGGAAGTTGTATTTTTGAGAGGCCAGATAAGATTTTGAGTCGTTATTGAACCCAACGAACGTCGTTTGTCGTTCTGGACAATGAACGGGGCCGGCGGACCGGCCAGGGAAGATCGTTGAAGGCCGATCCGACACAACGGTTCTACGCCGAGGTGTGGCCCCATGCGCCGGAGGTGCAGCGGTTGGCCAATATCCTTTGCCAAGACCCGCCGGCCGCCGAGGATTTGGCGCAGGAGGTGATGCTCAAGGCGTTTCGGTTCATCGATCGCTTTAAGCCGGGAACCGACGCGAAAAAATGGCTCTTCGCCGTCCTGCGAAATTGCCGCACGGATCGATTGCGGATCGAGCAGCGGACGGCCGGGCATGAGCAGTTGAGCGATTTCGATTGGGAGCCGGAAGCGCCGCCGGTCGTGGAGGAATTTTCCTCCGACGGAACTGCGACTCCCGAGCAGGTGCTGGAAGCCTTTTCCGATCGCGAGATCATCGCGGCGCTACAGCGGCTTCCCGAGGAAATCCGATGGACCCTGCTCCTGGTGGATGTCCAGGGAATGGATCATGCGAATGCGGCCGAAGTGCTCGATGTGCCGGTCGGAACCGTGAAATCCCGCGCACATCGCGGCCGAAATATGTTGCGTGAGATTCTGCGGCCCGTGGCCGCTAGGCGGCAGTATGACAAATGATGAACTTCAAAAGCCCGATATTCCCGATCCGGATCAGGATTGGCAGAATGCCGTAAAGCGCCGGCTGACGAAGCTGCGGACGATGCCGGTGGAACTCTCAGCCCTCCAGGCCAAGGTGAATGCGGCGATTCCACGCCAGCGCCGAAGCGTGATCGCGAGGATTTCGACATCCCGGATGGCGGAAGTCATCGCTGCCGGCTTTATCCTGGTTGTGGTTTCACTGGGTCTGATGTTCATATTCTCCGGCGGAGTGGTGGTGGCTTCGGTTCAGGATTTTGCCCAGTTCCACGAGGATTTGGTTGCCGGGCGCGTTCATGCGGTGCAGGTGACGACGATCGATGCGGCGAACAAAGCGCTGGCCGCCCAGGATTCTCTTTCCCCCCAGCTCCCGGAAGTTCCCAGCGAGCACGTGATGGCCTGCTGCATGAATTCCGTCAAAGGCAAGCGCGTCGCCTGCGTTTTGATCGATCAGGGCGGCACGCCGATTACTTTGACCGTCGCCAATGCCGCCGATATGAAGTCTCCCGCTTCCCCAACGGTGCAGCGAAATGGCGTCGCGTATCACGTGCATACGGTGAATGGCCTGAATATGGTCATGGTCGAACGTCACGGACGCTGGATTTGCGTGATGGGACGGCTTCCCAGCCAGCGCCTTATGGACTTGACCGACCAGCTTCAGTTCTAATGAAATTACCAAGAATAATGGAACCGCGATCGCCCGCTCCCTCGTTTTGAAAGCGCGTGATCGCTCCAAAGACGGGAGAGCCCCTATGCGCAATTGGCGAATGTATGCGGCAGGCCTTTTGGTAGTCCTGCTCATGATTGCGGAGGGCATCGTATTGTCCGCTCGCAGATCTAATTCCGAGCCGGCCGCGGCACAGCCTTCAACGACAAATCCACCCGCCCAAGCCGGGCAACAAAAGAAGATCGCTTACTGGTGGGATCCGATGCTTGGCCCATCGAGCATCTCCGACCATCCCGGCAAGAGCGCGATGGGAATGGACCTGGTGCCCGTATTTGCAAGCGACGTATCAGCCGGCCCATCGGTGCGGATTGACCCGACGGTTGTCCAGAACATGGGAGTTGTAACGGCCCCCGTGGTCCGCGGACCCCTGACCGTGACCGTGCGAGCGGTCGGAACGTTTCAGGTCCCCGAGCCGGCGGCGCACGACGTTACCCTGAAAATCAGTGGCTACATCGAGAAGCTCTATGCGGACACCAATGGGATGAAGGTGCGAAAGAACGATTCGCTTTTTGATCTTTATAGCCCCGATTTGCAGGTCGCCGAACAGGAGCTGATCTCCGCCGAGCAGAATCTCAAGTCACTGGACGCCGGCGCCAGCAAGGCGGTTCGCGCCGATGCGCAAGACCTGGTTGATTCAGCAAAGCAGAAACTTCGGCTCTGGGACGTGGCGGAGCAGGACATCGATGCGATCGCCACGGCCGCCCAAGCGCCTAAGACCGTGCCGTTCCGCAGTCCGATGGACGGGCACGTCGTTGACAAGGCCATCGTCGGCGGGTCGGCCGTCCAGGCGGGGATGAAAATCATGCGCATCGAGGATCATTCCAGGCTCTGGCTCGACATTCAGGTGTATGAAGACCAGATCCCAATGGTGAAGATCGGCCAGGAGGTTCGCGCCGCCGTCGATGGCGTTCCCGGCAAAACATTCACGGGAAACGTGATACTTATCTACCCGCACCTCGATCACATGGCTCGCACCGAGATCGTCCGAACGATCATCGACAACCCGGACCACGAGATCAGGCCGGGCATGTATGCGACGGCCGAAATCGTGACCCAGCCGCTGCCCGATGCGCTGCTGGTTCCGAGGGAAGCGGTCATCGATACCGGAACTCAGCAGATCGTGTTCGTAATGGACCCGAATTCCGCGGGCCACTTTGAGCGGCGCAAGGTCCGTACCGGGATTTCCGGGGATGACGACCAAGTCCAGATCGTCCAGGGCCTTTCGCCCGGCGACCAGGTCGTGACCAGCGGGCAATTCCTCATGGACGTCGAGAGCCGCACCAACGAAGCCATCGAAAAACTTCGAGGCTCGCAGCCATGATCGCCAGGCTCATCGAATTCTCGATTCGCAACCGGTTCATGGTGCTGCTCATCACAGCGGCCCTGGTGGGGGCCGGCGTCTGGGCCGCCATTCACATCAGCCTCGATGCGATCCCGGATTTGTCCGATGCCCAGGTCATCGTCATCACCGATTATCCCGGGCAGGCCCCGCAGGTGGTCGAGGATCAGATCACCTATCCGCTGGAAACCGCGATGATGGGAATCCCCCACGCCAAAGTGGTTCGCGGCATCAGCATGTTCGAAACCTCGATGATCTACATCATCTTCGAGGACGGCACGGATCTTTATTGGGCGCGCAGCCGGGTGTTGGAATACCTGAACTTCGTCAAGGACCGCCTACCCGCCGGCGTCGAACCCAAGCTCGGCCCCGACGCCACCGGCGTGGGATGGGTCTATCAATACGTCCTGTATCCGGGTTTCTATTCTCCCGATCATCCCAAGGGGCTTTGGCGCGATGAACAAGCCGGCAAATGGTATGCAAGTCCGGATCAGGCCCCGCCCGATCGGCAAAACAAGCTGACGAAAGTTCGCGCCTTTGAAAAGCCGGGAGTCGATCCTCTCACCCGCAAACCGCTCGTCTCCTGCAATCAGGATTTGGCAAGTCTGCGCAGTCTCCAGGACTGGTATCTGCGCTATCAACTCACCGCCGTGCCCAACGTCGCGGAGGTGGCGCCCATTGGTGGGTTCGTCAAGGAATACCAGGTGGTTCTCAAGCCGGAGCGATTGCTGGCTTACAACCTCCCCATCAGCACCATCACGACCGCAATTCAGAGGTCGAATAACGACGTCGGCGGGTCGGTCGTGGAGATGAGTGAGAATGAGTACATGGTCCGCAGCCGCGGATATCTGAGTGGGCTCAAAGATCTGGCGCAGGTGCCGGTTGGCGTTGGCAAGGACGGCGTGCCGATCCTTCTCTCCAACGTCGCCACTCTCCAAATCGCCGGTGAGGAACGACGCGGCATTGGTGAATTCAACGGCCGGGGCGAGGCGGTCGGCGGCATCGTTATCGCCCGCTTTGGCGCCAATGCCTACCAGGTCATCCATGACGCCAAGGCAAAACTGGCGGATTTGGAGGACGGGCTTCCGCCCGGCGTCATGATCAAAACCGTCTATGACCGTTCCGATCTCATCGACCGCGCCATCCACACCCTTCGCCACACCCTCATCGAGGAAATGATCGTCGTGGCACTTGTCTGCATCGTGTTTCTACTGCACGGGCGCAGCGCCCTGGTCGCCATCTTCGTCATCCCCAGCAGCATGCTCATCAGCCTGCTGGTGATGTATCTGCTGGGCATCAACGCCAACATCATGAGCCTCGGCGGCATCGCCATCGCCGTCGGCGTGGTGGTTGACAGCGCAATCATCATGATCGAGAACGCGCATAAACATCTGAATTACGAGGACCAGCGGCTGGCCCGCGACGGCGGCCCGCCGCGCCCGCGCGGCGAAATCATCTTCGAAGCCGCCAAGGAAGTCGGCCCCAGTCTCTTCTTCAGTCTGCTCATCATTACGGTCAGCTTTCTGCCGGTTTTCGTGCTCGGCGGCGAGAGCGGTCGTCTTTTCAAGCCGCTGGCGTTCACCAAAACTTTCGCCATGGCGGCGGCGGCGATCCTTTCAATCACCATCGTCCCCGTGCTGATGGTTTTCTTCATCAGCAACCGCGCCCTGCCGGCCCGCCTGACCCGCGCAAAGAGCCGAATCATCATCCTGCTCTCGATCGTCGTGCCGGCCGCCGCCATCTGGCTCTGGGCCCACGACAGCGAATGGATGTCGGGCTACGAAAACTGGCTCGCCATCGGCTGGGCCATTTTCGCCGCCATGCTTCTCATTCCCCAGCGAATCATTCACGAGGAGCGCAGCCCCATCAGCCTCGTTCTCCAGAAAACCTATCAACCCCTCTTCGCCGCGGCCATGAGATTCCGCTGGCCGATCCTGCTCCTGGCGATTGCGTTCATGGCGTCGGTGATCTGGCCGTTCAAACGGCTCGGCAGCGAATTCATGCCCTCGCTTGACGAGGGCGATCTGCTCTACATGCCCACGACCAATCCGAACATCAGCGTCACCAAGGCGCGGCAGGTGTTGCAGCAGACCGACAAACTCATCATGACTTTCCCCGAGGTCGTCAGCGTCTACGGAAAAATCGGACGCGCCGACACCGCCACCGATCCCGCCCCGCTGGACATGGTGGAAAGCGTCACCCGATTGCAAACCGACCCGGACAAATGGCGCAAGCGAAAAATGGACTACGCCTTTGATCATTGGCCGCGCTTCGCCGCTCCAATCCCCTGGATCCTGCATCACACGTTCTGGCCGCCGGAGCGACGCATCACCATGGATGAACTGGTCTACGGCTGGACCGACGCCGATGGAACGGATCATCCCGGCCTCAACGCGGTCGTTCATCTCCCCGGCGTGGCCAATGCCTGGCCCATGCCCATTGAGAATCGCACCAACATGCTTTCCACCGGCATCAAAACGCCGGTTGGCATCAAGATCATGGGGCCGGACCTCCAGCTGCTCAGCGACCTGGCCGAGCAGGCCTCCACAATCATGCTGACAATTCCCGGCGCCGTCAGCGCTTATCCGGAACGATCCTTCGGCGGATATTACCTGGATATCGACATCGATCGCCGGCAAGCTTCGCGTTATGGACTGACCACCGGCGATGTGCAGGACGTCGTCAGCACGGCCCTTGGCGGAATGAAGACCACGACGGCCGTGGAAGGGCTGGAGCGTTACCCGGTCAACATCCGTTACGCGCGCGATCGGCGAGACGATCCCGAATCCATTCGCCAGGTGATGGTCCCAACCCCCACCGGAGCGCAGGTTCCGCTGGGACAGTTGGCTTCCGTCCGAATCAACCCCGGCCCGCCGATGATCAAAAGCGAAAACAGCCGCCGATCGGCCTGGGTTTACGTGGATTTCACCGGACGCGACCTCGGCAGCTTTATCTCCGATGCCCAAAAGGCCGTCGCCGGAAAACTCCAGCTTCCCGCCGGCTACACGCTGATCTGGTCCGGGCAATTCGAGCAGATCCAGGAGGCCAACGCCCGGCTCAAATGGGCAATCCCGCTGACGCTGATCGCCATCGTTGTGCTGCTGTACGCCGCCACGCGAAGCTGGTTTCGCGTCTGCGTCGTTTTGCTCGCCGTGCCGTTCAGTCTCGTCGGAGCGGTCTGGCTGCTCTGGATGCTCGGCTATCACCTTTCCCTGGCGGTATGGGTCGGCATGATCGCTCTCGCCGGCCTCGACGCGGAAACCGGCCTGATCATGCTCCTCTATCTGGACAACAGCTTTGAACGATTCAAGGCCGATGGACGGATGGGCAATCACCAGGACTTGTGGCAAGCCGTTCATGACGGCGCGGTCAAGCGCATCCGCCCCAAAACGATGACCGTCGCCGCCGCCTTCATCGGCCTCGTGCCGCTGCTCTGGGCCACCGGAACCGGCGCTGATGTGATGCGCCGCCTCGCCGCGCCCATGCTCGGCGGACTCTTCACCAGCTTCCTCATGGAATTGCTGATCTATCCAATCATCTTCTTCATCGCCAAAGGCTTTTCATTGCCCCGGCCTGAGCGAGTTCATTCGCCACGATTGGCCGAACCCGTCGCATCGGCCGGCAACGGGGAGGAATATCATGTCTAGATCATCGCTGATTCGTGGTTGCATTGTCATCCTGCTTGCGCTGGCGGGCGGTTGCACCATTCATCCTTCGGGCGAACGCGAAGAACGCGACGCGGCTTTGCAATCAGGCAAACCATTCGAGAGGCGGATCGAAGCCCGCCAGACACCGTCGTTACCGCAAAACCCGACGCCTGACCAATTGGTGGATTATGCACTGCTTGCCAACGCGGAATTGGAGCAGCGCTATTGGGATTGGCGATCCGCGATCGAGCAGATTCCGCAGGACGGCACGCAGTCCACGACCCTCAACCTGGCCGCCGGCACAGCGATCACCAATGGAAAAACCAGTTGGGGAACCAGCACGCTGGCCCTGTCCAACGACCCCATGACCAACATCAAGTGGCCCGGCAAAATGGACGCCGCCGCCAAGCAATCGCTCGAGAACGCCCGGGCCGCGGGCAGGCGATTTATCAAGGCGAAATATGACCTGCGCAGCAAGGTGCTCGGCGCTTATTACGACTACGCATTGACCGCCGAACTCCTGCGCCTGGAGCAAAGCAACCAGCGATTGCTCCAAACAACCGCGACCGTGACCCAAGCCCGAAACCGTGCCGGCAGTGCCGGCCAGCAAGAGGTGCTCAAGGCGGAAAATGAAGCGGAAATGTCCCGCAATGAAATCGCCAGCTTGCAATCGCAGCTGCCCAGCCAGCTCGCGACCATCAATGCGCTCCTGAGTCGTCCAGCCGATGCCCCGCTGCTCCTGCCAACAGATTTGCCGCCGGCGCGATCCATCGCCTATTCAGACGGCCAACTGGTCGAGTTGGCGGCGAAGCAAAATCTCGAGCTGATCGCCCTCGCCGATGAGGTTCGCGGCCGCGCCGAGGGAATCCGCCTTGCCAAACTCCAATACGTGCCCGATTTCAATCTCAGTGCCGGAACGGATTTAATGGGGGTCACGCAATCGCTGCTGGGGCAGGCGACGATCCCCGTCTTCCGGTACGAGGCCCTCAACGCCGCCATCGCCCAAGCCCAGGCCAACCTTCGCGCCTCCGAGGCGATGCGCCGCCAAGCCGGCAATGACTTGGCCGCACAGGTGGTAGCCGACATTACCATCATTCACGATGCCGACCGCCAGCTCGATCTTCTCCAACATACGATCCTCCCCCGCGCCAGCAGAATCGTTTCGCTGGCCCGCACGTCCTACCAAGCCGCAAACGCTTCGCTTCTGGACCTGCTCGACAGCCAGCGCTCCCTGATCGACATCGAGCGACTTTCCGCGAACCTGCAAATCACGCGGGACAAACGTTTGCTGGAAATCGAATCGATCGCTGCCATGGATTTATCGGGCTCAGGCCCGCGGCAGGCATCCGCTCAATAGAGATATAGTTGCCCAAGGCATGACCGGTTCGATGGACAAAAGCCCTGGGAGCTTGCTCCCTGAGCCATTTTTGGCGCCGAGTTTTCAAACGATATCAGCACCGGATTCTGGAAACTCAGGCGCGATTCTTGATCCAAAGGGGCAATGCCTCGACCACGCGGGTGATGACGCTGTCCCAATCCCCCCAGGAGCTCTGGCGGAATAATCGCATCGTCGGATACCACGGGCTGTCCTCTCGTTCCCGCAGCCAGCGCCATTCCGGAACAAATGGCAGCAGCGTCCAGACCCGCTTGCCCATGGCGCCGGCCAGATGCACCACCGCCGTGTCCACCGCGATGACCAGGTCCAGATTGGCGATCAACGCTGCCGTGTCGGCGAAATCCTTCAGCTCCTCCGTCCAATCGACAATCTCCATGCCCGCCGGCGGGGTTTTGGCTTGGGCGGCCGCCTCGCCTTTCTGCAAGCTGAAGAAACGCACGCCGGGCGCCTGCCCCAACGGGGCCAACCTCGCCAGCTTCATCGAGCGGTTTCGATCGTTCTTGTGGATTGGACTTCCCGCCCACGCCAGGCCCACCTTCACGATTCGAGAATGGGCGGCCAGCCGGTGTTGCCATTTGCTGGCCTCCTCGGCATCGGCGTGTAGATAGGGCACGGTCTTGGGAATGTTGGCCAAATTCGTCCCGAAAACCCGAGGCAGACTTAACAGAGGACAGTGCAGATCAAAGGCCGGCAGGGGTTGGCCTTCGGCCACGATTTGGCATCCTCCGGCCATTGTCTGGAAGAGCCGTTGGAGTTCGGCGCGACATTCAATGATGATTTTCCCGCCGCGCTCGGCGACCAGCGGCACATAGCGGATGAACTGAATGGCATCTCCAAAGCCCTGCTCGGTGTGGAGCAGAATCGTGCGACCTTCCAATGCGCAGCCGTCCCATTGTGGTTGAGTGAAGTTTCGCGGCGGGGACGGAAAACCCTTGCATTTCCATCGCCATTCATGTTCTTCCCAGCCCTCTTGAAAATCGCCGCGCGCCAGCAGCGCGAACGAAAGATTGGTGTGGGCTTCGGGAAAGTTGGGCCGGAGGGCGATGGCCTGGCGACAGGCGGCGACTGCCTCCTCGAGTTGTCCTTTGTCTTTCAGGGCATTGCCAAGGTTGCTGTGGGCTTCGGCGTAGTTGGGCCGCAGGGCGATGGCCTGATGAAATGTGGCGATGGCCTCATCGAATTGCCCCTTGGCTGTCAGGACGTTCCCGAGATTGCTGTGGGCCTCGGAGTAGTTGGGCCGGAGGGCGATGGCCTGGCGATAGGCGGCGACGGCTTCATCGAGTTGCCCGTTGTCTTTCAGCCCATTTCCGAGATTGTAGTGCGCGTCGGCGTAGCTGGGCCGAAGGGCGATGGCCCGGCGAAAAGCGGCAATGGCCTCATCGACTTGGCCCTTGTCTCTCAGCGCATTACCGAGATTGCTGTGGGCTTCGGGAAAGTTGGGTTTAAGGGCGATGGCCTGGCGACAGGCGGCGATCGCCTCATCGACTTGGCCCTTGTCTCTCAAGGCATTGCCGAGATTGTTGTGGGCGTCAGCGAAGTTGGGCCGGAGGGCGATCGCCTGGCGAAAAGCGGCAATAGCCTCATCGAGTTGTCCTCGGTCTTTCAGCGCATTGCCCAGACTGCTGTGGGCGTCAGCGTAGTCGGGCCGGAGGGCGACCGCCTGGCGATAGGCGGCCATAGCTTCATCGAGTTGTCCTTTGTGTCTCAGGGCATTGCCGAGATTGACGTAGGCTTCGCTGTACTTGGGCCTGAGAGAAATGGCTTGACGATAGGCATCGATAGCCTCATCGAGTTGTCCTTTGTCTTTCAGGGCATTGCCGAGATTGCTGTGAGCTTCGGGCATGTTGGGATTGAGGGCGATGGCCTGGCGAAAGGCGGCGATGGGCTCATCGAGTTGTCCCTTGTCTTTCAGGGCAATGCCGAGATTGTTGTGGGCGTCAGCGAAGTTGGGCCGGAGGGCGATGGCCTGTCGATAGGCGGCGATGGCCTCATCGAGTCGTCCGTTGTCTCTCAGGGCATTGCCGAGATTGTTGTGGGCGTCGGCGTAGTCGGGCCTGAGGGTGATGGTTTGGCGATAGGCGGCGATGGCCTCATCGAGTTGTCCTTTGTCTTTTAGGACATTGCCGAGATTGTAGTGAGCTTCGGTGTAGTTGGGGTTGAGGGCGACGGCCCGACGGATCAAATCCACTGCTGCGTCCGTCCGTCCTACCTGATGGGCAATCAATCCCAGATAGTGCACCGCAACGGCATGTTCCGGCTGCTGGGTCAGAATCTGCCGGTAAAGCCGCTCGGCCTCCTGCAACCGCCCGGCCTGGTGGTGCCGCACTGCCAGATCGAAGGCTTCTTGGATTGTAAGTTGGGCCATGCCGTAACCGGCCACTATCCGATGCGGATTACTCGCTGGCAAGAGACAGCAATGAGTTGCTTAGCGCGAACGTATCGCCGCGATCTGAGTCGGAGGCTGTGGAACGGGGCCCTGTTCGGACCCCGCGCGGGTTTCGTTTGTCAGTCAGGTAGTCCTCGCTGAACTCCGCATTGACACCTCGGCATTCACTGCATTTGTCGCGCCGGGGCTTTCGCCGTGCGGCTCACGATTCACTTGCCCGGCGGCAGCGGGTATAGCTGATCGCGAAGCGGGATTTGGACGAAGCGGTTGGGATCGAGTGCGGCCTGGTTGAGGGAATCGACGACGCCGTTGACGTCGGTGAGGTTTGCGTAGCCGCTTTGCCCGGTGACGGTGTCGTAAATGGTGCGGGTGCCGATGATCGACTCGTTGAAGTCGGCGGCGCTTCGGGACCGTTGCAGTTCATAGTCGTTGAACTGCTGGTTGTGGGCGGCGTACCCTGCCTCCGTTTGCGCCTGCTGCGCGTCGTGGATATTCTGCTGGGTTTGCGCATTTTGCTTATACATGTTGTTCATGGCCTGAAACTGTGACTGTTGGGCCGCGAGCATCTGCTGGCCGGCCTGGTACGCCTGCTGGTTCTGTTGGAGGCCGACTTGCATTGCCCTTTCCTGATTTACCTTTTCCGATTGAACGATTGCCATCATGATCGGCAGGTCGTGGTCGAACGTCGCGTCGGGAGCCGTCGCGGAGTACCGGCCAAAAAACATCCATGCGGTGTTGCCGATCGGAGACGTGATGACGTCGAGTTGCTGGCGATAGGCGGTCGACTGCCCGTTGAGCGTCTTGGTGAAAGCGAACGTGATGATGGCACGCGTTCCGCCCTGCAGCTGACAGGGAGCGTCCTGAGAGGAGATGACCCGGTCCAGGGAGAGCGAAGGGCCATTGTTAAACTCGCTGGTCTTGCTGAACAGGGGAATCATCACCGGGACGGTATCAGCCGCCTTGGTCAACGGGGCAACCATCAAGGGCGGCAACGGCTTTCGCGGGATCGGTTGCAGTCCCCTTTGCGCGGAGTTGGCGTCCATCTGAGCCCATCGAGCGGCCATTTGCTGCTGCTGCGCCACCTGGGGGGAGTCGGGCGTTTGAATGCTGCGGGAATTGTGCAGGAAGATGGTCTGATCGGCCGGCCCCGCGACCATGGCGGCGTTAATGGCGGAATTGCCTTTCATCGTCCAGCCGTCGGGAATCTGGATGCTGCCGGTGCCATCGGGGTAGTCGTACTCGTGAAAGCCGGCGGTTTGGGCTGCGTTTGCTGATGTCGGATTTGCTGCTGCGGGCGCCCCTACGCCGGCCTGCTGTGCGGGCGGCGTCATGAGCTTTTCCCAATCGGCTTTGGGGGCGTCCGTGCGGCCGAAGATGACCGCGACGGACGCGCCGCCGTCGTGGAGTTTACAGGAGACGATTCCGCGGACCGCTTGGCCGTTGAATGTGGCGCCGAACGTGGCGCCGCCGCTCGTGGCGTCGTGGGCGTCTTGATACGCGGAGCCGATCGTCGGCCGGTTGCCGAAATAGGCCGCCAGATCGGGGAACGTGGCCAAGAGGGCCCCGGCTACCGTGGTGACGTTGGACTTTTGAGTGACCAGCGATTTGCCGGAGTCCGTCGAGACCTCGATCGTGTAGCCGGCTGGGGCATCGGTGCTGGGGGAGTCGGCGGCGGCAGGCGGCGATGTTTTGTTGCAGCCGAGAATGGACAGTGGTGCAACCACCGCAACTAAAACCAAGGCGCAGACGCAACTCCGCGTCACGTCTGCCGTCAAATGTTTAGCCATGTGCAGCTCCTGCCGGTAGAAGGCCTATGCCTAACGCTTATTTGCGAAGGAAGTGCGATGGGCCAACTACCCGCGTAGCGCACGATGATCGAATGGTATCACAATAGCAGATACTGGTGCAGTTTGAATCCGTGAAAATTTGACGGCCGTTTCTTCGCGACGGAATTGCAGGTGGAAGCCGCTAAAATTGCTGGTGGAAACCCTTGTTTTTGAGGCCAAATTGCATTTTTCGCGGACTGGCGGCGAGGTGAACCCTCGTTGAAATCCTGTCCTGGGCGCAGCACTTCAATATTCAGGAACTCAGCGTCCCGAAGCTCCATCTCGAAAATGTGCCGGAGGCCGGTGAAGGGGCAGCGGTGCGCCATGCGCGTCCATTCTCACACCACGCCAGCCGCCATTCTAACCTCACCCTTGGATGCGGAATGTCCTCAGCACGCCCTGCTTCACGCTGCCGCCGACTATGCCTGTCCCCTGCTTCGCCGTGGACGGCGCGCAAGAACGGCGGCGGCGCCGATGCTCAGCAGCGGCCCCGTCACCGGCTCGGGTACAGCCACGGCAATGCCGGTTGGCTCGCTCAACCCCGTGACCAACGACGCGTTCACCGTGCCTCCGGACGTCGTGTATTCGCCAACCGTGCCGGGATTCGTTTCGCCGGAGTAGTAGTTCGTGACAAACAGGTCCGATCCAGACACGGCAAGGCCCTGCGGGTGATCCAACCCCGAGACCAGGGAGGCGTTCAGCGTGGCTCCTGACGTGGTGTATTCGCCGATCGTGCCGCTGTCAAAGTTCGTGACAAACAGGTTCGATCCAGACACGACGATGTCGCCCGGGTCTTCCAACCCCGTGATCAGAGAGGCGTTCACCGTCGCTCCCGACGTGGTGTATTCACCAATGAGGCCGGTGCCGGCGATGGGGTTTCCTGTGACAAACGGGTCCGATCCAGACACGGCCAAGCCGAAAGGATTAGACGGCCCCGATACTACGGACGTGTTCACCGTGGCTCCCGACGTGGTGTATTCGCCGATCGTGCCATTGCCTGCGTTTACGACAAACAGGTCCGATCCAGACACGGTAATGCCGGATGGTTCGCTCAACCCCGTGACCAGGGACGCGTTCACCGTCGCTCCCGACGTGGTGTATTCGCCGATCGTGTTGCCGCTGGCGTTGGTGACAAACAGGTCCGATCCAGACACGGCAATGTCCTGCGGCCCATCCAACGACGAGACCAGGGCGGCGTTCACCGTCGCTCCCGAGGTGGTGTATTCACCGATCGTGGCATTACTGTCTGTTGTGACAAAGATTTGCCCACGCGCGCTCGCCGGCATGAGTGCCGCTCCCGCCAACAGCACCAATGCCATGATGGACCTGGCGCTCAACTTGAACCAACGCATATTCCTTCCCTTCTTAGGAAATGAGTCGATCCCCCCCCGACCTGCCTAGGAGGAATCGAGGACTATAAAACTCGAGTATCCATCCTCAAGTTCGAGTGAACGAGTGTTACAACCCAGCCTTAAGATGAAAACAAAAAACCTTCGGAAAAGTTAGACTTTCTAACAAATAATTGTTTCCTGAAATGCGACGCTCTACCCCTTCGTTGCGAAACGCGATTTCAATCTTCGTTCGCAGGCGCGGATCGAATCGCTTGAAAATGTCTCGATCTTATCGCTGCGAACTGTTTATAGTGACCGACACCATTAAAAACGGTGCGCCGCGGCTTGGGACTCTGGGAAATTTGAACGACCGAACTCAAATGCCCCCCTCCGCCTCCGGGAAGTGCACGGTCCCGACAACCGACTTCCGACGCCGCCCCGATTCACTGCACCCAATCCCAAATTTAGCGGGATTCCCCGATTTCGCACGGGCCCACCGCTCACCCGCTCACCACTATCTCCCTGCCGCATCCTGGATCATCGCTATCGCCGCGCACGGGCATTCCTGCGCGCAAAGTCCGCAACGGGAACAATAATTCATGTCGATCTCATAGCGACGAGTCGAGCCCTGTTTGACGATGGCCTGGTCCGGACAGACATCGTAGCACGTGTCGCACGCGAAACAGTTGCCGCACGAAAAGCAGCGCCGCGCTTCCTCGTGCGCGGCCCCGCGCTCCAGTCCTCCGGTCGTTTCGGCGAAGGATGCCTGTCGCGCCGCGAGATCGAGCGTCGGTTCCACCCCGCGCGGAAATGTGGGAAACCAATTCATCTTGATCTCGCCGAATTTCGCAATCGCGTGTTTGGGCGGCGCAACGTAACTTTTTCCGCCCAGCCAGCCATCCAGGCATCGGGCCGCCTTCTTGCCGTGCCCGACCGCCGTCGTGACCGTCTTGTTTTCCGGGATCATGTCGCCCCCCGCGAAGATGCCGGGATGTCCGGTCATCATTTGCTGATCCACTTCGATCGCTCCGTCGCCGACGATTTTGAGGCCCGGGATATCCTTGAGAAACTCGCTGTGGGTTTGCTGGCCGAGGGCAAGCACCAGGGCGTCGGCAAGGATGATTTCCGTTTGCCCGGTGGGCTGCGGCTTGCCCTTGGCATCGAGGCGCATCGTTTCGACTTCAATCAGCCCCCCTTCCATATGTTTGACCGTGCGCAGCCAATGAACGATGACTCCCTCGGCCTGGGCTTCTTCCAACTCCGCCAAGTGGGCGGGCATGTGTTTCACGTCGCGGCGATAGACGATCAGGGATTCTCGCGCCCCCAGGCGAAGCGCCGTTCGCGCCGCATCCATCGCCGTGTTCCCGCCGCCGTAAATCGCCACACGGCGGCCCACACACAACTCGGCATTGCTTTGCGGGTCCGCCAGCAGCTTCAATGCGTCCACGATCCGCCCGGCATCGTCGGCGGGAATGTCAACGCGCTTCGAGAGATTGGCCCCGATGGCCAGAAAAACCGCGTCGAATCCACCCTCTTTCAGCAAGCCATCCAATTGATCGACTTTCGTCCCGGTCTTGAATTCCACTCCCATGCGCGCGATGCGATCGATCTCCGCGTCCAGCACGTCGCGCGGCAGGCGATATTCCGGAATCCCATAGCGCATCATCCCGCCGAGCCGATCCGCCGCTTCATAGACGCTCACCCCATGCCCCAGCAGCCGAAGATGGTATGCCACGGAAAGTCCGCACGGGCCCGAGCCGATCACCAGGACCTTCTTGCCCGTCGCCCCTCCGGGTGCCACGGACCATCCGGACCGGATCGCCAGATCGCCCAGGAATCTCTCGACGGCATGAATGCTCACGGACTCATCGAGGTGTTTGCGATTGCACGCGTTTTCGCACGGGTGATAACAGACGCGCCCATGAACGGCCGGCAGGGGATTGTCGCGCATGATCGTGCGCCAAGCCTCTTCATACTTTTCGGCCCGCACCCAATCGAGCCAGCCCTGAACGTTTTCCCCCGCCGGGCAAGTCACGTTGCACGGCGGCATTCGGTTCAGGTAAACCGGGTGCAGCAAGCCCGAAGAAATCTCCGCTGGTGACGCCCACTCTTTGCCCGCTACTGGGTTTTCCATCTTGCAGCACCTCAAGCCAACGGATGCCGGCCGGTTTCAATTGCCTCGAAGGCAGAATGTGCTCTTCGATGATTTCCCGCCCCGGCGCGCCTGCCAGGGTCGTGCCGGTACGGCCCCGATCATGATCCACCGTCGCGCATCTGATCCAGACACGCGGGGAATGGATACCGCGGATAGACCCCCAAATCCGGATTGGACCACATCGCCGGCGCGGGATAAACATCGCCGTAGAACCCCGCTTCGTGCATGGTCCGCAGCACGGTCTCGAACGACGGTTCCACGCCGTGCTCGTCCACCAGCAGGTTGGCTCGCGCCCCAAGGAAACTGACCGAAGCGGTGGGCAGCCGCGTGGTGCGATGCGCGATCATCTCGGAGATGATTCGGAAGGCCGACGCAAGGTGATCGACCGTCAGATGCACGGCGCTCGGCGGGCGGAGGATCGCCAGCACCTCCAGCATGTCCATTTCATATTTGATCACCTTCACTCGCTCGGGGCCGCCGCTGAATCGAACCGCGTACGCCGTCACCGCCTGCTCGTTCCATTGCGTCGTCGGCAGCATCGCGGCGACCTGGCCGATGATCCCGTGCGTGTTATCGCGGGTGTTGACCGCGCATATGAACGAGTGGTAACGCCCCAGCAGCAGGTCCTCCAGAAGATGCTGGCCCCACATGATCCGTATTTGCCGGCGAGTGTCGGGGACATCTCTGGGCATGCCATCCGGGATCACTACGATGCGTTCGCCCGGAGCGCTTCGCTCGACGGTCATGAAACGGTCGCCATCCCCTTCATAAACTTTCGGGGATGCCTTGGACACCACCATGTGAACCTCCCTGTGCCGGGTCCTTCAACGAATTGGGCCGGAACTCGCCGGGTCGGGCGCCTCCGCGGCGCCCTCTAACAACCGGCCAAGTTTCAACTTAAAGAGTGTTCGTTTATCCCAATCCGATCAATCAGAATTACCCCTGTTTCCAGCATAGGCGAAAGTGCCTATACGGGGATGATCCAAAAAAAATCGCCGCAAACGCGAAGCTTCGCGCATTTTTGAGCGAATCTGCCACGACGACAAGAGGACCAGTGGCGGCGGCGGGATCCGATGCCGTCAGGGTAGCGGTGCGGCATTTGCATCGCTCACCCATTTCCCGATGTTCTTCGCGACGGCGCGAAATGTGCGCTCATCAATGGCCCGCGCCGATTCAACCGCGTTATCAAAATGACTATGGACCTATCAGAATGACCTGATGATTCTGACGGCCGCCGCGACCGAGGTCGCGCCTCCCCATGTCCCAAGATAGGGATCGCTCAATAGTTACTGCGAATGAAATGAAGGCGCGGCAGAGGGTATGAATATTGCACTGCCTATTGCTAAATGGCCACTTCGCCGTCGCTTGGATCGGGTGATCCATGGCTACTTAGTGCAAGACGATAAAGGAAGGAAGGGAAATCACGAATCGGACACTGTCCACCTTGCTGTCCACCCGCCGCTGGGTCATCGCCATTATGGCGCTCGTCGTACCACTGGCATTTACGGCTACTTCAGCCAATGCCGGTACGGCGGGTTATCTGTACGTGGACGACGCTGACACAACTTCCACCACAGAAGCCAACGTCAACCTTCCGATCAACGCTCAGACGGTCAGCGACGCGAAGTTGGATGAACATTCGCTCTTTGAGATGTCCATGTCCAACATGTGGGGTGCTTCCGGCAACATTATTGAGATTGGCGTCACGACCGATCTTGGTCTCAATGGTAACAGCAACCCGCATTGGTTCGTTTATTCCTGGATCAACGGCACGGGGCAGGGTTATGATGCCAGCTCCCATTTCGTGTCCCAGATTGGCAGCTTCTGGGCTACATCGCTAACCTCGCTCGAGGGAACGTCTGAGGAGGCCGAGTTCCAGTACAAAGCGCCCAACTGGGACCTTGACCTTAATGGGACGGCGGCAGGATACTTCCCGGGCACCGAGTGGTCTGGAGCGTTCACTAGTTCGTCGGTTACGCAGGTGTTCGGCGAAGTCTACTATGATGGGACGTTCTACCCGACGCTCAACGGTACCGTCTCCGGTTACCGCTCATCTGGCGGCGGCCACCTGTCCACGAACGTCGTAGACGCCCCGTATGCCCAGTCCAATGCGTCCCAAACAGGCTTCACTGCCTCAGGGCCTCTGCTGCCAGAGCCATCGAGCGTAGTCTTGCTCGGCATCGCGCCGTTGGCCTTCGCTTGGCGGCATAGGGCGAAGGTTTGACAACCGCAAAACCCACCGCGCTCCCCAATCCACTTCCGCCAGCCCATCAACTGCAACGGTGCTTGCCAAAGAAACCGTATACCGTCCGCTTCCCGGTAAATCGATTAGCGCCTGATAGTTCACGCCGGTTGGCGTACCGTTGTTTGGATATGAAGGGGGAAAATTAAAGAGGACGCGATTCGTTTTCGTCATATCGTCTCGGCCTGACACGCGGATTCAGCGTGTGTTGAGGGCTCAGGCAGTTGAGCATGTGATTGACCAGACCTTCCGGCATGCTGCGAGCCCCCCGCGACATGCCGGCAATGCAGCCGACAACAGGGCCAAAAAGTCGAAAACGAATCGCGTCCTCTTTAATGTTCCCCGGCCCTGATGGCCGCCACCGTAGGCGTCGCCATGGGCACGAGCAGCGATGTCACCAGCGAGGCCGCCGGCGCCGCCATCACGGACAATTCCCTGAAGAATGAGTTCCTGCACATCATACGCATCGTGATTATTCGGCGCGCTTCCTCGTTTAGGGCTAAGGGAAAAAACCCTGCCGCATGAAGATTATACAGCTGGCCAATTGAACCCAAGCCAGGTATCTGCGGTCGATGCGGTCCAACCGTCGGCACACTCGGCCAAACTG
>Ga0187864_10000972_pt1 | contig 29712 bp, 29 predicted proteins | sample June2016WEW_11_4_FD_132985 | JGI IMG/M metagenome (GOLD analysis project Ga0187864, IMG submission 132985) | Peatland microbial communities from SPRUCE experiment site at the Marcell Experimental Forest, Minnesota, USA - June2016WEW_11_40 | ecosystem: Environmental > Terrestrial > Soil >...
ATTGATGAGTCATACCCCCATGCTGATGAGTAGATTATGCCGTTGAGCGTCAACGACTCCCAGAATTTGCCCGCTAAAGCCTCTTCGTAGGCAACTTGAACTAGCGGTTTTACTTTTCGTACCCTTTCAACGTTTGAGTCAGCTGTGTAGGATTTTTCCGGAGGAACATGGAAAAGCACAACCATATCTTCAGGCAAAGGTGATTTTCTGATAAGTTTCCGCTCCAAATTGTCAGTGATGACCACGCCGCCGAAATATGAAGCGCATGCATCGTCAAAAGCGCCTGTAACTGTCACTTTTGCGTCGAAAGCAGCGTCAACGCCCAGCCTGACGATTTCAACGTCATCCAGCGTTTGGCCAAGAGCCGCTGTAGTTGCCAACGCAACCGCATTAGCTGCGGCACTGCTGCTTTTAAGCCCTTTTGCGATGGGAATGTTGGACCAAGTTTTGACTTTGGCGCCGAATCTCCTCTCCATCTTAAAATATTGGAGAACTCGCGCGACAGTTTTTTCCATCAGAACCGTGCTTTCTTTCGGATCAGAAGCTATCTCTGCGTTGAAAATCGCGACCTCATTCGTCAATTCCACCTGCGCCTTTGTAAACAGGTCAACTCCGAAAGCGGCGCCTTTGCCCAGCGCCATTGCGTTAACAATCGTTGCTGCGCCATGTGCTATAGCTATGGCTTCTCTCGTCAACTCTTCTGCACCTTTCGCAAGTGACTAAGCGCTGCCTCCCTCATAATTTCAACTGGCGCTTTGGCTCCAGTCCAGATTTCAAATGACGCTGCCCCTTGATAAATCAGCATTTCAACCCCACTGACCACTTTGGCGCCTGCAGCCTTCGCTCTTTTCGCCAATTTGGTTTCGATTGGGTTGTAGACAATATCCAATACAGCTAAGTCAGGCTTGAGCCATTTGGGGGCTACCAGAGTTTCGTTATCGTTCGGTTTCATCCCGACTGAGGTAGCATTAATCAGAATGTCAGCATCAACTAGATTTCCTTTGACCGTGAGGGGGGAAAGCGCATATGCAAATACTTTGATGTCAAACGTTTCCTTTATGAGGTCAGCTAGCTGGGCAGCTGGCACAATTGAACGATTCAAAATTGAAATCTCAGCTGCGTGCTCGGCCAAAGCGAAGGCTATAGCTCTTGCAGCGCCGCCTGCGCCAAGCAACATTACTTTTTTGCCCTTGAGCTCAACCCCATTTTCTCTAAAAGCTAACAATGCACCGACGCCGTCAGTGTTAAAGCCCAAAAGTTTGCCGTTCTCATTCTTCACTGTGTTAACTACCTTCAGAGCCTTGGCTACCGAGTCAACTTCATCCAAGAAGCTAATTACAGAGGTTTTATGGGGCATCGTAACGTTCAATCCTTGAATACCCAACGCACGCACTCCGTCCATAGCTTTTCCAACGTCAGAGGATTTTACGTTAAACGCTAAGAATGTAGAGTCAATTTTGGTTGATGCAAACGCCGCGTTCTGCATAACTGGACTTAAGCTGTGCTCAACGGGGTCGCCGATTACTCCGAAAACCTTGGTTTTCCCAGAGACAGCCATTTTACGGTGCCCCCAAAAGCTCGTATGCAGCTTTCATTTCGCCGATAGACATTTGCCCCTTCGCAGTTTCGCTACCCTGCTCAAGACATGCAAAAGTGAAGAAAGCGCCGAACATCGGTGAAATAAGCCTTGAAACCTTCCCTTCTTCGCCCATGCAGAAACAGACAAGCTTCACATTGCCTGAATGTGAAGATACAAAATTCAGGACTTCCAAATTGTCCTCAATTTTCTCAGCTGCCATCACAATTTTGCAGACGTTGGCGCCGCATGCAACTTCGTGCTCAAGAACCTTTTCCATCGCTGAACGGCTTAATGCGCCGTCGAATTTGTGGTAGGAAACTATTATTTTGGCGCCCAGTTGTTTGAGTTTTTCGATTATTTCTTGGCGATTCGGGCTTGACAGGTCAACGTCAACGTACTCGAACCCGTTTTGGGCTGCGTTTAGAAGACTTTGCTGCCGTTCGGTTTCCGATGCCGAGGAAAAACCGTTTTCACTGGTCAGTTTGTGTGTCGCGATCAAAGGGATTTTTGCGCTCTGAATAAATGCCTTCAAGTCTGTTGTAACATCTATGCGGTCGAGCCTAACTTCGATTAGGTCGGCTTTGGCTTCCTCCGCGCTTTTGATGAGGTTTAACGCTTCAGCCGTGTTTTTTGGAAGAATAGAAACGCAGATTCTAATTGTCACCTTTCAATCACCGTTTCTTCAGGCACGGAAACGCCAAAGTGTCTGCCTCCCTTAGCGGCTAAATGTACCAGAACCTCGTCGTTTACGTTGAGTTCCGTGACGGGCTTGGAGGCTTTCGGCGTGACAAGGCGGATGGTTTCAGCATTTTGGAGTATAGTTTTGATTTTTGTGTCGTCCGCTTGCGCTTCAATCAAGATGAGCGGTCGGAACTCGATTTTTGACCTGCCCACATTGGTTATTCTTACTTTTCCTTCTCTGTTAATGATTAGAACTTCATCCCCGGCTTTCAGTTCGGAGAGGTACCGAGTATTCTGGATCGATGTCAGTGTGTAATGTGATGCAGGTCCAGCGTTCACTCGGAAGGGTCGGGATTGCACATATGGGTTCTCATTTACTTCCGCCTCAACGAGGAAGAATCCTGCTGATTGGCAGCCAACGAGCATTCCCTCGCCTGGAACCATCAAATCTACAGTGTCAACGCACACTCTTGCACCTGTGCCGATAGTTTGAATGGAGAGAACCTTTGCAATCGTCAACGCGACCTTAGGAGTTTGACCCTTGACCAGCTTTACTGTTTTGGTGAGTTCATTGAGGTTTAAGGTTTTTAGTAGAACACCGTCTGTTCCCAGTTCTAAGGCTTCAAGAACCACTTTGGCTTCTTGTGCCGTGGCGACTTCCGCGATAAGTTTGCTTTTACCCCCATGCGCCTTCGCAATCAAGTTCTCCAGCGGGATAACACGCCAATCAAACGTGCTAATAATTATGTAATCAACTCCCATCTCAGCCGCTTTGGCAGCGCGGTTCTCTTCTTCTTTCCCAGTTATGTTGATTTTAACGGCGGTTTTTCTGTTTTCATTTTTGATCTGGGAAATTTTTTTCTCAGACAGATCAGCGAGGAAAACTATTTCTAATTTGCCGCTACGGGTGCTCGCTTGGGTTCCTTCAAGCACTACATCCGCGTTTTCATGTGCAGTGCTGAGCAAGTTTTCTTTTTCTTGCGGTGAAGCTGCAGGTTCAATTTCTAACCAAAGTTCCTTCACGTTTTTTCACCGAGAATCTTTAGCGCTTCTTGCACGCTGGCGCCGCTGTGAACTATTGCTGAGAGTGCCTTGACGATTAGGGTTGGATTTTCATGTTGGAAGACGTTGCGTCCGATTGAAAGCCCAGACGCTCCAGCTGAAAGGGCATCATGTGTGGTTTGGAGAACTTCCTCAGAAGTCTTGCATTTCGGTCCCCCGGCAATCACCATTGGAACGGGGCAACCCTCCACCACGGTTTTGAAGGTGTCTATGCTTCCTGTAAAGTTTGCTTTGATGATGTCTGCTCCAAGCTCGGCGCCTATTCGTGCTGCATGAGCAACGACGTCGGCTGCGTGTTCATTTTGTATTTTGGGTCCACGCGGATACATCATTGCCAGAAGCGGCATGCCATAAACGTCACATTCGTCAGCAACGCTACCAAGGTTTTGAAGCATCTTGTCTTCATCTTGGGCGCCGATGTTAACGTGCACTGATACCGCGTCTGCACCAAGGCGAATTGCTTCCTGTACGCTGCAAACTTGGACTTTGCCATTCACGTTCGGGCTGAGATTTGACATGCCTGAAAGCATCACGATTAACCCTACGTCATCAGCGTCGGTGTGTTTAGCGATGCCTTTGTGGACAAGGACGGCGTCGGCGCCGCCTTTGATGAGTTGATCGATTGTTTTCTGCATGTTGGTTAACCCTTGGATGGGGCCGATTGTTACGCCGTGGTCCATAGGCACGATTACAGTACGGTTGTCTTGCTGCATTATTCTTCTTAGTCTTCGGTTTTTTCCTTGATTCATGTTTCCACCTTACTTAGCGCTCCTTAAAGAGTTTTTAATCATTTTGAGGGCTTTTTCCCGTTCATTCCAATCCACAAAAAGTAGGATGCTTGACGTTATTGTCAGTATTCCTGAAATGTTTATGCCGCTAACTCGCAAATCTTCACTGATTTTCCCAATTATGCCGTGGGTTTCCTCCAAGCCAACGCCGCTTGTCTTTATGAAAACAAGGTCCTTTTTCACAGCCATAGCGATCGTTTCCTTGTTACTCTTTGTTATATTGTGGATATCGTTGAATAACCCCTCCAAGTTTGCTTCTTCTGAAACGTAAAGTATAACGGAGTTCGTGTTCATCGACATGCCCAAGAGATGCGAATGCAGCTTCGCTTTCTCAACCATCTCCTGAACGATCTGCGGGTTAGCTGAGATGCCGTTCCCTATCACGGTAATTTCGGCGACTGGGAAAGGATGCGCAATTTCAGCGTCAAGCTCACTGGCTAGTCCACCCGTAACTAACGTTCCTTCCTCTGAAAGGTTGCCGCAGGCGTGGTTGATAACGCGGACGTTGATATTTTTGGGCTTGTACTTTAACGCTTTACTGTGAATGAATTTCGCACCTGAATCGGCAAGCCCAACCAGCGTGTTGACATCGATTTCTTTTAGACGCTCAACGTTGGAAAGAAGTTTCGGGTCTCCCGTCATGATGCCGTTAGCGTCAGTTACCAAGATGATTTCATTCGCTCCAAGCGCTTCGGCGAGAACGAACGCCGTTGTGTCGCTTCCACCTCTTCCAAGAGTTGTGATTTTGCCGTCTTTGGTTTTACCCAAGAAACCTGCAACCACGGGAATTGTGCCTTTTTCCATGATTGGCAGGACGCATTCACGGATATTTTTTTCGCAGTCTTTGAGGATTGGATTAGCATTTTGAAAGGCTGCATCAGTTATTATAGGCCAGTTGCTGTCAATAGGGTCAAAATAGCAGGATTCCGCTCCGTTCGTTCTTAGCGCTGTTGAGAAGATTCGGATGCTGGTCCGCTCACCCATCGACAAGATATCGTCTAAATCTTTTTTCTCTAGTTTCCCGTTGGAAGCGTTCTTCGCAGTAGCCATGAGGACATCAGTTGTTTTGCCCATAGCGGAAACTACAACAGCAATCCGGGTACCTTTTTTAGCTTCATTAACCACGGCAACCACAGCTTTTAAGAGTCTTTCGTGATCCGCTAAGCTAGACCCACCGAATTTAACAACAATTGTTTTGTTAGAGCGAGTTTTCTCCATTTGTTACACCCGTGCTTGCCCAGAACCAACCCCAAAAAAATTCTTTAGTTCTGGGCTTAAGGAAAATAACTATAGTAAAAGTAGTCGAAGCTCTGGAACCATGAGGCAACGTTTTCTTTGTTGAATGCGAGATTAGACATTGAAGCTTCGAACCTTGCAGAATGAGTCATAAAATAGAAAATATAAGCGTTTCGGATTCAGCCTCCATTTTAGTCGTCTGCATGCGACTTTTAAGCTTTGAAATCTGAGTATAGCATTTATCAACTTGTCCATTCTATAAAACAAGCAGGAAGAGCCGCCATGAAAACTCAAAAACAAAACAACTGGCAAAGTGTCCTTCTTGAGTGCAAAAACAACGTTCAGAAAAGCATCGCGCCCTGCCTCAAAACCATCAAAGAAACTCAGCCCGACCTTGGAGTGGGCGCAGGCGGCGACTCGATGAAGCCGATGGATTTAGCTGCTGAAAAAGCGATCATAGACACCTTGAACCTACATGGTGTTTCGTTTACTTTGATCAGCGAGGAATCGGGGATAAAGCAATTTGGCGCTTCGGCGAAGGAATGTTTTGTTACGGTTGACCCGGTTGATGGAAGCACAAATTTCATGCATGGCCTACCCTTCTACGCCTGCTCTATCGCAGTTTCAGATAAGCCTCGACTGGCGGATGTTTACGCTGGATTGGTTACAGACCTCTTCCACGACGTGACGTACACTGCTTTCTTAGGGAAAGGCGCATTCCGGGACGAAAAAAAAATTGAACCCTCAAAAACTGCTTCGTTGGATGAGGCGCTGATAGGTTTAGATCTGAATACATACAAAGTCAAAGAAGTTGCGCCCAAAGTAACTGCACTTATCGAGAAAACTAAGCATATACGCCACTTCGGTGCAAACGCGCTGGAACTCTGCTACGTGGCCGATGGCTCAACAGACGCGTTTGTCGACTTACGAGGGAAACTGCGCACAACTGACGTCGCAGCGGGTTTCCTCATCATAAAAGAGGCAGGCGGAATTGTCACAACCCCAGATGATCAAGCCGTAGATGTCGAGTTAGACCCTAAGCGGACGTTGAGTTTTATCGCTTCAAGCAACAGGAAAATCCACGAAAAAATCTTAAGCCTGGTTAAAAAACAATGTTAAGTTTGCTTTGGCCCAACCCTGCTGCAATGGTAAAGACGGGAAGCGTCAAGACTCTTCTCATCGCTGACCCACACATAGGATGGGAAATAGAGCTCCAGGAAAAAGGCATCCATGTGCCCAGCCAGACACCCAAAATCCTCAACAAACTAACCGCAATTCTTTGCAGGTACAAGCCTCAGCAACTAGTCATCGTCGGCGACGTGAAGTACTCGGTTGTTTCAAGCGAACTCGGCGAGTGGCACGATGTACCCGACTTCTTTACCAAATTGCAGGGCATCATTGGAAACATAGCAGTTGTCCGCGGAAACCACGACGCGAACATAGAGCCTCTTCTGCCAGAAAACATCAAGCTTCTGCCCGCAACTGGCATAACAATCGGCGATGTAGGCGTTTTTCACGGACACAAGTGGCCGTCACCTACGCTGCTCGGCTGCAAAACACTTGTGATGGGGCACCTGCACCCCGTTGTTGTATTCCGTGACCCGGCAGGCTTCAAAATTACAAGGCAAGTCTGGATTAGGGCAAGCTGCGACACCGAAGTGCTTGGCAAGATTCTTCTACAAAAGCACCATGTAAGAATCGAGGGGTCAGTCGCCAAAACTTTGCGAAAGCACTATGGCGTCAAGCTTAAAGTCAAGGAGATTTTCATAATGCCCAGTTTCAACGATTTCCTAGGCGGCAGACCTATAAACGAAACTAGACCAAGAAAAGAACTAGGCGCCGAAGCGTTGATTGGACCTGTGTTGCGTTCGGAGGCTGTGGATGTGGATAACTCTGAGCTTTACTTGTTGGACGGGACCTATCTTGGGATCCTGAACCAGCTAAGAAATCTTTAAGACACAACTTTTGTCCCACCAGTTTTTGTCGGAATCAAATCATAACGAAACAGGTGACTACGAATTCGATAGCAAAGAAGAGGAACCTAATCTGCATCAAAGGTCTGCTGTGCAATTAGAGTTTGCGAGTTAATTCTTATATTTGCCGCATGTTATAAGCATATTATAGTTTGAGTGGGAGGATAAATGAAATGAAACTTGTAACAGTCTTGTTGCCAGAAGCATATCTGGAAGGTTTAGATGAACTTGTACGAGCGAACATGTACCCTAGCAGAAGCAGCGTCATAAGGTCAGCAGTGCGTGACCTTCTTAAGAAAGAGCTTTGGGAGAACAAACGCGGAAGATAAGCCGCTTAAACCCCTTTTATTGAATCCAAAATTTCGCCTGCCGCTTTGGCGGGGTCAACTGCAAGAGTAATTTCTCTTCCAATAATAAGATAGTTGGCGCCTGCTTTAAGCGCAGTTTCCGCAGAGCCGCCCTGCGCACCTACGCCTGGGGAATAAATCGCTACTTTCTCGCCAACAACGTGTTTCACTTCAGTTATTTTTTGTGGGAAAGTTGCGCCAACCACTATTCCGTCAGCACGATACTTCACCGCTTTTTCAGCAAAAGAAAGGTACTGCAGCTTTTGCTTACCCGTTTCCAGGTCAATTATGGTTTGTCCGTAGCCTTCTTGTGCCCCTCTGTGGCTCATGTAGCAAAGAAGTATAATGCCTCGATTAAGTCGCCGGGAAACTTCAAAGAGCGGTTTTAAGCCTTCTTCCCAACCGATGAATGGGTTGGCAATCAACGCGTCAAAGCCAGCTGCAAAGTAATATTGCGCTATGACTTGGTTAGTGGACCCTATATCGTTGACTTTAGCATCCATAATCGCTATTAGTCCCTGCCCTCGAATTTTCTCAACGAGCTGCTGAACTCCGTCGAACGTACCTAACGGAAGAACAAGATGATGATTTATCTTGACGGCACAAATGCAGGGATGAACCGCTTTGAGGATACTTTGAGCTTTAGCCAAGATTTTGCTTCGGTCTGCTGGAGCTTCAAACGGTAAATCTAAAGCTAAAACTATTCGAGAACCCTTACTCTTAGCTGCTTGCTGAATGTTCGAGCAATAAGACAATAAAGTCGCCTCTTGTTGTATCAATTTGATTGCTTGACTATTTCATTTTTTCGCCTGCCCAAAAATCTTTGGATCATTTGGCCAGAAAATTCAACCTAAAGAAAATGGAGAAAAACAGAAAATCAATTGTTAAAAAATGTCGGCTTACATTGGCCAAGCATTTGTGCTAGTAAGCGTCCAAATGATCTCGGTGGATATTACCGGGTTATTGTAGTCGGTTATGGCTACTATGCTGGTCGCCATTCCTGTTTGTCTGTCAAAGTATACTTGGTCGTATGTCGAGCCTTGTGTGCTGCCCGTCGGATCTTGAGTGTAGTAAATCAGACTTGTAGCCGTATAATAGTTTGTTTCTCTTGTACCACCTGAATAAGTTGTTGTATCTGTGCCGTTGATATGGACACCTTGATAGAGATGAGGGTAAATCGTCTGGTTTGCATTCATGTCAGCCGGGTAAAGTGGATAAAACCCACTTTGATCACTCAAAATTCCAGAAGCCAAATCTATCGTCTGAGGACTATCAAATTTTGTTCCATTTCGCAACACCCAATCCGTGTCAAGCGTCACTCTTGTTCCGTTAATGGCTGTCACAGTGACGGTGTAGTACTGGGTGGCGTTGTAAATTCCAAAATCTGAACTTATCGTATCCGGAACTGGACCTGAACTGGAGCCAGATAGAGCGTAGGTAAAGGTGTCACCGACCTGAACGCCGACTTTTGCAGTGGTTGTGGTAGATTGCTTCGGATTTGACAAGACAACAGCCGCAATAACTCCCACTACAATTACAGCTAATAGAACGACGGCGAGAATTATCTTCTTGTTTACACCCTTCTTTTTGAACGCCATGGAGACATGAGTATATAGTCAGGTATTTAGTTTTTTCCCAAAAAGACATTGAACCTACGAAACCGGTTTTGACGCAGAAAACATTAGAATAAACAGTTGCTTAAGGAAGTTATTTGAGGTAAATTTAAGAGAAAGAAGATTTATTTAGAAAGTCGGTGGAATGGATTGTATTGCCATAATTGTGGTGCTCAGCTTCCAGACGACGCTGCGTTCTGCACTAAATGCGGAACGAGCACGGGAATAAATACGGTTAAGCCAACTTCGGCAGCTGGACCTGTTCTTGCACCTTCGGGAGTAACATCCTTGAAATGTCCGAGTTGCGGAGCACCGATTGCGCCCAAGTTCGGAGAAATGGTTATCACTTGCGAGTACTGTGGCACAGGAGTGACCTTGGGAAGCCAAGGGTGGACTAACATTCAGAAGCAGACAATGCTGGTTTTGAAGGTTGCCACCGTTGATCAAGTGAATTCGATAATTACGCCCATGATGGATAAAGGTCTTCTGCACAGGCACCTTCACGAAGACTCTAAACAAGAAGAAATGAGCCTCACCTACGTGCCTTACTGGATTGTAAGTGTCTCAGCTAGAACAAGCATCGTGGCCACAGATGAAACAGCCCAAATTGCACAGACAGCTTCAACGGCCGCCTTGATGGGTGTAATATTCGGCGGCTTAGGAGGGGGCTTCGGAGGAGGCGGCGGTCGACGAGGCGGGGGGTTTGGAGGAAGACGCGCTTATCAAGGAGGATCGGTGGACAACCCGTTTGCAGGCATTTTCGGGCTTAAACGAATAAGAATCATGGCTTGGGGAATGGGAATGGGTTACGGCGGCGGAGCTAGAAAATCCGAGCAGATGGACATGAATTACAATTTCCCAGTTATCGCATTAAAAGCCCTCACTGATTATCAGCCACGCGACTACCAATTCAACCTGGAGGGCAGAGAACTGTTTGATATTTCTAAGCTGCCCAAAGACGTCAAAATCTTAAATGGCGATATCAGTGAAGACGTAGCCAAATCCCAGGCGAAAACCCTTGTCGATCAGCTTCAATCACAAAAGGCACATGAAAAATACCACATGATACAGTCCATACACACTGATTCGGACATTGGCGACGTAGAATTGCTTCATGCACCCGTATGGTTCTCAAAGTTCGACCACAAAGGGAACAAAATCGTGCTAGTTGTCGACGCCAACTCAGGCAAAGTAATCAACAGCCTCGGCATCTAAGATCACTCTACCCAAACTTTATTTCTATAATTTGCCAGTAACCAAGAATTTGTTGAAGCCATTTTGTTTTTTATGCAACAAAATTTTTGGCGAGAAAACAATAACGAAAAAAGATTAGTTTTTTAAAAAAAACTAAAATAAGAAAAGTTTAGTCGGTTTTTTCTTCAGTTACTGGCTCGGCAGCGGCTTTCTCTGCTTCTTTTGTTACTTGCTCAACTGGCAAACCTTTAGCTGCCCGTCTCGCTACTACACCGAGCTTTGTCAGTGGTGTGTAAGCTCCACCCGAGTAGGTGTAACTGCATTTTCCGCATTTCCAGATGCCGACGCTTTCACGGTGTACCCGCACGAATCCGCAATTTGGGCATTTGTGAGGTTTTTTGAGTTCAGTAACGACTTTGATATAGCGTTTCCTAACTGTGGCACCGTAACGTGGCCCTAAACCTCTTGTTGGACCGACTTTCTTTGTTTTAGGCACTTCTTTCACCAATCAAACTTCTTGCGTATTTCGACTGCTTTCTCCTGAGCAATCTTTGATGCCTCTAAAATCTGTTGCGGTGTAAAGTAGCCTGAGCCGCCTTTCTGAGTAGCGCAAATCTTGCCTTCGCTGTTGGTTGCGATTGTTATCCGGGAATCCATAACTTTTTCTTCTTCAAGCCATGGATCAACAATCAAAACGTTGTTTATTTTGCCCATGGTTACGGTTACTGGATGGCTTTTCATAGGTAACGAAGTGTATCCCTGTTTCATCTTTAGTTCGCCATCTTTGATCTCATAGTTTGGCATCTTCGTGTTCATTAATGCAGCTACAGCAGCTAATGCTGCGCAGTCAATCAGGTTCCCGTCATGGTTCAGCACGTAAACGTCAACGAAAACAACAAACACTTTCTTTCCTGGCTCAATACAAAGTTTTTCAGTGTCAATTGCGTGAGATTCACGGATACCTCGGTCAACAACTCTTGCAAGCTCAATTGAGTTTTCGTCTGGTGGTCCTGGCTCAAAATTCGGTGAAGCCAACGGCACAAGTTCAGCGTTAACTGTCATTACCCCTTCATTTGGTGTGTCTGGGAACGGCTCGCCTGTTTCAACTTTTACGCCTGCAAGAACCTCAGATTTGCCAAGATAACATCGTGCTGACCCTTCAGCTCGTTCGATTAAACCTTGCTCGATTTTGATTTCTCTGTAGTCATGTAAGCCTCGTTCGTCTAGGCGTTTTCCTTTTTCGAGAAGCCCTTCTATTTGCTTCAGTCTAACTTTAGTTATAAGTGATGACATTACTCTTCACCAGTCTCCTTAACAACCATATACTTGGTTTTTAACGCTTCCTTCTGCATTTCATAGATTTTCTTGCATCCTTCCATCGCCATTCCGATGGCTTTCTCAAATTCTTCTGGTGCAAGGATTCCGTCCATTTGAAGCAGCGTAATCGCGTTTAGTGCGGGCATGTAAGCTACTGGCACATCGGCGGCGCCAAGCTTGTCTTCCGCGTCATAAAGATCCAAGACTACTGTGTCGTCCACCTTTCCAGCTGCACAACCTACTACTAAATCGCGCATTGGAACGCCTGCGTCAGCGATGGCCAAGGCAGCCGCTGTGATTGCAGCACAACGTGTTCCACCGTCAGCTTGCAAGACTTCGACGAAAACGTCTACGCCTGTCCGCGGATAAAGCTCCAAGAACAAAGCTGGCTCTAAAGCTTCTCTTATGACTTTTGAGAGTTCAACTTCCCTTCTAGAAGGTGCGGGTGATTTACGTTCCTGTACTGAGAAAGGAGCCATGTGATAGCGGCACCGCAAAACCATGCGATCTGGCTGAGCCAAATGTTTAGGATGCATCTCTCTTGGGCCAAATGCAGCGGCTAAGATCTTGTTTTTGCCATGTTCAATATAGGCTGATCCGTCAGCGTTTGATAATACTCCGACTTGAAGCTTCAAAGGTCGAAGCTCGTCTGCTTTTCTACCATCCGATCTGATGCCTTTTTTATCAATCAGTTTTTCGGGTTTTTCATTCATTCTTGTTTTCCTCCACTTTTTCTTCAACTTTACCTTTACGTTCTTTAAGCAACTGTGTTATGCGATCTGTGAGGCCAGTTGTATGAGACTCTTGCTCAATTTTTTTGATTACCTCTATCGCGAGATCTTCATCCTCAAGGGCCTTACCGGTGACCAAAATAACTCCGTTCAATCCAAGAATAATTTGGCAACCTGTTTCCTGTTTTATCATTGAAATCATTGATCCTTTTCTTCCGATTACCCTTGGAATCTTTGTCGGTGTCACATGAAGGATTTGCCCTCGCGTGATCTTTCCCAGCCCTGGCTCTCCAACAGTGAGCTGCGGGTCATGGGCTCGGTCGTATGAAGCGATTTTTGCAACAATCAAGTCGCCTGCGTTCAGAACTGCAGATAGCTCGTCGTTTTGAGGCTTAAAAGGCCTTGCTAAAACGTCTGAGGCACGCAGGAGCGCTGTATAGGGTGCTTTAATGTCGATTGTCCATCCGTTAAACCCAACTTCGAGGACTGTCCCTATCACAATATCTCCCATTTTAGGCACATAAAACGCCCTTAATGCGACCACGTTTACTTTTTTGTTATCGGTATCTACAAGTCCGATTCTTGAGGCGTAAATCTTGTTTTGCTCCATGTATGTGTTTTCGCCAGGCAAGTATTCGCCTTCAGCGACAAGTTCTCCCGGCGTCACAAGCTGTTTTTTTTCAAAGAATATTGGCATTAAATCTTCACCATCCATTTATCTTTCTTTTACGAGATTATTTTTGCTTCTCCACTTCCTTTTGTTACGTCGCCAAGTTTAGTCAGCAACGAGGCGTAGGATCCCGCGGGCAACTCTAATTCGCCATACCACGAGCCGTCTCCACGCCATTCCTCCCGTTTTATAGTTCCTAAGGTTTTTACCGACCCATAAGCCCGTGCAGAGTATTGTGCGGGAACCTTCACTGCCACTATAACTTGCTCGATTTTCAGGGGCAAAATCGGACGTAGCAGCTTAACTATGTCTCTTGCTTGTTCCTCAACTGGTTTGTACGGGTCAATCGGGTAACGTATCTGATCCATCGCGTTCTCGATGCGCATTGGAGGATGCGGCAGGTTTGTCTTTGGGTCTACTGCTTGTCGGGAGATGAAATCTATTATTTGTCTTCTTTTGTCTTCCACCATTTTTCGTCTTTGTTCAGTTGTAAGCTGAAGCGTTCCCTTCTTCAATATAATATCGGCGATTTGCAGTGCATCCACTGTTCCAAAGGCTTTGTGCATAGATTCCTCTGAAACTTTGGTTCCTTTGTTTGCATCGGAAAAAATCAGTTCAGCAGCTAAAACTTCGGTTATTCCTGAGATTTTTCCGTTGCGGTAGTCAAGTGCTTTTTGAGGTTTGACTAGGATTTCAAAATGCTCGTTTTCTTTTGTTAGGCGTGCAACGGTGAACTTTTCACTCATCAGGTTTTCACTTGCTTGAACCCAGCTCTTTGATGTAGCCTTCCACTTTGTCGTCTGCCAGCATTTCCATTTTCTTCGTCTCTAATGGTATGATCGCGATCTTTATTCTTGGCGGCAGCTGTCGTGCTTCTAAGGCTTTGACTAAGCATTTTACTGCTAGTTTGATGCCTGCTTCGAGTGATAAGTCGTCTTTGTAGTCTTCTTTGAGGATTGACAGGACGGTTTCTCTTCCTGCGCCAAGCGCTGTGGCTTTGTATCCTCGGTAGGTTCCGCTTGGATGTGTGCCGAAGACACGTGTACCTGTTTTGTCGACGCCGCCGAAGATTATTGAGACTCCGAAGGGTCGAACACCGGCGTGCTGCGTGTACATCTGCTGGATGTCGCATATTCTTTTTGTGACGACTTCTACATCTATGGGTTCATCGTAGGTTAATTTGTTACTTTGAGCGTAAATCCGCGCTTGATCGATAAGTATTCGGGCGTCTGAACTTAAACCGACTATCGCCGCGCCGATATGATCATCTACCCTGAAGATTTTCCATGAGTACCCTGCTTCTTCAAGGACTTCGATGTTTTCTTCTGAGCCCAAAACTAAGCCTTCTTGGCATTGGATGCCTAAGATGGTGGCTCCACGGTTCACTAGTTCCATTGCGTATTCGACTTGGAAGAGTCGTCCGTCCGGCGAGAAAACGGTTATTGCACGGTCATATGCTCCTGGTGCTGCAAAGACTGACATAATGTTAACCTCACTTTACACAATACACTTTTTCAACAACTCATATAATAACCACACTAAAAACCTTTCCTAGCCGAAAAGCATTTGAGGCAAAATAGACAGTGACGGATTTTTTCAATTTAGATGTTTCCAGAAAACAGAGTGATGTTTGCTTCCTCTTATTGTGCTGGTTTTTGCAACAAACAATAGCCTGACTTATTGGGTCCCGCTCTATCTTTCTCACTCTCTACGTCCGCGGTTCGGTTTAGAACCTAAATTGGCTTATCATTGAGGCCCAAATAAACAAGTATATCGGTGCTGTGAACTGCACCATCGAGTTTGCATTTAAGTTCTGTCTTTTTAAGATGACATTTATAGCTCTGGCAAACCAAATAGTTCCGCAATACTTTTCACAGTAGAGAAGGCAAGATAAAGATATTGGCTCAATCCCGTGCGGCAACAATCATGGAGATACTACAAGATACCTTAGCTTTGCCGAGGCTGGTTAAGCCGAAAGCTGACCCATTTGAAACATTGATTGTAACTATTATTTCACAGAACACGGCAGACACCAACACTGAGAGAGCCTTCGAAGCTTTATCGAAGCACTTCGAAATTACCCCTCAAACGCTGGCTGGCGCTCAATTAAGCGAGATCGAAGATTGCCTTCACGTTGCGGGCTTGTACCACAGTAAAGCCAAAGCAATACAGTCAGTCTCCAAAATTACTATTGAAAAATTCAAGGGCTCTCTTGCTTCAGTCTTATCTAAGCCGCTAGATGAAGCGAGAAAGATGCTTATGGCGTTGCCTGGAGTAGGACCGAAAACGGCAGACGTTGTGTTGCTTTTCTCAGCCAACCTACCCACAATTCCAGTGGACACCCATGTAAATCGCGTTTCTAAAAGGCTTCATTTAGCCCCGGCAGACGGCGACTACGAGGCTGTTCGGTTGAGTCTCCAGTCGATTTTTAAGCCTAAGGATTACTTGGCGGTTCATCTGTTGTTGATTGCGCACGGCAGAAAGTTCTGCAAAGCAAGCTGCCCACATTGCCATGAGTGCCCAGTTTACGATTATTGCCCGTCAAACTTTTTGGGGGATAAAGCATGATTAAGCTGCCCAGCCAAGTTTCTGAGTTCTTCCCTTACAATAGTGTGCGACCTCACCAGGACGAGTTTGTCAGCACGGTTTTCAACGCCGTGCATGAGCGGCGTTCGGTTCTCATCGAAGGCAGCAATGGGTTAGGAAAAACGATTTCGGCTCTTTCCGCTTGTGTGCCAGTCGCCATCGAAAAGAACTTAAAGATTCTGTATGTGGCGAGGACACATAGGCAACATGATCGGGTCATAGAAGAGCTGCGAGCTATCTACAATAAGCATCATGTATCAGGAGTTTCAATCCGTGGACGCAACGAGATGTGCCTCAATGTTTTTGCTCAGAGAGGCGCGTTTGACTCGAAATCGCTGATGGAAGTCTGCGAACTCCTAAAAGCTAAAGGCAGATGCCCTTACTATGTAAGCGTAGACGAGCGAACCTATGATTACCTTGTGCTTCAGCAGCAAGTTTCAACTAAACCGTATATGGCGTCGGAAATCATACAAGTTTGCAAGAAAAAACAAGTCTGCCCCTACGAATTGGTCAAATCAGCCCTGTCAGAAGCTAAAGTAATCGCATTGAGCTACCTCTATGTTTTTGACCCACAAATTCGCACGGCTTTCCTAAAAAACTTGGAGACTGAACCTGGAAAAATTATCCTGATTGTTGATGAAGCCCACAACTTGCCGGAAACAGCCATTGACATTTCAAGCAGCACCCTGTCGCTTTTTGTGATGAAGCAGGCAGAGCTGGAAGCAAACAGATTTCACAACAAGGATGCTGAAGCGTTTGCCTTATTCTTCAGAGAAGAAGTGGAAAAACTGATTGCTCATGTCAGCCGAGAGGAAATCATGTCTCCCGAATCCATCCTTGAAATTATCGAAAAGGAAGGGAACATTAAAAATCCACGGGAGTTTTTTGAGCAGCTACACGATGCAGGTGGGGCAATTAGGAAGACCTTGTTGGCTGAGGGAAAAAACCCGCGTTCCTACATTCATGCGATGAGCGAGTTTTTGCTTAAATGGGTTGATACTGTAGGAGATAGCTCCTACATCAACGTTGCAAGCAGCTACCTCAACAAGGAAAGAAACAGGACAGCGAAGCTGCAGATAGTTGCTTTAGACCCTGCGAAAATCACCGAACCCGTTTTCTCGTCAACCTATGCCAACGTTATAATGTCAGGGACACTTCAGCCGCTGCAGGCTTTCGAAAAAATAACTAAACTTCCACTGAATACCGTGGAATGCGTTGTGCCTTCACCTTTTCCCAAAGAGCACGTTTTTTCAGCAGTCTGCTGCGGCGTGAGCACTTCGCTAGAGAAAAGAACCCCAGCCATGTACCAGACAATGATTGAGCGGATAGATGAGGTGGTTGAGAATACGCCGACTAACACGGGGGTTTTCACCGCTTCATTTGGAGTGCTGAATTCGCTAATTGAGGCAGGCTTAGAAAACAAGCTGCAGAAGCCGTTTTTTCATGAACGAAGAGACATGACTTCCAAAGCCAACGAGAAAATAGTTCAGGACTTTAAGGGATTCGGGGGCAAAGGCGGCGCTGTTTTCCTAGGCGTGCAGGGCGGAAGAACATCCGAGGGCGTGGATTTTCCAGGCAACCAAATGAACTCCGTGGTGGTTGTCGGGGTCCCATACGCGGAGCCTACCCCCAGAGTAAAAGCACAGATCGAATATTATGAGAAGCGTTTTCCAGGATTCGGTCGGCAATACGGGTACATTTTGCCAGCCATGAAAAAAGCGTCTCAAGCGGCGGGCAGACCCATAAGAACACTGGACGACATGGGAGCAATCATCTTCTTAGATTACCGCTTTTCTACAAGCTATTGCCGAAACTTTCTCCCGTCATGGATAACTGAACGCATGAAAACGCTTCCAAACGAAAATGGGATTTTAGCGCATGAAATAAAAAGCTTCTTCAAAGGTCAATCTTGAATTTCCCTCAACTTCTCATCCAAACAAACTTTCCCAACAACAATTCTTGAAGGCTTGGTTGAAACAGCAGTTTGCACCTTTAGGGCTCTTCTCAACTGGTTAATTTCTCTCAAGACGCCGATTCCTAAAAATTTACTACCTGAACCGTAAAGCCCCACAAGCAATCCTTTGTCTGGCGTCAGATTTTTGGGAAGAGCACCTCGAGGTTCAATAGTCACTTGGGTTACGGGATAGTTTTGGAGTTTAGCATCTTTAAGGTACCTTGCGTAGGTCATTTCCCTTAGGCCTTTACGTTTCTCAGCGGTTCTGGGACTAAGAGATGAAGAAAGTTCAACAGTAAGAACGGGTTGTCCTATGTTAGCGATCAGCGCTTTAAGTTCATCTGTGGCTTGAACTCCAACAATCACGTCGGGTGTTAGCTCTTTAATTAACGCAGTCTTGTACTGAATTGCGATGTCACCTTCGACCCAGCCATCTGTGTTAACTACGACAAAGTCGACTGGTCGCTGCAGAATTTCAGCCTTCAAAACAGCGACGCCTTCAATTGTTTTGACAATTGCCATTATCGGCGATGTTACCCCGACAAAGTTGGCGTTTTCAAGCTTCAAATCGTAGAGTTCCGTGACGGGTTTGGAAGCGAGGGCGTAGCTGAGGGTTCCTGATGGTCCTATGTCTGATTGACCTAAGTCTCCATCTAATACGGCAACCCTACATTTACCATCAAGCCTACATTTACCATCAACGAGTTTGTTTACTAAGTAAGTGCAATAGCTGCTTTTTCCTGAGTCAATTTTTCCTAAAACCAAAACGACTGAGGGTCTCTTCTGTACAGCCAAAATTGATTCAAGAGGTTTGCTCCATGAATCAGGGATTGTGCTGCCATCTGTCTCGTGCATTGCCGCGTTTGGCCCTAGAGATATGTCAAAGACTGCTTTTTCAAAAGCAAGAAAGGGCAGTCTCTTTCCTTCCCGCACCACAACCTTTTGAGAAGGCTTAACTTGACAGCCGAAAACCTCAGATCTTCCAGAAACAAGCTTCACGGATGCAGGACCATCAACTAGAATTGTCCTATTGGATTCGATTGTCTGTTGCAACCTTTTCTCCCCTTGGAACAATGTACCCTGTTCTCGCGGCTATTCGTTTGGCCGAAGAAATGTGCCTGATTTTTCGGCTTCTTCTATTCTCTTTAAGTGGCTGATTGGTCCCTTTTTCGTTTACCACTTCAAGCGCAACCTGCGGCGGCAACGCAGAATCCAAGTGCTCAACTATTTCCTGGTAAATGGGAACACCGTTACCGATTTTCACAGAGACGTTTGTCAAAGAAAAATCAACGTCCTTAACTAGTTTTTGTAGGCTGAGCACTAACTCGTTTATGCTGAAACAGTTGTTTTCCTCTATCACCATGCCATCAGCGATAACTGCAAGCCCTATAGCCCCGCCGGGGTCAACGCCCACTATTATTTTTTCGTATTTTTCTTTACCTTGGAGAATCAGCTTTACCGCTTTAACTAAAGCATCGAGTTCACCCTCTTCGGGCAGGATCAGAATTTTTTCATGGGAAACCAGATGTCTTTCTTTTTCGGTTGTTATTACAACCTTAACTTCGGAGGAGACAGGTTCGCCTGGAACTAAATTAACAAAGGGGATGCCTTGCTCTTGCAGCTTATTAACAATCAGGAAGTAAGCTTTTCCTTTTACCGTTGCTACCGCAACTTCTTCTTTCAATCAATCAACCTTGAAGCACACGTTTAAGTGCAAAAAACATTACTAGTTTCAAGTTTAATAAAACTTGGGTATGAAAATGGCCACGATCACCACGGGCTGCAAATGCATCGACAACAACATCGGTGGAGGAATCTTGCCCCAAAACGTTGTTTTAATCTATGGTGAACCCGAAACTGGAAAATCAACACTTGCAATACAATGCGCCGTCAACTGTGCATTTCAAAACCTCAAAACCCTCTACGTCGACTGTGACAACACGTTCTCATCGAAAAGAATGGCGCAGATATCAAAAGACAATTTTGAGCATATCGCTGATCAAGTAATTTTGATTAGACCCAAGAATTTCCGTGAGCAAACCGCTGTTATTGACCGTATCCAAGATTACACGGCGAAGAATTTTGGGTTAATAGTGATTGACACTTTAACTTCGCTTTACGGTGCAGAGGTTGCCCAACGTTCAGGCAAAGCCTTCAGCGTAAACCGCGAGTTAAACAGGCAACTGGCGATTTTAGCGCAGTCTACAAAAACCCGAAAAATCCCCGTAATCGTGATAAGCCAAGTTCGAAGCGTGCTTGACAATCCAAACGTCACAGTGGCACCCGTCGCTAACAGGGTTTTGAAGTTCTGGGGAGACACAATAATCGTTCTGAAACCGACCGAGTACCCGCAAACCATCGAAGCCACCATTGAAAAATCCCCTGTAAACGTCAACGAAATCACCTGTTATGTACAAATACTTGAATCCGGAATACAAGATACTCAAATCCCGAAATAATGACGGTTGACCATATGAGCATAGCCTTGCTAGTTGTTGATTCACTGAAATTTATTTTCCCAGCTTACTGCGCAAACGCAACGCCAGTACTTGCAGGCGGCGGAACAAAAATGGATTTCGGCAAAAACTTCTTTGACGACAAACGGGTTTTCGGCGACAACAAAACTTTCAGAGGCTTCTTCTTCGGTCTCGCCATCGGCGCCCTAGTCGGTGCCATGGAGGTCGTTGCTTTTCACTTCCCGATATTATTTGCCGTCCTAATCCCTTTAGGAGCGCTTCTCGGCGATTTGACAGGGGCGTTTTTGAAGAGAAGAGCAGGAATCGCGCCCGGGGGCTTGCTACCTATCGTTGACCAAATCGATTTTGTTGTGGGCGCAGTTGTGTTTGCCCTTCCTTTAGCAATCGTGAGCTGGCAACTGGCAGTTACAGTTCTGCTGATCACCCCGCCAATCCATCTTTTCACAAACTACTTAGCCTACAAATTGAAACTGAAAAAGAACCCCTGGTAGAAAACCACTTACTTAGTAGGGATTTTGTTGCAAAGAACTTGGTCTTAGCGAAGAAAAACGCCAGTGTGTTTTTTGCGCAATTTGATAACAATGTTGAAAAAGTTCAGACGTCAAAAGGGTTAATTTCTATTTTAGAGATACCGAGCAAAAAAGAAAATGAAAAAGGCTGACTTAGCCGCCTTGAGTGGATTTGAATGAGATTGCGCCTTCAAGGAATATGTATGATAGAAGCAGAAATGTCACGCCGATTATAAGCAACATGTAGGCTTGCCGCGGCTTGTAGGCGCTCTTTGTACTTTGATAAATCGCAAATAGACCAAAGAAGCCAAAAGCATAGAGTATACATGCGATAATTGTGTCGGAAATGAATTGTCCGCTGACGCTAGGGTAAAGGAAGTAGATCACGGTGGTTCCCAGATAAGCTGGGGCAGGGTGGGTGATGAGAGTGTACAATCCGCCGCCGAAAAGGAAAATTGCATAACCGACTCCAACGAGAGTTAATATTAGCGCTGTGGGAGTTGTCGTTTGGATCCTTTGGAACCAGCGACTCAGCGAAAAGGATACATCTGAAGACCGCTTTTTCAGTTTATTTGACATGTCCGTTCTCATCCTTAATTAAGTGCTCTACCACCTCTTTAGCCCATCCTCCAGTTAATGAATTTTTCTGAATCGCAACAAGATATTCCATCCACCCGAGGTCTGACGCCCTTCGCCAAGCACCAAATTTTTCCAAAACGTTCCTGTAAGCCCTTAAATGAAGCGAGCAAAAGCCAGCCTCCTCTGTTTCCCTGACGCAAACCTTACACTTCACTATTTTGCCTCCTTCTTGTTGGGGCAATCAGGGTTAAGGCATAGCTTCCAAGAATGCCGGCTTCCAAACCGGACATTAATCATCGGGCTACCGCAGCTTTTGCACGGGCTATTCAACCTTTTTAAAGCTCCTTTTTGAGGCAACGGAAAAGTAGCGTGGCATTTGTTTTCTTTGAAGTAGTTTGTGCAGCCCACAAAACGTTTACCAGTTTTTTGGGAACGCAAAATAATCAACTTTCCGTCAACGCATTTTGGGCAAGCCCCAACTGTCTTTTCATCAAAACGAACTTGCTGTAACGTCCCACTTAACCGTTGACCAATCACGGATTCATTTGCCTTAAGCTTTGACATGACTGGTTTCAGAATGGAAACAGCGTTTTTCAACACTGATTCTTTTGTTACTTTGCCTTCTTGGATGTCAGCCATTTCTTTCTCGAGGTTTTTGGTCATCTCTGGCGAGACAATCGTAGGCGAATATTTCGTCAAGGCATCGACTACTTCAAAGCCAAGTTCAGATATAGAAAAATTGCCCGCGCCGCAGACATATTTGCGGTCCTGCAGTGTCTCTATGGTTGCTGCCCGAGTAGCCTTGGTTCCAATGTTTTCTTTCTCCATTTTCAAAAGCAAACTACGGGGATTATACCTTGGCGGGGGCTTGGTAAAATTGGTTTTTATAACTACTCGTTTAACAGTCACTTTTTGCCCCACACTTAAGGGCGGCAAAAGCACGTCTTTAATTTGATCGAAGGGCTCATAGAGTCGAATCCATCCTGCCTTAAGCGTTTTCACGCCGCCTAAGTGAAACTTGTTTCCATTGACGGCCACAATTATCTTTGTGCTTTGGCGGATGGCGGGTTCACCGAACACAGCCATAAATCTGCGTATGATAAGGTCAAAAACATTTCTTTCAGCGTTCTCAAGGGGGTTCCCAAGTAAATCCCCCGTCGGATAAATTGCAGGATGTGCAGAATCAAACCTTGGTCCCTCATTCGGCTTTAAAGACGGCTTTGATAGCAACTCAGAAGCCTGTTTCTTGTAAATTTGGATTTTAGCCAGCTTTCCCAATATATCTTTGTAACCTATTGTAGGCGGAAGCTTTTGACTGCTTGTCCTCGGATATGAGATTAATGCGTTCAGATACAGTTGCTGCGCTATGCTCGAAGTCTTCGAAGGCGTATACTTGAAGAGTCGGTACGCTTCACTCTGCAGCGCACCTAAATCAAATGGAAAAGGCGGCTGCACATAGAACTCTTCCCCAACAACGGATTCCACTTCCCCCTTCCCTATTTTGCATTCAGCTATGATCTGTGCAGCGTCTAGTTTGCGCTCCAAAATTTTTTCGTATTCCGCGTCTAATGCAAAATCGCCGACAATTATTTTGGCAATCAGCATCCAATATGGCGTTGGTACGAAGCACCCAATTGTTTTTTCCCGCTCTTCCAGAAACTTTAGAGTTGGCCCCTGAACTCGTCCAGTACTGAGCACTGCGTATTGCCCGCTGTTTTTTTTGACGGCTGACGTTAATGCTCTTGAAAGGTTGATGCCGTAAAGCCAGTCGACTTCATGCCTGGCCAATCCCGCTTGGACGAGGGCAAAATCCAGGGTCGGCAGTAGGTGATTATATGATTCCCGTAGCTCATCTCGCGTGAGAGTGGAATACTTCATGCGTTTTGCATTTTGCTCTTTGCCCCCACAAGCGTATTTGAGAATACAGTAGCCGATGAGACTACCTTCAATATCGTAGTCGCATGCGTCAACGAAGCAATCGGCATTCTCCGCTAGCTTAGCGATAACTTTGAGCCAAACGAGAATTCTCGAAGCACCCTTCTCAGCCAAGTACCTTGGGACCCATTCGTAATCGAAAATAGGAAAGCCGCCGCGAGGCTTATTCTTGGCTGCCACAGTGTATAGATGTCCAAGTGCGGGAACAACAACCAAGTTCCCGTCACTATAAGCCTGATAGTAAGGGACACCGCGATCAACGTTTCTTTTTCCGCGCCCTTCAATATCCAAAGCCGCAGCTATTCTGCTGGCGGCATCAGGCTTCTCGGTGATAATTAAAGTGTACTTTCCCATGACAGTTTAACTCGCCGCGTTAAGTCACAAAATATCCATTCTTGAAATAAAGGTTTGCAATAACGCAAACGTTAAAGCATTAACCAGCATGGTGATCATTTTTTAGCAATCAATAAATATTCCATGACCATGTATTAGCTGGGAAATTAGATGCCGCAACGTGTTATCTGCCATGGGTGCAATCATGTTTTGTATGAAGGATCTGAGCTAAAGCCGCCGGACGAAATTATTTCTCAAAATGGCGGAAAATGTCCGAAATGCAATCGGAAACTTTCATTGTTGCCATTAGATGTGGAAGTTAAACCACTAAGTAAGCGGTAACAGCCAAGGTTCATTTTCACAGTCAAAACCAACAAAAAGATAGAGCAGAAATTTTTCCTAGGAACAAGAGGCAAATGGGTGAGTGCGTAACTTGAAATCCGCACACAGCAGTTTATGCCTTGTTGTCCTCTTTGTTTTTAAACGAGATGAATTGATGAGTCAAATGACTAAGCGCAAAATCACCTCTAAAACAAAAGCCGGGCAGTACATGTGCCCTGAATGCGGCAAAATCTTTGAGGACAAAAAATCCGTTGACACCCACATTTATGGCAAGCATGAACCCAACTTGAAGAGCGCATGGAAACTCGCGTAGAAATAAGCGTTTTTCGTGCATTTTTCCTCCCCAACTCAAAAGGGCAAAACTTTGTTTTGTAGTCACTAAAGATTTTAGTCTCATATGCGCATAGACATGTTAAGGTCAAATGGGATGGCGCGAACACTCTTAGACTATTGCATTAGCGAACCAGCTAAGCTCCTGCCAAAACAAGAGGCTAACGCGCAAGTCGCGCCGTCACCTGAAGTTCTCAATGCTTTGAAAGTCAAAGAGAAAAAGAAGAAGCCTCGCAGTTTTCCGCCTGTTGCGCCCCAGAATCTTCCCGCATCTTATTTTGTCTCCGCATCTTACGATGGGCGCCTAAAAAAGGCAGTCATCAAACTTTACGAGCCCGAGTCAGGGCAGATTTACTTTTGGTACGACAACACGGGACACAAACCCTACTGCCTAACTAACTTGTCTAAGGCTGATTTGGAAAAGATCGAGCGGGTGGTTAAACATGAAGGCTTTGACCATATCGAAACATGCAAAAAACTGGATCCTTTTCAAGATCAAGAAATTGAGGTATCAAAAATAGTTACAGACGATCCATTAGCCATCGGAGGCAAACCATACGGCACTATAAGAGATATTATTCCTGCAGATTTTCCGAAAGTTTCTGATTTGCCAGTTGCCAGGGAAGATATCAAGGTATGGGAATCGAGCATAAAATATTATCAATCATACATTTATGACCGCCAATTTTTGCCCGGCATGATTTACGAAGTCAAAGACGGCTCTCTTGTTGAAAAAGTGGTTGAAGAAGCAAAAAATAGCCTAAACATGATACGTGCACTTTTCAAAGACTGTTCTGAAGAAGAACGTGGCTATGCTGAAATGTGGGCAAAACTGTTAGAGTATCCGGCGCCGAAGTTCCGCAGGGCAGCTATAGACATCGAAGTTCTGTCACCAATAGCAACGAGAGTTCCTGACCCCGAGAAAGCGGAAGGTCAAGTAATTGCCGTATCGGTGTACAGTTCAGACGGCGAAAAAAGAGTTCTCGTTCTGAAGCGAGATGGCATGAGAGAAGGCATTCAGCACCTCACAAAAGATATTGAGGTGGAGTATTGCGAGACAGAAGAGGAACTGCTCAAAAAAACATTCGAAGTTCTTTGGGATTACCCATTCATTTTAACTTTTAACGGTGACGACTTCGATTTACGCTATCTCAGTAACCGAGCGTTAAAAAAAGGATTAAAGCCAAGTGAAATCCCGATTGTGGTCGGAGATAGGGTTTGCTTACTTAAATATGGCGTGCATATTGACATCTACAAGTTTTTCTTTAATCGTTCCGTGCAAATTTATGCTTATGGGAACCGCTATAAAGATGTAAGTCTTGACGACGTAGGGAACGCTCTCTTAGGCGAGCAAAAAATTCATTTAGAAAAAGCATTCGGAGACTTGAACTACTCTGAGCTAGCCGCCTACTGCCTCAGAGACTCAGAAATCACCTACAAACTAACAAGTTTCGACAACGATTCAGCGATGAAGCTGATCCTTGTTCTGGCACGTATTGCAAGCATGCCGATGGAAGATGTCAGCCGCCAAGGAGTAAGCCGATGGATCCGCAACTTTATGCACAGAGAACATCGCAAACGCAACATTTTGATTCCAAACGCAGAAGACATCCTAACTAAGAAAGGCAAGACCTCAACGACAGCCGTTATCAAGGGCAAAAAATACAAGGGCGCGATTGTCGTTGAGCCAACTCCGGGTATTCACTTTAATGTTGCAGTTATGGACTTTCCTAGCCTGTACCCTTCAATCATCAAAGTCTGGAATTTGGGCTACCAATCTATCCGCTGCAATCACCCCGGATGCAAAGGACATAGCATTCCTGACACTCAGCATTGGGTCTGCACAGAAAAACGGGCTCTCGAAAGTTTGCTTATAGGCTCACTAAGAGATCTGCGCGTAAAATGGTATAAAAGCCGAGCCAAAGACAAAACCTTGCCTCCTGAACTCAGAAGCTGGTATGGTATTACTCAGGGAGCGCTCAAAGTCATCTTAAATGCAAGTTACGGAGTGTTCGGTGCCGACAGCTTCGACCTTTACTGCCCACCCGTAGCTGAAGCAACTGCAGCCATCGGCCGATATTCCATCACCCAAATACTCAACCATGCCGAATCAGTAGGCATCAAGGTTCTCTATGGAGACACAGACAGCCTTTTCCTCAAAAACCCCACAAAAGAACAGATTGAAGATGTCGTCAACTTTACAGAGCATGAATTGCACATGGGCATAGATGTTGACAAAGTCTACCGCTATGCAGTTTTCAGCTCACGCAAGAAAAACTACCTTGGTGTTTTGGAAGACGGAACCGTTGACGTTAAAGGCTTAACAGGGAAAAAGAAGCATATCCCACTTTTCATTAAACAAGCCTTCAACAATATGAAGGATACGCTTGCAAGAGTCAAAACCCCAGCCGATTTCGAAAAAGCCCGAAAAGAGATTGCCGAAATTATCCGTGAACGGTACTCGCGGCTGAAACGTCGGGATTGGGCTGACATAAGCGAGCTTGCTTTCCACGTAGTATTAGGCGATGAACTTGCAAGCTACACTAAAACTACACCTCAGCATGTCAAGGCTGCTCGGATTCTTCAGAAAAGCGGCAAAGAGTTGAGGGCGGGTGATTTGATCAGTTTTGTTAAAGTCATAAAGTCCTCGTCTCGAGGTTCATTGGATGATTCCAATTGGGGGGTTAAGCCCGTTGAGTTAACGTCAAGGAACGAGGTTGACGTTGACAAATATATTGCTTATTTGCAGTCTACATTTGACCAAGTCCTTGATGCGTTGGGCTTGAGTTTTGAAGAAATCATCGGGTTAACGAAGCTTGAAAGCTTTCTTGCTTAATCAATAAAGTTGGCTGGCGACCGCGAGCACTGCGAAAACTGCAACGATCAAAGCTATTATTCTTACAGTTTGTTTTTCACTTAGTGGACGATGATAAGTTACTAGTGTAATAAGGCTTCTTCTGCGCTCAGAGCAGAGTTTGTTTCCGTCAAAGATAACTTTAGCCTTTTGTCTGGTGAAGAAAATCGAGAGGAGAATCAAGGAAGAATTGAAGATGTAGGGCAGCATAGCTATGATTAAACTCAGTTTTAGATCCGAAATTACTGCGAAAGATGCTATAGTAATGCCTATGGCAAATGAGCCGGAGTTTCCCACGAAGATTTTTCCTTGAAAATTAAAGTAGGCGAGCACCAACCAGAACAGCAGAGGACCAACCAACAGCAGATAGGATGACGAAATAGCCATCAACCCAATTATCACAATCGCGGGGCATATTGTTTCTAAACCGTTTAACCCGCCGAGCATGTTCACTGCGTTGGTGACTATCATTACGATTACGGGAATTATGATGTAAAAGTAAATTGCACCCAGGTGAAATGACGCGATGTATGGTAGCAACAAGGTTGTTCTTGCTCCTATCGCTTGGGCGTAGTATATGAGAGGGAGCGCGGCGATTAGAGGCATAAATGCTTTGTAACGCCATTTAAGGTCGATCCAATCGTCAAGCAACCCCATGAAGCCGCCGAAAAGGATGCATGAAGCCAAAATCAATGGGGCTGAAATAGGTGCGGAAACGCCTGCTGGGTTCTTAATTGCCCCTGCGAAGTAAAGAAGAAAGAGGTAGATGGTGGTGAACAGGACGTAAAATACGCCGAAGCCATTTGGAATAAGGGGATGTCCCGGTTTGTGTTGATCTGGAACCTTTGGGAACACAGAGCCGCTTCCTTGTTGCCATCGTCTAGCCGACGTTAGTAACGCCTGTGCCTTTTGCGCCTGTTGCTGCGTAGTATGCTGGGTAGTTAACTTGGTATATTGCGACTAATGGCACTAGTCCGCCGTATTGGAATGGTGAAGTGCTTATGCCTGCGATTTCTACTGGTGTGAAGTAGCTTGGCAAAGTTGCTTTCCAGCTTGTGGAGACGCTGAATCCAGCCTGAGTTAAAGCTCCCACATACTGTGATGCAGCGTCGTACATTAGCTCGTTTATTGTGCAGTTTTCTCCTTGGCTGTTCCAACTCCAAGCTCCGTTAGTGCTGCTGTAGTTGCCGAATGACGTTTCATCTTTCCACTTTGTTAATCCGTTGCTCGTGCCCATATAGCCGTCGTTTATGTACATTTGCTCGTATGTTCCTGATATCCTTGCCATCCACACGAATTTGCCTTCGTCTCCGTATCCCGCCGGCGAAGCTGTGTAGGTGGTGCTACCACCGTTTGACTGCTGAATCGCCAAGACAAGGAACACGACCACGTAGTTTACGCGTCCTGGTTTGTCATAGTTTTCATAGTGGTTTAGCATCATCAATGATTGATTTTCGTTGCCCATCATTATGAGACCTACGTTAGCGATTTGCGTAGCATTGTATGTTGTGTTATCGCAAAGCGTAGTAACGTTCCCAATATCGCTTAACCAGTCGCCGTAATCCCACCAAGCAACGACAACACTATTTGCAGGAGCATTGCCTTTGAACCAACTTAACGCGGAAGTCCATGCGCTAACGGATTGCGTTAAACTTGTTCCGCCTATAGGTAGGCTGGATGCGCTAATAGCGGTGGGGATGAAAGATTGGTCGATGGATCTTGGGACTCCGCCTGTTTGGGGTGAGAAAGCAACCTCTGTCATTAGGATGAGGAATATGAGGAAGATTGCGACTCCGCTATACTCTTTGCTGACGCGTGCAAGTTTTCGTTTTGTTTTCGCTAGGCTGCGGGGCGATTCCTTGAGCAGAGTGTAGAATGGTTTGAGTACGCTTAAGACACCTACCGCTGCTATGACGGCGAAAGCTGGAGCGAATATTGCGAGCAAACGAATCATTGATGCTGCAAAGAAGAGTGCTGTTACTGCAAAGATTATGAAGAAGACGTTTTTGGTCGTTGGGTTCCTCAGAATGAAATACAGTCCAACTAGGAAGAATAGTATGCCGACACCTAGTTCAAGGTAAACGTTTCCCCAAGCTGTAATTTGTTGTTCAGCCACTGAGTTGATGATGGGTGAAGAAGCCCTGATGAACGGGTCTAGCACTGTTTCGAATTTTCCTGTTATTCCAGCGCCGTTGATGACTCCAGTTGCAACTAACCCGGCGAAGCCTCCGATAACCACAACCAATGCGCCTAATGCCATGGTTAGTTTGGTTCTCATAGAGAGGTTATAATGCAGAAGTTCTGCGATAAGAAGTACCACGAATCCGGCTGCGACAGGAAGGACCGCGCCTGAAGTCAAATACGACAACCCCATGTATGGGACTTTGGTTGCGATCATCAGCGCTAAACCGAAAGTTATGCTATAGCTGAGGAGTAGGCGTTGGCTGTACCGTCGTAGCAGAAGCATAACGAACGTGAATAGAACTGTTGCATCTATCATGTAGTAGGCGCCTCCCCAGCCTGCGATGAAGTAGGCTAAGGTGAGAGCTGATCCTATGGAGTACAAGATGGATGCGCGCAGTGACTTAGTGTTATCAATTGACCTGAGGAAAAAGAATACGA
>Ga0187864_10000976_pt1 | contig 29628 bp, 26 predicted proteins | sample June2016WEW_11_4_FD_132985 | JGI IMG/M metagenome (GOLD analysis project Ga0187864, IMG submission 132985) | Peatland microbial communities from SPRUCE experiment site at the Marcell Experimental Forest, Minnesota, USA - June2016WEW_11_40 | ecosystem: Environmental > Terrestrial > Soil >...
GCGTTTCGCTTGGGCGCCTGGCGCCACACAGTTGGTGCTCATGAGCAGCAACTTAGCACGAAGAGTTGCGTAAAAACTTTCTTTCTTAACACCAGGTATCTATTTTATAACACAGTAGTACTAGGGGCGAATGAATTTTCGAGTTTGATCGCGCCAGCGCGTCCGACCCCGCCTCCAATCTTTTTTTCTGTAAGAAGTGCGGGATGCGCTTTGACAACCTGAACGGCTTGGGCACGCATAGCCGGCAGTTCCATAAGGAAGTCATCGAGACAGAGCCCGAGGAGTCAGAGAAAGCATAGGCAGGTGCCCCACATCTGCCGCGGTTAGCAGATGTGGGCGTTGGGGCTGGTGGAGCTTTGCCGGTTCAGGCTTTGGCGGCGCTGAATCGTTCGCGCAGTTCGCGAATGGTGCGTGAGTGGTTCTCGCAGTGACCGGCCAGGCCTTCCACCAGCGCTAGCACACTCATTTCGCCCCGCTTCGGATGAATTCCCTTGTTGTTCCAAGCCTCGTCATTCATTCCCCGCAGCATGTTCGCCGTCATCCGGCGCAACCCCCGGAAAGCCGCCAAAACGTCTTCCACCGGCTGCTTCTCGTAATGCAAGGCCGCGGTCCAGCGCTCCTGGTCAAAGCCCATAAGGTTTGCGCCCGGCTGGGCGACCATGGCCCGCAATCTCGCCCCACTCACAACCTCGGCGTCAAAGGTGTGAACTACGTATTCCCGGATCGTCCACTTGCCCGGCGCCGGCACCTTGTCCAGAAACGCGGGGGTCACATTGCTTACTGCATCGGCCAGGACATCGCATCCCTTCAGATAACGCTCGATCACTTCCGTATGGCTCATCAGATCCCCTTTCGCACGGCGCTGGTAATCATACCTGCCCGATCAGGTTTGAGTAAATCGGAACGCCCTGCGCGGGCAGTCAGTCATTTTAGAGCGGGTGCCCCACGTCCCGCCCCGAAGTTGGGCTGACGTGGGGCCGTTCCCCGGTGCGCGCCGCGGTTGCGCGTGTTGGGGCAGGTCAACGGTATAATCAATTCCTCTCATGAGCTACACCGTTCTGGCGCGCAAGTACCGCCCTCAGCGATTCTCGGACGTGATTGGTCAGGACCACGTGACCCGCACCCTGAAGAACGCCCTTGAGCAGCAGCGCATTGCTCACGGCTACATCTTCAGCGGGCATCGTGGTATCGGCAAGACCACCATTGCCCGCATTTTGGCCATGGCCTTGAACTGCCGTTCCGCCGATCATCCGGTGGCGGAGCCCTGCGGCGTGTGTGACTCCTGCCGCGAGATTCGCGAGGGCTCGGTCGGCGCCATGGACGTTATCGAAATCGATGCCGCCAGCAATCGCGGCATCGACGAAGTGCGCGGGTTGATCGCCACCGCCACCGCCGAACCGGCGCGTGATCGCTATCGGATTTTCATCCTCGACGAAGCCCACCAGGTCACCGACGCCGCCTTCAATGCCCTGCTCAAGACGCTCGAGGAGCCTCCGCCCTGGGCGGTCTTCATGATGGCCACGACGCAGCCCGAGGACATCCCTCAGACAATCCGTTCGCGCTGCCAGCACTTCAGCTTTCATGCCGTGCGTCTTCTGGACATCGTCGGGCAATTGCGCAGTATCGCTCAACAAGAGCAGCTCAGCGTTGATGACGACGCGCTCGCGCTGCTGGCCGAAGCCGGCGACGGCTCCATGCGCGACGCGCTTTCCATCATGGACCAGGCAATCGCCTGCTGCGGCAGCTCGCTCACCTCCGCCTCGGTTCGCGAATTGGTCGGCACCGTCAACGCTACCGTGCTGGAACAGGCGATGACCGCCGTCCACGACAACAGCAGCGAAGAGGTGCTGCGCATCATCGATAAGTTGCTGGTCGAAGGTCAGAGCCCGACCCATTTCGCCCGCCAGATGGTTCGTTTTCTGCGCAACGCCCTGGTCGCCAAGGTCGCCGGCCCGGACTCGCCGCTGTTGCAGATCTCTTCCGACGAGCAGACGCGCGTCGTGCGCATTGCCGCCCTGTTCGGCGAAGAAGACCTCACGCGCTTCCTGCAGATCATGCTCCGCACTCATGGCGATGTCAGCTACAAGCCGGAGCAGCGCTTCCACCTTGAACTCGGGATGCTCAAGCTGGTGCATGCCCAGCGCCTGTTGCCGTTGGAGCAGTTGCTGAGCGAGTCGAGCCTTCCTGCCGGCGGCAGAAGCGGCCCAGCCGCACCGCCCTCGCGCGCGCCCGCGGCCCCGTCGAGAACCCCAGGCATTACTGCCGGCATTACTGCCGGCACTCCTTCCCGCACCGCTTCCGGCACTGCCTTAAATGACAAGCCCCAGCGCCCGTCTCCCTTCGAGCTCGACCGCACGCGCCGCAGCGCCAGCGGCAAGCCGGAGATGAGTAGCGCGAGCTCAATCGGCTCGATCCCCACCGGGCAGCAGACAGCGGCCGTTGCCGTCGTCGCGCCGGAAGCGCCGCCGGAGGCATCGCAGTCCAATGGCCAAACGGTCGATCTAGAGACGGTTCGCAATGCCGTACTCGCCGCCCTGGAAGAAGCGGGACACCGCATGGCCGCCGACGCCCTGGAAGAGGGTGAATGGTCCGTCACCGCATACGGGTTGACCGTCAAGGTTTCCAGCGGAGAGCAGATGATTGCCATCACCTTCGGCCCCGAACAGCGGCATCTCATGCAGCAGGCGGTGGAAACCTGCCTCGGGCGTTCCATGCGGCTCTCGCTCCTACCCGGCGCGGCGAAGAACGCTCCAACACCCGCGGTATCGCGGCCGGTCACGCCGGGAGGTGCGCGCGCCAAGGCGGCGCAACATCCCGTGGTGCGGCGAATGGTGGAAAAATTTGGCGCGGAACTGCGCACCGTGCGCGACAGCGATCAATAGGAAAGAACAAAGAACTATGAATCCGAAACAGTTGCAGGACATGATGGCCAAGGCGCAAGAGATGCAGCGCCAGATGCAACAGCGAATGCAGGAGATCGTGGTGGAAGCTGCCGCGGGCGGCGGCAGCGTCAGCGTCCGCATGAACGGCGCCAAGCAGGTGCTTGCTTGCAAAATTGAGCCCGAACTGATGCAGAGCGGCGATCTTGAAATGCTTCAAGATCTGGTCACGGCGGCGGTCAACGAAGCCGGACGCAAGGTGGACCAAGCCATGCAGTCGCAACTTGGCGGCATGCTCGGCGGACTCGGCCTGCCTCCGGGAATGATTTAAAGCCTATTTCTTAAATGGCTCTTTGAAGGGGACGGGCTTCAGCCGCATTGAAGGGGACGGGCTTCAGCCCGTCCGTTAGTAGCCAATAGGAATGAGGGCTTTAGCCCCCGAGGGGGTTCGCGCTTTCCTCTGACATCGACTTATGCAACATACTCTAACTCGTACCTATCATGTCTAAATTTCCCGAGCCTATGGCTCGACTCATCGACGAGCTGAAGAAGCTTCCCGGAGTGGGCAGCAAGAGCGCGCAGCGGCTTGCCTTCCACATCCTGCGCGCCGGCGACGAGGATGCCGAGCTGCTGGCAAACGCCATCCGCGACGTTAAAGCCCAACTCCGCCTCTGCTCGGTCTGCAACAATATTACCGATGTCGATCCCTGCGTCTATTGCAGCAGCGCCGTGCGCAATCAGCGCCTCATCTGCGTGGTCGAGGAGCCGACCAATATTGCCGCCATCGAGAAGACGCGCAACTACAACGGCGTTTATCACGTTTTGCATGGCACGCTTTCGCCCATTCACGGCGTCGGCCCCGAGCACCTGCGCATTGCCAACCTCATGCACCGTCTCGAAGACGGTGGCGTCGACGAGATCATCCTCGCCACCAATCCCACGCTCGAAGGCGAAGCCACGGCCGTCTATCTGGCACGTTTGCTCAAGCCGGCCGGGGTTCGCGTCACCCGCATCGCCACCGGCATTCCGGTCGGCAGCGACATCGAGTACGCGGACGAAGTAACCATGCAGAAGGCGATGGAAGGCCGGCGGGAACTGTGAATGAGGGCTAGACCCATTCCCATGTTGGGGTATCCAAATTCCCAAACGGATGTCATGGCGACCGGAGCGAAGCGGAGTGGAGCCACCCTTTGTTTGCGGCAGCAGGAACAAAAGGTGGCTCGACTTCGCTCGCCATGACAGTCTTAATATTGGCATACACCCACACTGGGGCACTGCTCATCGCCCCCTCGGCGGGGCTCCAAACAAAAAGCCTCGCCATCAGCGAGGCTTTTGCACATTCCTGAAAATACCGCTCTATCCTCTCAGCTTTGCCAGCAGGTCCTGCGGATGAACGGGCTTGGCCAGGATTTCGAATTCGTGGCCCCGGGCGCGGGCGCTCTCCAGCAGGTCCGCCGTCGCCGCCTGCCCGGAAAAAAGAAGAATCTTGCAATTCGGGAGGAAGCACCGGATGCGGATCGCTGCTTCAATGCCGTCCATGTCAGGCATGATCACGTCGCTGATGATCAGGTCCGGTTGGATGTTCCTGGCCTGCTCGACCGCCCCTGTTCCCGTGTAAACCGCCAGCGCATCGAATCCATGTTGATTCAGAATGATGGCCAGGGTATCTGCAATTACGCGTTCGTCGTCAACCACCAGAACTTTACGCTTCTTTATTTCCATTTCAACTCCCGCCGAAGTTGCAGAAGGGTGGAGCGGCCGCGCTTCGGATAGTTGCAAGCACCCCTGCTGAGTTGATTATAGAAAGTCCTCCCCCTTCAAGGCAACCCGCGTTGATGAAACCGAGCGCCTGGCGGCTAAATTCACATTCGGCCCCCTCATGCGCCGTAATTGCACATTGCAGTGGAACAACGCAAACCCCGTGTCGGCCGCCGCTTCCGCAAAAGCCGGGCTTACATCATCTGTTTTTCAGCTTTGCGGCCAAAAATGAGATCGTTCTCTCCCAGGCATCTTTCGCGTCCGCCTCCCGGTAGCCTGCTTTATTGTCCGGGTTTTCAAAGGCATGACCCGCGTCGGTATAGATTTTGATCTCGACGGATTTGCCGAGAGCTTTCATCTGTTGCTCAAAGTTACGCACGCTGTCGACCGAAATCCCGCGATCCTGTCCGCCGAAAATGCCCAGAATGGACGCCTGAATTTTTTCTAGCGTAGAGCGTTCGGTGGCAAGGTGTCCGTAGTTGATTACGCTCGCTGCCAGCCTCGGCTCACCGACCGTCAAATCGAGCGCGTAGCCTCCTCCCATGCACCAGCCGATGGCGCCGATGCGCTTGGCCTCCACGTCTTTCAGGCTGGCCAGGTAGTTGAACGCGGCCTGCAGGTCGCGCTTGGCGCGATCCTCAGGCACCCCGCGCATCAACTCGTGCGCCTCATCCGGCGAAGTCGTCGATTTGCCGCGATAGAGATCGATAGCCAGCGTCACGTACCCCTGGTCGGCGAGCTTTGCCGCCTGCTCTTTCACCCACGGCGTCAAGCCCCACCACTCGTGGATCACCACCAGCGCGGGAAACGGCCCTTTGCCCTGAGGCGTGTACAGTGCGGCCTTGACGGTCTCATCGCCGCTCTTGTAGCTGACTTCTTTCCCACCAGCGGCAAAGGTGGAACCGGCCATCGCCAGCACCGTGAGCGTGAGCAGAAAACATTTCATAGACAGCCTCCTGAGCTTGTGAGATGTGTTAACCTCCCGCCGAGGTTTTCACCGGAAAGCGGCAGCTCCTGAACTCCAGCAAGCTGCTAATTGCTACAATCGAAGGCGGGTACTAGTTCCCGTGTTTGCCCGGGCAGCAGGATTGCGAGGTCGTATGGTTACCACCGTAGGCAGAATCGAAACGCTGGACGCCACCGAGATAGCGCGCCGCCCGCTCCAGGCGGATGAGTGCGCCCTGGTCGTCGTCGATATCCAGGAGAAACTTCTCCCGCCCATCTTCAATAAGGAGCAGTTGGTCAGCAACTCTCAGCTCCTCATTCGCTTCGCTCAGATTCTCAACATGCCCGTGCTGCTCACGACGCAGTACGCCAAGGGCCTTGGCCCGGTCATTCCTGAAATTGCCTCGCTCGCCCCCGGTTCCGCGCCCATCGACAAGCTGGAGTTCAGTTGCTTCGGCAAGGACGCTTTTTGCAGTGCCGTGAAATCGCTTCCCGGGCAGCGCAACACCATGCTTCTCTGCGGCATGGAAGCCCACATTTGCGTGCTGCAAACAGCTCTGGCAGCGCTCAACAACGGCTATCTGGTGCATGTTGCCTCCGACGCCATCGGCTCGCGCGCCGAGTGGAACTGGCGCGTCGGACTCGATAGAATGCGCTCCGCCGGATGCGTCATTTCAAGCACCGAGATGATGATGTATGAGCTGATGAGGCGCAGCGGAACACCCGAGTTCAAACAAATCTTGGCGTATCTGCGCTAGCACTAATTGCATGAAGGGACACAGCTTTTGAAGGGTCACGGCTTGGCATAGCTATTTCTTTGAAGAGTGTTTCTTTGAAGGGGCGCGGCTAAAGCTGTCTAGTGCCGTCTAGTACCAATAAAGATGCGGGCTTTAGCCCCTGAGGGAATTCGCCATTTCCGATAACATCGATTTATGAAACATGCGCTAGACCAGATTCGCGGAAGGTATCCCCGCGAAGGAGCGGGGCGTACGGGGTCGCCGGCAGACTGATGGCAAGCCATTGCACGAGCCTGATTCCGTCGAAGTCGCTCCCTGAACAGGAACGCGTCTTCGCTCGCGCCTTTGCGCTGCTGAAGCAAGCCGTCCAGGAGCGCGTCTTCCCCGGCGCATCGCTCGCCGTGGTCCATCGCGGAGAGCTGGCGGCATGGCGCGGCATCGGACGCTTTACCTACGCACCCGACTCTCCGCCCGTGACGCCCACAACCGTTTTCGACCTAGCCTCGGTCACCAAGGCGGTCGCCACCACTGCCATGGCCATGATCCTCTACGAGCGCGGCTTGCCATCGCTCGATCAGGCGGTCGTCGACACGCTGCCGGAGTTCGGTCTCGCCGAGGACGGCTCGCCTTCTCCCGATCCGCGGCGCCGTCACGTGACCATCCGCATGCTACTCGCCCACTCCTCGGGGCTGGCGGACTACGCCAAGTTCTTTCTCCGCGCCGGCACTGGCAGTGAACTCGTCCGGCTTGCCTGCTCCGCGCCTCTGGCCGAGCCGCCAATGCACCGCGCCTGTTACAGCGACATAGGTTTTATCGTGCTCGGTGAATTACTTGCCCGCCTCGCGGGCGAGCCGCTTGACCGCTTCTGCCAGCGCGAGATTTTCGTTCCGCTTGGCATGCACACCGCTCGCTATTGCCCGCCCGCCGAATGGAAGAGCGAAATCCCGCCCACCGTGGATGATCGGGAGTTCCGCATGCGCGTCATCCAGGGAGAGGTACATGACGAAAACGCTTCCGTCATGGGCGGCGTTTCCGGGCATGCCGGGCTCTTCGCCAATGCGCTTGACGTTGCCCTGTTCGGGCATTGCATGCTTTCCAGCGGATCGCCCATCGTATCACCGGAGACGGTGCGCCTCTTCGCCACGCGCCAAGCCGAGCCTGCGGGCACGTCGCGCGCGCTCGGGTGGGATACGCCGTCGGCACCCTCGCAATCAGGCAGGTATTTCTCTCCTTCTTCCTTCGGACATCTCGGCTACACCGGTACCTCCCTGTGGTGCGACCCCGAACGCCAGTGCGCCGTGGTTCTGCTTACCAACCGCACTTGGCCCGATCGCAGCACGCAGCAGATCAAACGCGTGCGCCCGTTCGTGCACGACGCCGTTCTCGAAGCACTAGAGGAACAGCCTCGATAAAGCGCGGTAGTGGGTCAGATTCCCAATATGCTGTTCGATGGTGCACGATGGTGCGTTCGGGTGCCCCACGTCCCGTCCCGCTTTTATCGGGGTCCCCGGCGAGCCCTGCTCGCTGGGGTGATTGGGACTGACGTGGGGTAGTTAAGGCTCACCAATTCGCAATTGCGCTTTACAATAGAGCCTGGGGCCGAGAACTGGTTGCATAAATATTTCTTTGAAGGGGCGCGCCTTTAGAGGCCGCTGAAAAACTCGTAGCAGTGTCATCCTGAGGTCGCGCCGGTTTTGCGCGACCGAAGGATCTGCTTTATTTTCAGCACGCGCAAACAGCAGATCCTTCGCTACGCTCAGGATGACACCTCGGAGTACAGTTTTTCGGCAGCCTGTTGAGCCGCGCCGTCCAGGACCAATATTGGCGTGGGCTTTAGCCCCCAAGGAAATTGCCGGTTCTTCCAAAACGCATTTATGCAACCAGTCCGAGGGCCGCATATCATTTTTACCGCAGGATTTAAGCGATGGATAAATTCGTCGTTCGGGGTGGCAATCCTTTGCTCGGGACGGTTCGCATCAGCGGCGCCAAGAATGCCGCACTGCCTGCCATGGCCGCCGCCATTCTCACTGAAGAGCCGGTCATCCTCGAAAACATTCCCCAAGTGCGCGATATCGAGACCGAGCGCAAGCTGCTCGCCGCCATGGGAGCCGAGGTCGAACTGGGCTACGGCCGCGCCCAGCATCGCACCATCATCTGCTGCCGCCAACTGAGCCGCCCGGAAGCCGGCTACGATCTGGTTAAAACCATGCGCGCGTCCACGCTCGTGCTCGGGCCGCTGGTCGCGCGCACCGGAACCGCGCGTGTCTCCATACCCGGCGGCTGCGCCATCGGAGCGCGTCCCATCGACCTGCACATCAAGGGACTGGAGCGGCTTGGCGCTACCATCCGCCAGGAGCACGGCTACATCGAAGCCCGGGCCGAGCGTCTCAAGGGCAATCGCATCACCTTCGACAAAATCACCGTTACCGGCACCGAGGACCTGCTGATGGCCGCCGTGCTCGCCGAAGGCGCGACCGTCATGGAGAATTGCGCGCGCGAGCCCGAGGTCGTCGATCTGGCGGAGCTGCTCACCAAGATGGGAGCCAACATCGAAGGCGCCGGAACCTCCACCATCCGTGTGCGCGGCGTCGATAAGCTGCACGGCGCCAAGCATCGCATCATTCCCGATCGCATTGAGGCCGCCACCTTCATCATCGCCGGAGCCCTCACCGGAGGCGATCTACTGGTCACGAACCTGGTTCCGGCTCACCAGACGGCGCTGCTCGCCAAGCTCGAACAGGCCGGGGCGCGCTTCCACGTCAATGGCGAGTCGATTCGCGTGATGGGAGACAATCCGCTGCAAGCGGCCGATATCGCTACGGAAGAGTATCCCGGCTTCGCCACCGACGTGCAGGCGCAGTACATGGCGCTGGCGACGCAGGCCGAAGGCACATCGATCATTACCGAGAACATCTTTGAAAACCGCTTCATGCACGCTCTGGAACTGGTTCGCATGGGAGCCAACATCAAAATCGAAGGCAATCGCGCCGTCGTCCGCGGCAAGACTCCTCTAAGCGGCGCTGCCGTGCAGGCAAGCGACCTGCGCGCCTCGGCCTCCCTGGTGCTGGCAGCGCTCGTAGCCGACGGCGAAACCATCATCGACCGCGTTTACCACATCGACCGCGGCTACGAACATCTAGAGGAAAAGCTGCGCGCTATCGGGGCGCAAATCCGCCGCATCGGCGAAATGCTGCCCCGCCGCGCCGGTGCGTAGAACCACGAGATCAGTTCTCTTGTCTGCGGGTGCCCCAGGTTCCGCGCCGCCAAGAAACTCCTTTGAGACAACCCGCACCGCCAGGCTGGCTGTGCCGCCCGTAGCGAAGAGCTCCTTTGGCGGTTCGCGCTAACCTGGGGTAGTTTCTCGTTCTGAATCGTAAAGTTGGTGGCCCACATCCGCCCGCAGTTGGCGAATGTGGGAACGATGCGCCGGGGCCGGGTGGCTGGTGGCCTAGAACTCAAGCCCCGACGGGCGGGTGGCCCATTCTAGCCCGCAGTTGGCTAGAGTGGGGTAGTTTCGTACTTTTTTCCTCTGGGACCGTGCTGGGTGCCCCATTCAAGCGCAGCTTGGGTGGGGCTTTTTTGCTGGGCGGGTGCCCCACATCTGCTTGGCAGATGTGGGATTCGAGTTTCGATTTCCCTACCGCTACCGCCCCGGGAACGTACTCCGATAGACCACCACATCCGGTTTGCCGGGCGTGCTGAAGCCGGCAATCTTTTGCAGCCAGCGCGGATTGCGCGCCACGGCCTGCGCCACCGCATCGCCATTCACCGCGATCACGTAGTCCGCCGCCTGTGCCGGGCAGCTCAGCCCCGCATCCCAGATCATTTTCCCGGTTTCGTTGACCACGCGCCCGAGATGCACATCGGCGGATTGCACTGCGCCCACATACTCGCCGGTGTACATCAGCAGCGTCGAATGCGGTGGAAGCGCGGCGAGCACGTGCGCCAGTTGCGATTCCAGCCGCATGCGGCCAAGGGAATTCGTCCGCGCCTCGCGCAGGCAGATTGGCGTAGCATCGGCAACCCTGACGTAGTTCGTCGCCAGCAACACGATCAGCGCGCCCGCCGCAACTCGTCTACCCGAACCCGCAGGAATCCGGTCGACTATAAACTCAACGGCGACTGCCACAAACACCGCGAATGCAGGTAGCAACTCCAGTCCATAGCGCACGTTGTAGTAGGAAAAAGGCCACCACACCGGCAGAAACACCGGCACACTGCCATAGGCGATCGAGTACGCATAGAACGGCAGTGGCAACCATAGCAGCAGCCACGTCCATGCGCGGCGTGCGCGCGACAGCACCGCAAGCAGCGTTCCCAGTGCGGCCAGCGCCAGCAGTATCCATGTCTGCCACTCTCTCAGCATCTCCGCCAAAGATGGCCGCGTCCGCCGTGGAGTGAAGCCGTCGGAAAAATTCAGCTGCGCCGCTTTCAGAAACTGCTTGGCCGCCAGCCCGAGGTCGTGCTTGCCCGGATAGGAATAGCCATGTCCTGTGCGCTGTTCAATGGCTTGCGCCGAATACGGCCCGTTCCACCAATCCAGCGGCTTGTAGTTAATGGCGTAGTTGTGCGCCAGCCAGAGCGTGGGGGTAAGCACACACAACAGAAGAAAGGCCGTCAGCGAGCACCTCACGCCGCGAATTGCCTCGCCCGCGCCGGCGCGCACGACAATCGCCACCGCCGCGCAGCCGATGACAAAGGCCAGCATCCAGCCGTCGTAGCGCGTTAGCATGGCGGCGGCCAGCACCATGCCGCAGCGCTCCAGCGACTTCGACGCCAACAAGCCTGAGGGTGGCCCACTCAAGCTTCCTTTGCTTGAGTGGGGTAGTTTCCGCGAATCCGCCCTGCAAAAGCTGCGAACAAATTCATCCAGGTAAACGACTGCCCAGATCATGGCGGCCAGAAAAATCGACTCCGTCATGGCCGTCGACTGCATGTAGAGCAGATTCGGATTCAGCCCCAGCAATGCGGCCGCCAGCCAGGCGGCAAAGCGCGATGCCCTGCCCCGCACCAGCCTGAAGACGCCGACAACGGCGAAAACATAGGCGATCATCGACGCGATTGAGCCGCCAACCCCGCTGCGCCACATCCAGTCGTTGACGAGAAATGGAAGGCTGAGCACGTGCGGCAGCGGAAGCCACACCGTCCCGAGCTGATCGAGGCCGGGGGTGCGCGAATCGAAGACGCGGCGCGCGATATTGATGTGTGCCACCGCATCGCCGTAAAGCAGCAGCTCACCCTGCAGGTAGAACCAGAAAAAACTCGCTAACGACGCCACGCAGGCACACAAGGTCACGAGCCGATAGTCGCGGCTCGGCCAATGCGGTTCGCTCGATTCTGTCGTGAGCTTTTCCGTATCTAGTTCGATCCCCCAGCACGTATATCCTGACATATCAGACTGTCATGGCGAGCGAAGTCGAGCCACCTTTTGTATCTGCTGCCCAAACAAAGGGTGGCTCCACTCCGCTTCGCTCCGGTCGCCATGACACCCCTTGGGAATTCCTGGATACGCCAACAAGGGAATTGCACAATGTTCGTCTGTGACATGCCACGCGCCTGAGGATCGCACTCTGGGCGGTTGCTGATGGTATGGCGATTCCGAAACAGCCGCAGCCGTCGCGCGAACCCAGTTAGCTAACCGCCGGAGTGCCTGATTCGGTATCTTTCTTGGGTATCAGGGATTGGCTTTCCCACCTCTGGCAAACAAATTCAAAGAAACCTTCAACTGGCTTCGAGCCGCAAATATAGCTGAGCTCGTGCCCGGCATGCGTTAGGAGCACTAAGCCCACGTCTAGTGCATTGTCCGCATCCTTTGGGAACGTGAGTTCCACCGGCCTGCCGTAATAGCAGACAGTAAATGTCTTCGGCAGTTGTTCGCACTGATGTCCACCCAAGCCACCCAAGCTGTCGAACCGGATGAGCCCAAGAGCTTCGAGGTGCACAAGGTTGCTGAAGTAGATTCTGTGGCTGTTGTAAAGCTCGGCGCGATGATCAAAGACCAGCGGGACCGGCACCTTCCCAATCACCCAGTCGAAGCCGCACAATTCGGTAAACAACTCAGCATCGCGTTTATCCAGATCGGCCAGCAGATTGACCGTTCGTTTCGAGAACTTCCCAGGTGCGTTCGCCTCGCCAGCGAGGACTTTGGACCAGAGTTGCTGCATATCTGCGTCGGAAACAATCCTGGATTTATCGAAGAAGTTCGTGATCCAATCATCCTCTACGTTTTGCGGCGAGGATTTCTCCTCAAGGAGCGGCAGAGCCTTCGCAGTTATGCTCTCCATGTTCGACTGCTTCTTAGCTTCTTCTTCCAGGAAACGACGCATAGCCCGCTTGTGAAGGTCGGTAACCTGGATTTGGGATTCCGTGCGAATTTGGTCTGCCTCGGCTTCAGCTTTCGCAACACGAATGATTTGGTACGGTTTGAATAGGCCGCCAACAGCGTCCGAAATTTTTTCAATTAAAACAGTGGCTGGCTTCGTGAGCTCGCCAAATGAAATGATGGGTTTGTCGTTCATAGTGACGTGCCCTCACAGAAAATTGGCAATTAGCCTAGACTACGGAGAAGGCGCCAACTCCGACCTGCCCCCTACTCCAGGTGCGTGAGGCTGCGGAACAATTCGAAGCGAGCGTTAATTTCCTCGGTCGTCAGGTTCTGCAGCCGCTCGGTTCCGAAGCGCTCGACCGCGAACGATCCCATCACGCCGCCGTAAAACATGGCCTTGGTCAGCACCGAACGGTCCAGTTTGCCTTGCGAGGCGATGTAGCCCATGAAGCCGCCGGCGAACGAGTCGCCCGCGCCCGTCGGGTCCTGCACTTCGTCGATCGGCAGCGCCGGCGCGCGAAACGGGTGCAGCCCGCCATCGCGAAAGAAGATGGTCGCCCCGTACTCACCGTGCTTGATGACCAGCGCTCGCGGTCCCATCTGCAAGACCTTGCGCGCCGCTCTTGGCAAACTGCTGTCGCCGGCCAGCAGCTTGGCTTCGCCGTCGTTGATGAGCAGGATGTCGACTTCCTTCAGCGTCTCGGTCAACTGCGGACGGCTGATGTTGATCCACAAATTCATGGTGTCGCCGCCCACCATCTTGACGTTGGGCATCTGGCGGCGCACCTGCAACTGCAACGCCGGATCGATGTTCGCCAGAAACAGGAAAGTCGTGTCGGCGTACTGCTGCGGAATGCGCGGGCTAAAGTTCTGGAAGACGTTCAGGTCGGTGAAATTTGTTTTGGCTTCGTTGAGGTTCTCGCCGTACTCGCCGCCCCAGTGGAACGTCTTGCCCTTGGCGCGCTCGATGCCCGTGGTGTCGATGCCGCGGGCCTTCATCACGTTTTCGTGCTCGCCCGTGAAATCCTCGCCGACGACGGCGACCACGCGAACCTTGGTGAAATAGCTGGCCGCCAGCGAAAAGTATGTTGCCGAGCCGCCCAGAATCTTCTCCCGCTCGCCGTAAGCGGTCTTGAGCGTATCGAATGCCACCGAACCCACCACCAGGATCGACATGGCTATGCGCCCACCTTCTTGCCGTAATCAACCGTGGGCTCCGCTCCGCCGACATACTTGCCGATGATCAGCTTCAAGCGCTCGCGCGTTTTCTCCGGCATGGCCTCGCGCGCCGTGATGATGGCCGTCGCCAGCGCCGAACCGCACTTGCAAGTGCGTTCGCGCGGCATTGCCGCCACGGCTTCACGCACCACGTTGCAGGCGTTCTCGGCGTTTTGGTTGAGCACGGCAATAATCTTTTCGACGGTGACCGCATCGTGTTCGGGATGCCAGCAATCGTAGTCCGTCACCATGGCGACGGTCGCGTAGCAGAGCTCGGCTTCGCGCGCCAGCTTGGCCTCCTGCAGGTTCGTCATGCCGATCACGTCCATGCCCCAACTGCGGTAGAGATTGCTCTCGGCCTTGGTCGAGAACTGCGGCCCTTCCATGCAGACGTAGGTTCCGCCGAGTTTGCCGCTGACGCCCGCCTTCTTGCAGCCCTCCGCCACCACCCTGGCGACGTCCATGCAAACCGGGTCGCCAAACGCAATGTGCGCCACAATGCCATCCCCGAAAAATGTCGAGACACGCTGCTTCGTGCGGTCAAGAAACTGGTCGGGGATGAGAAATTCGGTCGGCTTGTGCTCCTGCTTGAGCGAGCCGACGGCGGAAATCGAGAGGATGCGCTCGACGCCAAGCTGTTTCATGCCATGAATGTTGGCGCGGAAATTCAGCTCCGTCGGCAGCAGGCGATGTCCACGGCCATGCCGCGCCAGAAACGCAACTTTGCGCCCCGCCAGCGTTCCCAAAACATAAGCGTCTGAAGGTTTGCCGAACGGAGTGTCGAGAGCGACCTCGCGCGTTTCCGTCAGGCCTTTCATGGAATACAGACCACTGCCGCCGATGATACCGATCTCTGCCTGTGCCAAACTCCGCTCTCCTTGGTTTGACGTGAACTCGCGATTATACAACTGGCGCGCCGCGCGCCTGTGGCCTGAGCAGCCAAGCTGCGTACCCGACAGTACATTTCAGAAGCACGAACCTATTCGCACCGAGCGCCCTGTAGGCGCTCAACGCCCCTGCTGCTCCTGGAATGGCTCCCGAGAGGTAATGACTGGCGCCAACGGAAATGGCTGCTCGGGTCGCGATGCAGTCTGTGCCGGGTGAGGTTCCGCGATGAAGGTGTGCTCTATCGCCTGCCGCACCTGCGTCCGCTCATCGCCCGCAAGTCCTTCGATGGCGATCACAAACGGACCGGAAGTCGAAATCTCAACCGGGCCTTCTTCGGTCTTCCATTCGCCGGAGCCCTCCCGCGCGGGCTTGACTTCGCCCACGCTCTGGTAGCGTTTGACGAGCGAACCGGCGTAGAGGCTCGCGAACTCTTTAGCGGCGTCCTCCGTTGCCCAACGCGTCAGCAAAACCAGCACATAAGGAGCGCCCGCATGACCGGCTCTTTCGTAGGTGAAGTAATAACCGCCTCGCCATGCCTGTGGAAGCCGGGCGCCCGTTTGCTTGCCATACCATTGCCAGAGCAACATGGTCACATCAAACTGCCCCAGGCCTCCGAAGTCGTAGCGCTTGTACTCGCCCTTCAGAACCACGTCGAGTTTGGGAACCGACAATTCGGAAATGTTCTCGTCCGCCAGGTAAGTTTGCGGTTCCATCACCTGCCGCGTGTCTCGCGGAGGCTTTTCAAAGACGCCCTTGAAAGCGCCGTCGCGCCCTTTCTTCGCCAGCACCTGCCGCTCGAAGTCCAATCCGTAGGTGTAAGGAAACGTCAGAGCCTCCCGCAGGAACAGCGGAGTCTTGGAAAACAGCGGCGTCTGGCCGCCCTCCACCATTGCGCTTTTCATGGTATCGATGATAGCCGGAGAATCCGCCACGCTCTTCCCGAGCGGAGCCAGTATATAGTCGAGCATCACCAGCATTGCCTGCCCCTCGATGACCGCCTCGCGCGCCGACTGCGCCTCTTCCAGCGCCATCTCCTCCTGATCGCTCTTGGCGTGCTTGGTATCTTCCGTCCACTGGTTGAGGTTGTAGCTCTGGTCCTGCAAAGTGTGCGTCAGTTCGTGGGCCAGAACAGGCTTTTGCGAGTCGGCATCAACCCAGTCGAGCAGGTAAACGGTCTTGGTCTTGGCATCGTAGTAGCCGGCAACCTGCTCCTTGAGCAAGCCAAGCAGAAAAGGCCGCAACTCGAAATCGCGCGGCAGCAATCCTAATTTTTTCAGCGATGCGGCGGAACGCTCCAACCGCTGGGTGTCCTTATCCTCCTGCATGTGCCGCGCAATGTACTGTTCCACTTCATCGCGATTGGCCAGCTTGCGCTTTACCTTATCCTTGATTGGCAGCCCCGTATCCTTGCTGACGAACGCCAGGATCTCATCGACCGACCGGAACAGCTCCTCAGCCTGTTTCGGGCTTATTTTGCGCTCGGGATCGGCGGCTTCGGCTTGCTGGCTCTGGGTCGGCTGCTGGGCCTGCGGTTCAGCGCGGGGTCCCCAGAGAGCCTGCATTTGGCTCGCTGGGATGTCCTGAGCGGCCGCAATCTGCGCAAAGGAGAGCAGCCAGCCAGCCAGCAGAACGAATAACCAGAACAGCTTTGTCGACCTACCGCCTGTGCGCGTCATCGAAGTTTGTACCCTGCCTTCCCGCAACCACGTGTGCATTCATTGTAACCAGGGTAGGCTCAGCCTTCTCCGAGGCCTTCCACCCTTGCTGAACCACAGGAACCTTCATTGCATTGTAACGGTATCCAAGCACAATAAGCTTTTGAGGTGTCATTCTGAGCGAGCATAGCGAGCGAAGAATCCATGTATTTGATTTGTAATACACAGATCCTTCGCTCCGCTTACCGGACAGCCTCCTGAAATCTCAACTTGCCGGCGATGGTGCCCCACGTTCGCCCGCTTTTGGCTAACGTGGGGTAGTTTCTTGAGCTGCTGCCCTTCCCGCTGTCTCAGCCGGCAACCCGGTTTGCGATCCAGCCGGCGCATTCGCGCGTTCCCAGCGAACCGCCGACATCGAGCGTCAGCTTCTTCTCCCGCACCGCTTCCTGCACCGCCGTCTCCATCTTCTCCGCCTCGGCGGACAGCCCCAAGTACTCCAGCATCAACACCGCTGAGAGGATTGCCCCAATCGGATTAGCCACGTTCTTTCCCGCCAGCGTCGGAGCCGAACCATGCACCGGTTCGAACATCGAGGTCCGCCCAGGATGAATGTTGGCGCTCGCCGCCATGCCAAGGCCGCCCTGCAGAGCGGCGGCCAGATCGGTGATGATGTCGCCAAACATGTTGTTGGTGACGATCACCTCCAGCGACTGCGGCGCGCGCACCATTTGCAGGCAAAGGGCGTCAACGTACATGTGCTCCGCCGTGATCCCGGCGTACTCGCGGCTGACCTCTTTGAAGACGCGCTGCCATAGTCCTCCCGCATGGCTCATGGCGTTTGATTTGTCGGCCATCAGGACCTTCTTGCGTCCGTGCAGGTGCCCGTATTCAAAGGCGTAGCGGATAATGCGCTCCACTCCCTTGCGGGTGTTGATTTCTTCCTGAGTGGCGACCTCATCGGGTGTTCCCGGCTTGAACACCCCGCCCATGTCCGTGTAAACGCCCTCCGTGTTCTCGCGTATGACGGTGAAGTTCACCTGCTCCGGAAGCGTATTCTTCAGCGGGCAGAGAGCCTCATCGAGCAGCTTTACCGGGCGCACGTTGGCATAGAGATCCATTTTGAAGCGCATGCCGAGCAGGATCTGCTTGGCGTGCACGTTAGACGGTACGCGCGGATCGCCTAGCGCGCCCACAAAGACCGCGTCGAAGGCTCGCTGCAACGTCTCAAAGCCGTCTTCCGGCACCGTCGTTCCATCGCGCAGGTAGCGCTCGGCGCCCCAATCGAATTCCGTGAAATCAATCGCCGCCCCGGTGGCGCGCACCACCTCGAGAGCCGCGGGAATCACCTCGCGTCCGATGCCATCTCCGGGGATAACGGCAATTTTCCTGCTCATGTTTCACCCGTTGCAGGATTTTCCTGCTGAAGTTTCACCCGTTGCAGTCCGTCGCAGGAGAAGATAACAGAAAAGAATGCGGCGCTTGGATATAATCGATGGTTCGGGGTCCTCAGCAAGCCTGCCTTTGGCTTGCTGGGGCTGCTTCGGTTATGTCATCTATCTCATTCAGCGACAAATTGGCCGGTTCCGGAGCGCGCTTCGCGGTTTACGCGGGCGCCGAGGCTCCTTTGGCTTTCGCCAACCCGCAAGACGAATTCAGGGCATTGCGCGGCGGCTGCGCGCTTCTGGACCTGAGCTGGCGCGCCAAGCTGGTTCTCACCGGCGAGGACCGCACCCGCTGGCTGAATGGGATGGTCACCAACAATACCCGCGACCTGCCGCTGAACCAAGGAAATTACAGCTTCGTTTTGAACCCCCAGGGACGCATCCAGGGCGATCTGGTGGCGTACAATCGCGGCGATTATTTCCTGGTTTCAACGGACCGCGAACAGGTGGAAGGGATGCGCCAGATCTTCGACCGCCATATCATCATGGATGACGTCGAAGTCACCGATATCAGCGAGAAACTTGCCTCCATCGCCATCGTCGGCCCCGACTCGCGCCAGCTTCTCGCCCGCGCCGGAATCATGCTTCCCGAGTTGCAGCCTTACGAGGTGCACGACTTCGTCTGGAACGGCATCGGGCTGACCGCCGCGCGCGGCCCGGCGCTGCTGGCCAGCTTTGAGTTTTGGACGCATCCCGACAACGCCGCGCTGCTATGGGATCATTTTGTCGCGGCCGGCGCCGTGCCGGCCGGCACGCAAGCCTGGGAGTGGCTGCTGCTTTCGCTCGGCGTGCCGCGCTTCCGCATCGATATTCGAGAGCGCGACCTGCCGCAGGAAACCGGCCAGCAGCACGCCTTGCACTTCACCAAAGGCTGCTACATCGGCCAGGAGATCGTGGAGCGCATACGATCCCGCGGCAGCGTCCATCGCGTATTTGCCGGCTTCCGGGTGCATGGAGCAGCGCCCCAGCCGGGCGTAAAAGTTCATTGGGGCGACAAGGAAGTGGGCGAGATCACCTCCACAGCGTCCATTCCGGCGCTTGCATCGAAAGATTCTTATGTCACTCTCGCCCTTGGATATATTCGCCGGGAGGCCGCGACCCCGGGAACCGAGGTCCAGATCGGCCCGGAGATGGCAAGGGTGGAATCCCTGCCGTTTTCCATTTGATCGATATGCCAAAAGAAAAAGAGCCAGAATTCACCGTTACCGATAGGCGCAAGTTCACCATGGAAGGTGAGCCGCTGCCTCAAACCAGCACGGAAGAAACCAGCAAGGAAGCCCCGCAGCCTGAGCCACCGCAGGCCGCTCAACCGGCGCCGCCGCCTCCGCCGCTTGCCGCGCAACCGGAGCCGCCCCCACCCGCGCCCACCGCGCAGGAGCAAAAGCAGCAGGCGGATCAGTATCAGAAATCGTCGCACCAATTCGACTCGCAGCTTCAACGCGAACTCGATTCACAGGGCCAGGGCCACAAAGCATCCGACTTCGCGATTACGTTCGAGAAGTTTATCGCTTCGCTTTACATGACGGCCTTGGTGCAACTGGGCGTGGTCCATGAGCAGGGCGGGCAGCCGGCAGCCGACCTGATCGGGGCGCGGCAGACGATCGATACCTTGTCGCTCATCGCGGAAAAGACGCGAGGCAATCTCACGCCCCCGGAAGATCACATGCTGAGCAACTGCTTGTATGAGCTTCGCATGGCGTATATCGAGGTGACCAACGCGCTGACGCGTCCGCCGGCCGGCGGAATGCCACCAGATCCCGGCGCGAGACGTCGATAATGCGGGCCGTGTTGACAGTGCTGGGAAGCGGCACCTCCATGGGCGTGCCGACTATCGGGTGTCCCTGCGATGTCTGCCGCTCGACCGATCCCCATGACAGCCGCACGCGCCCGTCGGTCATGGTGGAGTGGAGCGGCCACCGGGTGGTGATCGACACCACGCCCGACTTCCGGCAGCAGGCCCTGCGCGAGAAGATCGACCGCGTCGATGCCGTGCTCTACACCCACGGACATGCCGACCACATTCTTGGCCTGGACGACCTCCGCCCGCTGACGTTTCCGCGCATCACCGGCGGTCCCAAGGTCCCGCTCTACGCTAGCGCCGATACCGCGCGCGTGCTGCGCTCCGTCTTCCGCTATGTCTTTGACCAGGACTATAAGTTCGGCGGACTGGCGCAGGTCGAGTTGCACGAGATCACCGGCCCAGTACAGATTTTCGATGCGGTGTTTTGTCCGGTGACGGTGATTCACGGCGAGGCTCTGATTTACGGATATCGCTTCGGTTCGGCCGCCTACCTGACCGACTTCAGCGAAGTTCCCGAAAGCTCGTTTCCTCTGCTGGGCGGGCTAGATATTCTTTTTCTCGACGCCCTGCGCCACAAGCCGCATCCCACTCACTCCACGGTTGCGCAGTCGCTCAGCCTGGTCGAGCGACTGCGGCCGGGAAGCGCTTTCTTTACCCACATTGCGCACGATCTTTCTCACCAGGAGACCAATGCGCAGCTTCCGTCCAACGTGCGGCTCTCCCATGACGGACTGCGGCTGGAGTTCCAACTGTGACCGCGCACAAAGCTGAGAAAGCTGAAATCACGATCGCATGAAGATTTTTCGCAAACTTGATCAGATTCCCCGCGATTTTGGGCCGGCCGTCCTCACCGTCGGCAACTATGACGGGCTGCACCTCGGCCATCGCCAGATCCTGAAGCAAATGGTTGAGCGGGCAAAGCAGTTGCAGGCTCGCTCCGTCGTGCTCACTTTCGATCCCCATCCGATCCGCATCCTTCGCCCCCGCGAAGCGCCTCCGCTCATTACCCCCATGCCGTACAAATTGCGGCTGCTCGAGGAAACCGGCCTCGACGCCGTCGTGATTCTGCCCTTCACGCGCGATCTTTCGACGATGCCTCCGTTCGAGTTCGCCGAGCAGATCATCTCCACCGCGCTGCACGCCGTGGAGGTTCACGAAGGCTTCAACTTCCGCTTCGGACACCGCGCCGAAGGCGACATCGACCGGCTGCGCGAATACGGCACGCGTCTTGGCTTCGCGGTGCGTGCCTATGATGCGCTACAGGCGAAAGGTTATATCGCTTCCTCCAGCCAGGTGCGCGACCTGATTGCGGCCGGCGAACTCGCGCCCGCGCGGCATCTGCTGGGACGCCCATTTCGCATCTACTCCAATCCCGGACGCGGACGCGGCTACGGGCACAAATACACCGTGCCTACGGTCAATCTCAGCCGCTACGATGAACTCGTTCCCAAGCACGGCGTTTACGTCACGCAAATCGCGCTCTCCGGCGAATGCTTCAATGCCGTGACCAACGTCGGAAACCGTCCGACCTTTGGCCCCGAGTCGTTCGCCATAGAAACTCATATTTTGAATTTCCACCCGATCGAGTTGACCGTCGAAACCAACGTCGAGCTCACGTTTCTCAAGCGCCTCCGGGATGAAATCAAATTCCCTTCGGTGGACGCCCTGCGCGACCAGATCAGCCGGGACGTGCACCACGCGCGCCGCTACTTTGAACTGCTCAGAATTTTCGGTAGGGGCCCAGCTTCCGAATAGGCTGCGGTATCTCCGGAAACAGAGCATTGCGGGTGCGACGGTGCCCCACGTCCCGTCCGGCTTTTGGACTGACGTGGGGTAGTTTCCGGGTGCCCCATTCAAGCGAAGCTTGGGTGGGGCTTTCGTTCGTCATCTCAGCACGGCTGCCCCCGAGAACGGCCCACCACCGAGGCGGTACTAATGTGGGATAGCCGCCGCGCCGTGACGCCACCCGTCAATTTTTGTTATCATCCCATTCCGCTGGGGTGAGGCGGTTTCGTCCAGCTAATTCAAGGAGGAGACATGACGTTTTCCCGTGGCATGGTTTATGTTCTTGCGTTTGCCGTGTTGTGCCTGATGGTGGTTCAGCCCATGTCGGCCCAGAGTGGCGCCGACCTTTTCAAGCAGAAATGCGCCATGTGTCATGGCCCTGACGGAAAGGGTCAGACTCCCATGGGTAAAAACCTGAAGCTGAGCGACCTGGCGTCCGCCGACGTTCAGAAACAGACTGACGCCCAACTGAAGGACGTCATCCTGAAGGGCAAAGGCAAAATGCCGGCGCAGAAGGTTACGGATGCCCAGGCAGGCGATCTTGTTAAGTTCGTCCGCTCGCTCAAGTAGATCAGGCAGCTTGCGGATCGAAACAAGCCTGTTCGAAGTTCGGCAGTGGGCCGGGTTCGGATAAGCGGTTCGATGGTGCCCCACGTTCGCCCGTCCGGGGTCCCCAGCGAGCGCATCTCGCTGGGGTGACGGGGCTAACGTGCGGTAGTTTCCTGGAATGCGAAACGTATGTAGTTAGCAGACTGTCCCGCCTTCGAGCCGTTTGGGAAGCGCTACGACCGGTTGCAAAACCTGTCGTCGTCCGCCCCGGAACCGGCCCGCCGCCCGAGGTTCCCAAAGCTATGAAAAAGAAAACTTCGTTGTGCGCAGTTGTCCTGCTAGCCGCCTCGCTGCTTTCTTTTGCGCAGGACGTGACCGATGCCAAGACGGTCTTCGCTAAGAACTGCATTTTGTGCCATGGAGCCGACGGTCGCTCGCAGACGCCCGCGGGCAAGACGCTAAAGGCCGCCGATCTCACTGCGTCCGGCGTTCAAGGCCAGAGCGATGGCCAGATTCGCGACGCACTCGCCAAAGGCAAAGGCAAGATGCCGGCTTATAGCTCCGCGCTCGGCGACAAGGGTCTGGACGCGATGGTGAAGTACCTCCGCACCTTGAAGGCAAAGTAGCTTACTCCGGGGATGGCAGAACTGTTTCCCGTTTCGTCCGCTCCGGAATCTGCACCAGAATCGTTGCTGTCAGCACCACGGCGATCCCCAGAATCTGGAAAGAATTTACGGTTTCGCCCAGCGCTACGGCGGCGATGACGATGGCGAATACCGGCTCCAGGCAACTGGTCACGATGGCCCGCGTCGGGTCCAGATGCTCCAGTCCCCACATATACAGCGAAGAAGGGACGAGCGAAGACGATATCGCAAAGATCAACAGGAACAGCCACTGCTGCGGCTCATAATGGCCCGCGATAATCCGCGCCGGCGGATTGATCAGCATCCATCCGACGGCGGCGCCGAACATCGCCCACAACACCACCTGCCAGCGGCCGACGGATTCGACGAGGCTTCCGCCGTAGACATTCCAGAAGGCAAACGCCGCCGCCGCCAGCAGCGCCGCCAGCACTCCCAGGCCGTTAAATTTCAAGCGGTGCGTGCCAACGGCGAACCAGGGGAAACCTGCCGTGCCGCCCACAATGCCAATCGCGAGCATGCTACCGGTCACCGCCAGCGCCACGCCCCAGATGCGAGCGGCGGTTGCCCGCTGCCTTCCGCGTGCCAGCATGTAAAGCAGCACCAGCACCGGCGCGCTGTACTGAACGATGATGGCCGTCGCCACGGTGGTCTTCTCGATGGCGAAATAATAGAAAAAATTCGACGCCGCAATTCCAAAAATCCCCAGCGCCATGCACTGCAGGAGCTCTCGCGGCCGCATGGCCACGCCTCGCCGCCCGCGCACGCACAGCAGCACCGCGATCAGGATCAAAAATGAAAAGGTGGTGCGGCTCTGTGACAGCATCATCGGCGGAATGTAGCCCACCGTCCGGCCCGCGATCTTCATACGTCCGGTGAAAACCGCTTTGCCCAGCGACGCTGAGATTCCCCAAAACAGTGTTGCCGAGGCAACGCACAGATAGCCCTTCGCCCGATTAATAAGGCTTCGCGGCTCCGCGCCATTTGCGGCCCGCGGAGTCCCCTCTTCCATCACGTTGCAGTTGCCTTGGTTTACTTGCTTTGACAATGAATCCCCTAGCGGCGGTTATCGGTCTGCGGCTCGGGATGAATCAGCACTCTGAACAATTGCGGCGCCGCCGTCTTAAACCGGATTTCAAGTGCCGTCTGCACCTCGTGTACGCGAGAGAGCGGCAGTTTATCGTGCATGGTAACGTGACAGGAGAGGAACAGGTGATCGCGCACGCGCTTCAGCACAATCTCGTGCACGTCAACCACCTCCGCAAACTGCCCTCCAATCGCTTTCAGGCGCGCCTCGAGCCGTGTATCGCGCACGATTTCGTTGCTGGTTTCAACCGTCGCCGGTTCGCTTTCGATATGCGTCAGAATCGACGAGATTTCCGGCACCGCCGACCGGATATCGCTTTCCAGTACGGTCACGTGTTCATGAGCCGCAACCAGCGTGAGCTTTTCGTCGAGTTCGACATGCAATTCGACGTGTTGTTTTCCGTCAAGCTCCTGGACACTGATGGCGTGCACCATCAGGTTGTTGCGCAGAGCGGCGGCGCGGATGCGATCGAAGATGTTTTCCCAGTGCCCAGCCCTGGAGACGGTGTTCACCACGACATCGGCCCCCGGCAGGATCTGGCGAACTTTGTCCGTGACCCGGTGCGCGACCTGTTCCGATGCCTGGAAAGTCACGTTTCTGCCGAGTCCGATAGCCAGGTCAACAAAGTAGCGGCTCCCCGCGCTCCTGATCCGCACGCGGTCAACCTCCAGAACTCCGGGCAGGTTGGCGACCAAATCCATGATCCGCGTGCGTGCGCCGTGCGGCGCCCCGTCCAGCAATGCGTCGATCGTCTGCCTTGCCAGTCGCCAGCTCACGTGGACAACAATCACCGCCACGAACAGCGCCGCGATCGGATCGGCCTTGAAGAGCCAATTCATGTTGCGCAGCCGGCCCAGCCAGACCAGAAACAGTCCGAGGATGACGACGGCGCTCGACCAGATGTCCGTTCTGAAATGAAGTGCGTCGGCCTTCAACGCCTGACTGTCGTACTTGTCGGCGACAATCTTCAACGCTCGCGAGCGCCAGAAATCAACCCCGATGGAGAACAGCATGACCGCCACGGCCACGATGCTCGGCTCAATCTCAACCGTGCGCAGAAACAGGCGTCGGAAAGCCTCATAGACGATCCACGCGCACGTAACTAGCAGCAAACCCGTCTCGATAAACGCGGAAAAGCTCTCGACTTTGCCGTGGCCGTACTGGTGGTCGGCGTCGGCGGGTTTGTCGCTCACCCGCACCGACAGCAGCGTGACGATCGCAGCCACCAGGTCAAGGCTGGAGTGCAGCGCTTCCGAAAGAATGCCGAGGCTTCCGGTGGAAAAACCGGCGACAAACTTGAATGCCGTGATCAGCAGGGCGGCAAAAACGGAATTGCGCGCAACTCCGCGCTTTTCCGCGCGCATGGTCTCCGCGTTGAGTGCTTGCTCTGCCATTCGGTTCAGCTTTGGACAAGGGGCTAAAGCGCTTCCCCGATAGGTATATCCCATAAACTCAAACTGTCATGGCGAGCGAAGTCGAGCCACCTTTTGTTCCTACTGCTGAAAAACAAAGGGTGGCTCCACTCCGCTTCGCTCCGGTCGCCATGACATCCTGTTGGGAATTTGGATACACCAACAAGGAAACCGCCCTAAATGCCCGTGAGGTTACTCTGCCACGGCAGACGGCGAACCTGCAAATCGATGGTGCCCCACGTTCGCCCGCATCGGGGTCCCCGGCGAGGCCCGGCTCGCTGGGGTGATCGGGCTAACGTGGGGTAGTTTCTTTCGTCCTCAGACGCTCCCATCCTGTACGCAACAAACCTCATAAGTGTCATCCTGAGCGAAGCCGGGGTCCCCGGCGACAGCCGCTTTTGCCGTTGCTGGGGTGGAGGAGCGAAGGATCTGCTTTTTTCGCACTTCAAGTAAAAGCAGGTTCTTCGCTTCCCTTCGGTCGCTCAGAATATTAGTTCGTGGTAGCGCAGTAGCTCAGCGCTTCACCGCCCGATAGAGTCCGGCGATGCCGAACGTGTAGGGACTGTATTCCGCGCGTTCAAACCCCGCCTGCCGCATTCGCGCCAGCATTTCTTCCGGCTCGGGAAAGCGCGCGACCGACGCCGGCAGATAAGCGTAAGCACCGCGAACCCCCGAGATGATCGCGCCCAGCCGCGGCAGAACATGACGGAAATAAAGGCGGTAGAGTTTGCCAATCAGGCCGCGCGGCTCGCCGAAATCGAGGATTCCGATTTCGCCGCCGCTCTTCAACACGCGGCAAATCTCCTCGAGCCCGTGATCGTAGTTGGCGAGGTTGCGAAAGCCGAACGCGGAGACGACAAGCTCGAAGCTGCCGGCGGCGAACGGCATATGCAGCGCGTCGGCCTCGACCCACTCCACCGGCAGGCCCGCGCCCTTCCGCCGCGCGCGCTCCAGCATTGCCGGCGAAAAATCCGCGCCCACGATTTTCACTCCCGCAGCGGCCCCCCGATAAAGCACCAGGCTCATATCGCCGGTGCCGCAGCACAGGTCCAGCACGGCCGCGCCCGGACGCCGCAAAATATGCCGGAAACTGCGTGCCGCGCGCCACCACCAATAGCGGTCCGTGTTCAGCGAGAGAACGTGATTCAGCAGGTCGTAGCGCGGCGCGATCGCGCTGAACATGTCGCGCACCGCGTGCGCGGCGGCCTGCTCGTCCTGCGCCTCGGCCGTGCGCGCGCCCAAAGATTTATCTTGCTCCGGCATGAGGGATTTAGCTCGATCAGGCTTGCGACACCAAAAAGGCCAACGCCACCAGCGACGCCGGTCGCCCTGGCATGACCGGCTCGATCACGCTTGCGACAGGTAACGAAGTTCTTCGATGGCTTGCAGAATCGCGCGCTCGGGCGCATCCGTCACAAACTCCGCCTTGCCGATCTCCAGCGGCAGCACCCACTGAATCTTGCCGCTGATGACTTTCTTGTCGCGCTTCAAACAGCGAAGAACGTTGCGCGGCTTCACGTCGACCTTGGGCAGCGGCGCATACGACAGAATTGCGCCGATAATCCGTTGCGCTGTCCTCGAATCGGTTTTCTGCATACCGGCGGAAATCATGGTTGCCGCGATCATCCCCCACGCCACGGCTTCTCCGTGCAGGAAGTGCCGGTAGTTCGTTTCCACTTCCAGGGCGTGCGCGATGGTATGGCCGAAATTCAGAATCTTCCGCAGCCCATGCTCTTCCTCGTCCTCGCTCACCACGCTCGCCTTCACCCGCACGCACTCGGCGATCAGCCACTCCATCGTCCCCGCGTCGCGCCGCAGAATGCGATCCCGGTTTTCCTCCATGAAGTCGAAAATACGCGGGTTGCGGATAATCCCGGTCTTCAGCGCCTCGAACAACCCTGAACTGTATTCCCGATCAGGCAACGTTATCAGCACCTCGGGATCGATCAGCACCAGGGAAGGCTGTTTGAAGGTGCCCAGCAGGTTTTTCCCGAGCGTCAGGTTCACGCCCGTTTTGCCGCCGACAGAGGAGTCGATCTGCGCGAGGAATGTCGTGGGGATCTGAATGAAGTCGATCCCCCGCATATAGATCGAAGCGAGGAACCCTCCCACGTCGCCCACCACGCCTCCGCCTAGCGTTACCAGCGTGGCACCGCGATCCGCCCCCGCCTTCACCAGCCGGCGGCCAAGCTCTTCAATCGTCGAAAGCGTCTTATAACGCTCTCCATTGGGCATTTCGACGAAGACATTCTCCAGCTTCGCCGCCTGAAAAGATTGCGCCAGAGCCTTGCCGTAATGCTTGCGCACAGGCGCTACGGTCATCGTGAACAACCTGCCTGCATTCGGCATCAGCTCCCGTATATAAGTTCCGGCGGAGCGCAGCACCGCCTGCTCGATCAGGGCTTCATACGGCCGCGCAATCGTATTGATGCTTACGCGTATCAAGTAATTATTCTAGCGCAGCCCCGCCGAAAGCACGAAGTTGTTCGGTTGCGCGCTGCTGCAATGATATATTTGCCTGCATCGGTGTCATAGGCTCGTGCAGGAAGTTGGCTTGATCGCCGCAACATCCTGTATCGTACAAATCGTGCCGATGACCTGGTGAGGGCTCGTGCAGGAAACGGATTTCATTGTCGTGGGCGCCGGCATCGCCGGCATGCGGGCTGCAATCGAACTGTGCGCATACGGGCGTGTGCTCTGTCTGGCCAAGCTCGAACTCAGCGAATCGAACACCCAGTATGCCCAGGGCGGCATCGCGGTCGCTCTCAGCGATGAGGACGAGATCTGCCTCCATTTGCAGGACACGCTGGTCGCCGGCGACGGCCTCTGCAACCCCGATGCGGCCCGCATCCTCGTCGAGGAAGGCCCCATGCGCATCGAGGAGCTCATCAAGTGGGGCACTCAATTCGATAAGCAAGGGACCAAGCTCTCGTTCACCCGCGAGGGCGCGCACAGCCGCGACCGCGTGCTGCACGCCAATGGCGACTCCACCGGACGCGAAATCGGACGCGCGCTCTACCATCGCGCCGCTTCTCTCAAGCACATTTCATTTCGTGAATTCGGCTTTGCGACCGGCCTCTTGATAGAAGACGGCCGCGTCGTCGGCATTCATCTGCTGAACCAGAACGGTGAACCGGAACAGATCAGGGCGGCAGCCGTCATGCTGGCCACCGGCGGCATGGGCCAAGTCTATGCCAACACTACCAACCCGGGAGTCGCTACCGGCGATGGCGTCGCCATGGCTTTCCGCGCGGGCGCCGAAGTCAGCGACATGGAATTCATTCAATTCCATCCGACAGCTCTTTTTTTGAAAAACGCGCCGCGCTTTCTGCTTTCCGAGGCGCTGCGCGGCGAAGGCGCTTATCTGCGCAACGCCAATCTCAGCCGCTTCATGCCCAAGTATCACGAAATGGCGGAGCTGGCTCCGCGCGATATTGTTGCCCGCGCCATTGCCCACGAGCTTGAGGTTTCTCCGGCGCGCGAGCCGGTCGTCTATCTTGACCTTACGCACCTCAACGGCGAACGCCTGAAGAAGCGCTTCCCACGCATTTACAACACCTGCCTGAGCTACAACATCGATCTGGCCACGGACATGGTGCCGATTCGTCCCGCGGCGCATTATGCAATGGGGGGCGTTCGCACAGACCTGTGCGGCCGCACCTCGCTTCCCGGACTTTTTGCCGCCGGCGAAGCTGCCTGCACAGGGGTCCACGGCGCCAACCGCCTGGCCAGCAATTCCCTGCTCGAAGGCCTGGTTTACGGCGCGCGCGCCGCCGGCTACATGGGCGGTGAAGCACAACTGGCGAAGCACGGGAAAGACTCCGCCGCGAAAAGCAAGAAGGCGGTTAACGGCGGCCAGGTCGTCTCGAATCCTGCTCTCGAATCCCAAATCTCCGCCCTTCAGGAGTTGATGTGGCGCGATGTCGGAATTGTCCGCGAAGGCAAGCGGCTCCGCGGCGCAGTCGTTGCGTTGAAGGAGCTGCAAGACCAACTGCCTGAAGCGCGCTGCCGTCGCGAATGGGAGGCCCATAACGTGGCTGCCGTAGCCCAACTGATTACACGCGCCGCCCTGGCGCGCGAGGAGAGCCGAGGCGCGCACTACCGCCTGGACTGTCCTGCCCACAACGACGCGCGCTTCCTGAAACACTCGCTGATCGTCGGCGATAAAGTGCGCTTCGAGTAGAGAAAAACTGTTCTCCGAGGGTGTCATCCCGAGCGCAGCGAGGGATCTGCTTTTGCGCGCGTTGAAAGCAAAGCAGGTCCCTCGGTCGCGCAAAACTGGCGCGACCTCGGGATGACACCGGCACGAGTTTTTCCGCGGTCTCTTAGCTCCTGATGGAATTGCCGGTTCTTCCAAAAAGTATTTATGCAACCGGTTCCAGCCCTTAGAGCGGTTCCCATGAAGCTATATACCGTATCCGCAGTGTTTGAACCAAGCTGCGGCGTTGTCCGGGGTGATAGCTGCGAGGGCCAGAGCAGCAGCCTGTTCGAGGGCTTCCAGCAGAC
>Ga0187864_10000980_pt1 | contig 29576 bp, 22 predicted proteins | sample June2016WEW_11_4_FD_132985 | JGI IMG/M metagenome (GOLD analysis project Ga0187864, IMG submission 132985) | Peatland microbial communities from SPRUCE experiment site at the Marcell Experimental Forest, Minnesota, USA - June2016WEW_11_40 | ecosystem: Environmental > Terrestrial > Soil >...
ATAAAGGACAGGTCATTCCCAGGCGGGATTGTCCTTGAAAAAATCCCTGACAGCGGAGAATAGTGCCGCAGGGGTCGAACGTGGTAACGTGTTCTCCGCTAGTTGAAGACCAGGGGATTTTTCCCCTAACAACGCCGCGTCGTCGCAGGACGGCGCGGCGTTGTGTTGGGCAAAAGAACCTTGATCTACTAAATTAAGAAACAAACTCGGCTCACGCCGAAGGATATTTCCAAGATCGAATACGACGGAGGTTTCTCTATGATTCCAATCGTTCCTACTCCTGATTCTGTGCGAAGTCGCCTCGTCCAATTTGATAATGATCCACGATACTACGGTGCCGACCAGGCCATCCAACTTGTTATTGACCAATGGCCGGACAACAACAACGCGCTTCACATCCTCATCAAAACCGTGCTCATCAATCGCCTATACAGCACACAGATTTTCGCTGTCTACGAAGCCGCTCAGCATATTTTCACTTTGCAAATCGACGAACGGCTTCGGAAAGGTGAGATATCCCTCGTTACCGATGTCGCCCAAATGAAAAACATCGGCGCGCATGGCCGCAACAATCTTTCGTTTGCGGCGAAGTATTGTGCTTGGCATCAACCAGACCTTTTTCAAATTTGGGACAACCTCGTTGTTGGATTGCTTTGGCAATATCGGAAAGCGCACAACTTCGCCGAGTTCAAAAGAAATGACTTGTATTGCTATCCGAGGTTCATGAAAATCAACGAGAGCTTCAAAAGTTTCTTCGGCCTTCAACAATTCTCTCGCAAGGAAATCGATAAATTTCTCTACATCGAAGCCAGGCTCGCCGCTGAGGCCGAAGCTGGAATTCCATCAGAAAAAGTCTGATTTTCTCGTCCGCGCGACCCCGCGCGAAAGGTGTGAATAATTGTACCCTTCGCGCCGAGACCGTTTCGCGCTAGAGTGTCGGCATGGACGACGCCAATACAAAATTCTTCATCTACGCTCGCAAATCCACCGACGACCTTTCCCGCCAAGTCCGCTCCATCGACGACCAGATCGCCGAGCTTCGCGAATTAGCACAGAGGGAAAAGCTTTCCGCGATTGACGTTCTCATCGAGAAGCAGACTGCCAAAGCACCCGGCCGTCCGGTCTTCAATTCAATGCTGAGCCGCATCGAGAACGGCGAAGCGTCCGGCATTCTTGCCTGGCACCCGGACCGCCTGGCCCGCAATTCCCTCGATGGCGGAAAAATCATTTATCTCGTCGATACCGGCAAGATCGCCGCCCTGAAGTTCCCGACGTTTACCTTCGATCCCTCGCCCTCGGGCAAGTTCATGCTCTCGATCATGTTCGGCCAGTCGAAGTATTACGTCGACAATCTCTCGGAGAACATCAAACGCGGCCAGCGGCAGAAACTCCGCAACGGCATCTGGCCTCTGCTCGCTCCCGTCGGCTACCTCAACGATCGCGTTGCTCGGACGATCTATCCTGATCCGAACCGAGGCCCGCTCATCCGCAAAGCCTTTGAACTCTACGCCACCGGCGACTACACCATCGACCGGCTTGTTGAGACCGTCAATGCCTTAGGACTGGTCGGCCGCAAAGGCGAGTACCTGTCTCGTGCCCACTACCACCGCATCCTCCAGCACCCCATCTATTGCGGCATCATCCGCTACAGCGGCGAGGAGTACGAGGGAAAGCACGAGCCGATTATCACCAAGAAGCTATTTGATGCCGTCCAGGAAACAATGAGCCGCCGAAGTCGGCCCAAGGCCCCGAAATACAAGCCATTCATCTATCGAGGTGTGTTCCGTTGCGGTGAGTGCGGCTGCTTCATCACGACCGAAACCCAAAAAGGCAACAACTATCTCCGCTGCACCAAGCGGGTAAAGAAGGATTGCTCGCAGCCCTATGTGCGGGAGGAGAGCATTTCGGCTCAGGTGAGGGACTACCTCCGCCTCATCGCTCTACCGCCCGAATGGGCGGACTGGATGATTCAGGAGATCGAAGCCGAACAGGATAAGGACACGGACTGCCGCCAGGACTGCCTGCAATCCTTCCGGTCACAGATTGCGGCGAATGATACGAAGCTTGAACGCTTGATGCAGGCGTACCTCGACAAGGTGCTTTCCCTCGACGAATACCGGCAGGGAAAGAATGAACTCATCGAGCGAAAGCAGGAATTGAAAGAGAAACTGACGGCCACAGAGGCAAATCGAGGCAACTGGTTCGAACCGGCCATCCGTTTCGTAAAAGCCACTAAACAAGCCCTTTTCTTGACAGAAAACGGTTCTGACGAACAACGGCGTGACTTTTTGAGAAAAGTCGGTTCGAACCCAAAGATTTCGGATCGTCACCTCTCCGTCCTGCCACGGAAACCGTGGCAACTTGTTGTAGATCAAGGTTCTTTTGCCCAACACAACGCCGCGCCGTCCTGCGACGACGCGGCGTTGTTAGGGGAAAAATCCCCTGGTCTTCAACTAGCGGAGAGGGGGAGATTCGAACTCCCGAGACGGTTTAAGCCGCCTACAGCATTTCCAGTGCTGCTCCTTCAGCCACTCGGACACCTCTCCCAAAGGCCGCTTGTCTTCCAAGCGATCAAAGGCAGTTTAGCTGATGTCGGCGTGGTTTCCATCCTTGGGTGAGACCTAGGGAGACGCGTTCCCCTTCGGGTCGCGGCTAAACGGCGCGGGGGGTTGGGGAGTTTTGCGCGTCCGCTGTGACCCGGCGCAAATCATTGAAATAATTCGGGTAGGTCTTGTTCACGCATTCGGCGTTCTTGATCACCACGCCCGGGGTTTTTGTGCCGGCAAGCGCGAAGCTCATGGCCATGCGATGATCGTCGTAGGTTGCAATTTCCGCGGCGCGAATTTTTACCGGCGAATCGATCAGCAGCGAATCGCCTTCGATGGCGACGGCGGCGCCCAATCGGCTCAACTCGGTTTGCAGGGCGGCCAGACGATCCGTCTCCTTCACGCGCAGCGTGCCAAGTCCGCGAATGGTCGTGCGTCCATCGGCAAACAGGGCCACGACCGCCAATGTCAGGGCTGCGTCGGGCATGGTTTGCAGATCCGCGTCGATGCCGCGCAAGGCTTCCGATCCTGTCACCTCAATTGAATCGTTGCCGACGACGACGGCTGCTCCCATGCGCCCCAGGACCTCGGCAAATCCAATGTCTCCCTGAAGGCTGCGGCGGCCCAGCCCGCGCACGATTATTTTGCTGCCCGGATGAATCGCGGCCAGGGCCAGGAAATAACCGGCGCTGCTGGCATCCGGTTCGATGGCAAATCTCTGACCCTCGTAATGGCCGCGCGGGATGACGATCTGTTTGGGCTCCTGGGTGAGGGGATCGCGGATCAGTTCGGGCGTCACGCCGAACGCGTCCATCATCTGCATGGTCATGACGACGTAGGGCCAACTGGTTTGGCGATCGATGAGTTCCACGCGGACTTCGTGGCGCGCATAAGGGCTGACCATCAGGATTGCGGACAGGAACTGGCTTGATTGTGCGGCGCCGACGTGGAGGAGTCCGCCGGGCAATTCATCGGCATGGACGAGAATGGGCGCGAAGCCATGGTTCTCCAGATAGCGTACGCGCACGCCGAGGCGGCGGAGCATGTCGCTGAGTTCGGCGATGGGGCGGAGGCGCATGCGTTCGACGCCGTCGAGAATGTATTCGCCCCTTCCTAGGGCGCAGAGGGCGGTGAGAAATCGGATGGTGGTCCCGGAATTTCCGCAGGAGAGGCGAGCGGCGGCGACGGAAATTTGCCCGCCGCGGCCGCCGATGACAACGGAGTGGCCGGATTCGTTAACGTCGAGTTCAAAGCCAAGCTGGCGCAAGGCCTCGAGCATGACGCGGGTGTCGTCGGCGAGGAGGATGTTAGTGAGGGTACTTCGCCCTGCGGCGAGCGCCGCGAGGATCAGGGCTCGATTGGTCATGCTCTTGGAGCCGGGGGGGGTGATCGTCGCCGAAAATGCGCGCGTGACAGGTTCGATCGTCAGGTCGCTCATACCGCGTGGAAGGTACGGCCGGGGAAAGGGAACTGCAACCGTGGCGAGGATTCGATCCGGTTGAGGGAAAAAGGAAAGCCCACCGCGTTGCGGTGGGCTTTTATGCGATCGTCAAACTCGCCTTTGCGAATTCAACGCTGGGGCTCGGGAATTCGGATCTCCAAGCGGGTGATGCGGCGATTGAGACGCTGAATATTGATTCCCAGCAACCGCGCGGCCGCGGCTTTGTTGAAGTTCATCTTCTTGAGCGCCTTGGCGATGGTGCAGCGCTCCATGTCCTGGAGAGAGAGGTCCTCGGGCGACTCAGTGCTGCCGGCGGCCTGCAACCGCGGCGGAAGATCGGTGACCGCCACTTCCTGCCCGCCCGCGATCACGTGTGCATGCTCCATCACGTTGGACAACTCGCGGACGTTTCCAGGCCAGGTATATTCCTGCAACCGGCTGATGGTCTGGGGCGCCAATGTCTTGACGGTCTCTCCGTAAAGTTCGGCCTGAGTCCGGAGGAAATATTCCGAAAGGCCAAGGATGTCTTCCTTGTGGTCTCGGAGGGGTGGGAGCTTCAGGACGACGACGTTGAGTCGGAAGAACAGGTCCTGACGGAAGGTCCCGTCGCGGACCATGGATTCCAGCGGCTGGTTGGTGGCGCTGATGACGCGGATGTCAACCGGTCGCGCCCGGAAATCCCCCACCGGCACCACGGATTTTTCCTGCAATACCCGCAAGAGCTTTGCTTGGAGATGCAGGCTCAGTTCGGCGATCTCGTCGAGGAACAACGTTCCGGTGTCAGCGGCGCGAATGAAGCCGAGCGAATCACGGGTCGCGCCGGTGAAGGCTCCCTTGATATGCCCGAACAACTCGCTCTCGAAGAGCGCGTCATGCAGGGCGGAACAATCCACAGGTATAAAGGGCTTGTTCGCGCGGGCTGAATTAGTGTGAATGTAGCGGGCAAGCATTTCCTTGCCGCTACCGGTCTCACCCATAATCATTACAGTGGAGCGACGACGCGCAATATCTGCCGCTGTCTGCTTCAGGCTAGATATCACGGGCGAGGCGCCAATGAATTGGACGGGCGAAACTACCGATTGACCGCTGGTTTGAACGATTGATTGAACATTCATATTGCACTTCCCACACACCTAGTGATACCCAAAGATAACCCGTATCCCAGTAAATACAACTGATAAAACGTAAACCATCAATACCATGTTCGATCAAAATCGCCTGAAGTGGTTAAAATAAATCGCGGCAACGCCGGAGTTGTTTGCGACACTGGAGCTAGAGCTTAAGATCCGATGATTTCTGTAGATAGGACCGATAACGCTGGCGAACCGGCTCGATCACCTCGGCGAGGAACTCTTCCACCTGTTCTGGCGCGCGACCGACAAATTGCCCTGGGTCGAGCACCCTAGCGAGATTGACGGCGGCAAACGCCGGCTCCTTCGCCAGCCGATCGAGAAGGTCGTTGGGCTGAGCCAGGTCCTTGACCTGACTTGCGGCTGCCTGGGCATGACGGCGGATTAACTCGTGCAGAACTTGCCGATCTCCCCCAGCCCGCACCCCCGCCATTAGGATTTCCTCTGTCGCCATGAACGGAAGCTCTGCCATGACAAATGTTTGTATCATTTTCGGGTAAACGACCAGCCCGCGGGCGACGTTGGCGGCGATCAGCAAGCATCCGTCCGTCGCCAAAAACGCCTCGGGAACGCTCAGCCGCTTATTGGCCGAATCGTCCAAAGTGCGCTCAAGCCATTGCTCGGCAGCAGTTTGCAGTGGTGAGGAGACCAGACTGATGACAAATCGAGCCAGTCCGGTTGCCCTTTCGCAGCGCATGGGATTGCGTTTGTAGGCCATTGCGGTGGAGCCGACCTGCTCGTGTTCGAAAGGCTCCTCCATCTGCTTCAATCCAGCCAGAAGCCGAATATCGTTGCAGAACTTGTGAACACTAGCGGCGATCCCGGCCAAAACCGCGATTATTTGGGCATCTATTTTCCTCGAATACGTCTGGCTGGTTATAAAAAACGTCTTCGAAAATCCGAACTTTTTGCCGATCATTTGGTCCAATAACCGGACCTTGGCGTGATCTCCGTCGAATAAACTAAGAAAAGAGGCCTGCGTGCCGGTGGTTCCCTTGGCCCCGCGGAATTTCAGCGTTGAAATGCGGTGCTCCAATTCTTCGAGGTCCATCGCGAGGTCCGCCGCCCAGAGCGCGGCCCGCTTGCCGACGGTCGTTAGCTGAGCGGGCTGGAAATGGGTGTACGCGAGGGTCGGCAAATCCTTCCATTGCAGGGCGAAGGCGCCGAGGACATCGATCACCGCGGCCAATCGGCCCGCGAGCAGCTTCATGCCATCGCGCATGATGATGAGGTCGGCGTTATCGACAACGAACTGGCTGGTCGCCCCAAGGTGAATGATTTCGCGAGCCGCCGGCGCCGCCTCGCCGAAAACGTGCAGGTGGGCCATGACGTCGTGCCGCAGGCGTTTTTCCCATTGGGCGGCGGAAGCGAAGTCGATGTCGTCCAGCGCCCGCTCCATCTGGGCCAGGGCCTCGGGGGTGATCCGCGTCAGTCCCAGCTCGCGCTGGCATCGCGCCAATTCCAGCCAGAGCCGCCGCCAAAGCCCGAATTTGTGACGGGCCGAGAAAAGCCGCGACATCTCCTCGCTGGCGTTTCGCTCCACCAGCGGCGATTCGTATGTGTCATGTGCGTCCGGGGGCATAGCGATGGAGGATTGTACCGGCAGGCAAACCCGCTCGCGACAATCCCGCAATTCTGTGCGTTTGCCACAGGCGAGAATGCACCCGGCGAGCGGGTCCTTCCAGGAACTTCTTGAAATATCGGACTTGCGGCACACCGCTAAATCGCCGGATAAATCGGACCGAGGATAAGAGGGGCGTCGTCATCACAGCCAGCTTCAGTCATGTTTCGCAAGAACAGAATTTTCTTGGCATGGGGCGTCGGCCTGGTCTGGGCGTCGGTCACCATCACCGGCTTTGCTTCGCTGTGGCGATATGAGAACACCAGCGGCGCCCAGCCGGAATTCAGCTCTCAATGGCCGGCCGCCAGCCGCATCCCTCTCGATGCACATCACCCCACGCTGGTGGTTTTCATGCATCCGCAGTGCCCTTGCAGCAAAGCGTCGGTGGCGGAGCTGACGCGGGTGATGACCCACTGTCAGGGCCGGCTGATCGCTCGGGTGCTTTTCATAAGGCCTGCGGGATTCCCCGCGGGATGGGAGCAGACGGAGCTTTGGCGGGATGCCGCGGCAATCCCAGGGACCTTTGTCTCCTGTGATCCCAACGGCGTTGAAGCCAAACTCTTTGGCGCGAGGACCAGCGGTCAAACCGCGCTGTACGATCCTGCCGGCCACCTCCTGTTTCAGGGCGGGATCACCGAATCGCGCGGCGATTCCGGCGACAACGCCGGGTGCGATGCCATTGTGGATTTTGTCCTTCATCCGAACAGGGCGGCGGTCCCCACGACCCGCAGCGAAACCGCCGTCTTCGGCTGTTCGCTGTTCAGCGCGCCATCGCCAACAGAGGCAGGGAGCAACACCCGATGACGGCGATCAACTCTCGGCGTGCGGCCTGCCGGAGCGCCGCGGAACTCTTCGAGGAACATCAGCAGCAGATCTTCCGGCGCACCGACCGGTTGTTCGCGGGGCTGATGGTGTTTCAATGGCTGGCGGGAATTTTCATCGCCCGCGTGGTCAGCCCGCTGACGTGGGAGGGATCGACGAGCCGGCTGCATCCGCACGTGCTGACGGCGGTTTTCCTGGGCGGGGCGATCAGCATTCCACCGATATACCTCGGCTTCTTTCACGCCGGTCGGACGCTGACCCGATACTGGATCGCCGTCAGCCAGATGCTGACGTCATCGCTGCTGATTCACTTGACGGGCGGCCGGATCGAGACGCACTTTCACGTATTCGGGTCGCTGGCATTCCTGGCATTTTACCGGGATTGGCGGGTGCTGATTCCCGCGACGATCGTGGTCGCGGCCGATCACATCCTGCGCGGAATGTTTTTTCCCGAATCGGTGTACGGCGTGATCGTGGCCAGCCAATGGCGGTGGTTGGAACACGCCGGCTGGGTGATTTTCGAGGATATTTTTCTGATCGCCTCGTGTCTCCGCGGGGAGAAGGAGATGTGGCAGATCGCCGAGCGGACGGCTTTGGCGGAGCGGCGTCATGCCGAGCTGGCGGCCACACAGGAGACGCTGGGAAACGCCAAGGAAGCCGCCGAATCCGCCAGCCGCGCCAAGAGCGATTTCCTCGCCAACATGAGCCACGAAATCCGCACGCCGCTGAACGGCGTGATCGGCATGGCCCATCTGCTGATGCGAAGACAGCTTAACCCCCAGCAGATGCAATGCGCCCGGGTCATCGAGGACTCGGCCCAATCGCTGCTCTCGCTGGTGAATGACATTCTCGATTTCTCGAAGATCGAGGCGGGCAAATTGGAACTTCACGCCACGGAATTTGATCTGGAGGAAGCGGTCGAATCGGTCATCGAGATGCTCAGCCCGAAAGCGGCGGAAAAGAAGCTGGAGTTCGGCTGTTCGATACAGCCGCGGGCCAACCGCCGATATCGCGGCGATCGCGAGCGGCTGACGCAGATTCTGGTGAATCTCGTCGGCAACGCGATCAAATTCACCGACCGCGGCGAAGTGTTCGTCGGCGTCGATCTTCTGGCCGAGCAGGCCGCCGGCGGCACTTTGCGCTTCACGGTGCGGGACACCGGCGCCGGCATTCCCGCGGATCGGCGGGAGCGGCTGTTCAAATCCTTTTCTCAAGTCGATTCGTCGATGTCGCGAAAATACGGCGGAACCGGACTGGGATTGGCCATTTCCCGGCAACTTGTGGAGTTGATGGGGGGCCAAATCACTTGTGAAAGCGAGGTGGGCAAGGGCTCCGTCTTTTGCTTCACCATTACGCTGATGCTTTGCCAGGCCCCCGCGCCTCGGCGACAAGCAACGGTGGGTCTGCAAGGGATGCGCGTTCTGGCCGTCGACGACAACGCGGCGTATCGGGAAATACTGCAAAACCAACTGACGAGTTGGGGTTTCGACGCGGTCACCGCCCCGCATGCCGAGCAGGCGATGATCGAACTTCGCAGGGCACAAAGAGCGGGCCAGCCATTCCGCATCGCCATTCTCGACTTCGTTCTTCCGGGGCTCAACGGAATGCAACTGGGCGCCCAGATCAAGGCCGACCCGTCCCTGCGGGACATTCACCTGCTGATGTTGACGGCCATGCAACAGCCCATCGACGCGGAGGAAATCAAACGGACGGGCTTCACGCATTGCCTGACCAAGCCGATGCGTCAGTCGCAAATGTTCGATGCGATTATGGAGACGGTGCTTGTCCCCGCCGCGATGGCGGCAGAGGCGGCGCCGATCCCGGCCGTCAGCAAGCCATCGGCGCCGCGGTCGCGACCGGGGCACATTCTCCTGGCGGAAGACAACCTGGTGAATCAGACCGTGGCCATTGAACTGCTACAGGATGCCGGTTTCACGTGCGACCTGGCAAGCGATGGCAACGCAGCCGTTGAAGCGGTCCAGCGCAAGCATTACGACTTGATCCTCATGGATTGTCAGATGCCCGGCATGAACGGCTTCGAGGCCACGTGGCGAATCCGCCGGCTCGAGGCCGACGGCTCGATCACCGGACCGAGACGTCCGATCATCGCGCTGACCGCCAATGCCGTTACCGGAGATCGCGAACGGTGTCTGGAAGCGGGCATGGACGACTATATTTCCAAGCCGATCGATCTCGACCTGATGGTGGAAGTCATAGAAAAGAACCTGCCGGGCCAGGAGACCGCGCCGGCGCCGCCGATCGAGATCGCCTCGCTCCTGAAGCGTTGCCGCGGAAAGCAGCAGCTGGTGGAGCGGCTGTTCTCGACATTTTCTTCGACGATCGCCAAGCAGCTCGATGCCCTCGATCGAGCGCTGGCCGGCGCGGATTCAATCGAGTTGGCGCGGCTGGCTCATTCCATAAAAGGAGCGGCGGCGAACCTCGACGCCGCCGCCATACGCAGTTCGGCAGCGGGCCTGGAAAAACTTGCCGCGGCGGGAGACCTCGGCGCCGCGGCCACTGAGATCCAGAATCTCAAGGACAAGGTTCAGGAGTGCCTTGGCTATATCCAACAATCCGCGGCGTCGAAGACGCAAAGGGAAGCGGTGCCCTGAAATGAAGAAACCCACGGCGTCGCCGCGGGCTTTGGTTGATTCCCATCGCGATTACAACCCGCTCATCCCGCCTTGCTCAGCGCGGGTTCCGGTACGTTAGCCAAATCGACGGTGCGAGGAAATGTCTTGCGATATCCCAACTGCTGAACGACCTCGAGCACTTCCGTCCAAGTGGGGTACATTCGCTTGTTGACCTTCTTGTACGTTTCGATGGCCATCACGAATTCAAACTGCTCCGCGGTCATTTCGCCCTCCTCGGCCGAACGTCGATCGTCTGAAAGCCGGCGGCCCGGTCCGCGTCGGCGTTCGAGGCCGGTATCATCCCGCCGCTCGGCAACGCGGCGCTCCGGACCGGGATAACCCGATTCCTCCCTGGTCTGCTGGCGGCGATCAATGCCGATGCGGCGATCGAGCACGCTCAGACGCCGATCCGGAAGCTCTGCGCGCTTCTCGGGAGTCTTTGCAGAGCAAGGGGTCGCGGCATCTTTGCTCTTGCAACAAGATTGGGGCGCCCCGCCTGGTTTTTCGCGAATTTTCATGAGTATTCCTCGTCTCTTCCATCGAATCGACGGCTCATCCACTTTAGCTCCCTTTTCGGCCGATAACGCCGGGAGCGCCCGCGCCGGCGCGAACATTGGGCGTTTCCAACTTGTAATCATCGACCTGGCCCACGGCGTGAAATCCGGGCCAATCCGGCTCCGCCTTGGAGGTCACGATCCAATCGGCAAAAGTCGCAACCGGCTGGCGCAGGGATTCCGGCTCCACCGCTCGATCGCAAAGGTACATCAGGAACATCCATCGATCATCCTCCGACCCGCGCAGGGCGATGATTTTCGCCTGCGGTGGAATCGCCCTGGCCACATGCTCCATCGGGGTCCATTGCTCCCACCGGCGTCGAACATGGGCCACATCGTCCAGCCAAAACCCTGCCGCCACGAGCGCATGCAGGACGACCAATACCAGAAAGATCAAACTCCGCTTGGCGCCGAGCGGCGAGAGGACGAACCATACGCAGGCCGCCAACACCGGCAACATCGGAACCGTGAAGCGCGTGCCGGAATCAAACGGATAGACCACATACAGCGCGACATAAAACGGCAATGTCAGCGCCAGCGGATCGGCCGTGGCCTTGCACAGCTTCCACCATCCGATGGCCACGGGCACGCAGGCCGCCAGAAAAATCCAGGTATTGACGTCCAGCCAATCCCATTCCCTGGCGTGCGTTTTCCACAAACCCGGGAGGAGGAGGCGGCCGACTTCGGCGGTTTGCCGGCGCACGCCTTCGGCGACTTGAGCGGCGAGGGATTTGCCCGGCATTCGAAAGGCGTCGGTATATCCGATCTCGGCCGGCCCGGCCTCCCGGGCGCCGCGATGGTCGAAGGCGATCAATCCCCAGGACACGGCGGCGATGGAGATTCCCAGCGCCGCCGAAGAGGCCGCGGCGCGCCCCCAGCCGATCTGTCGGCGTCTGGCGCGCATGGCCATGGCAAGGGCGAAACCGACGACCAGGAGCGCCCCGGCCTGCCGCGTCGCGCAGGCCACCGCCACCAGCACGATCGCCCCCGCCATCATCGTCGCCGCGCGCCCGGCCTTGGGCGACTGGGCCGCCAGCAGCACCGATCCCCACATCAGGCAAGGCATGAAGGCCAATTCCGAGCTGGCCTGACGAAACAAATCCCAGAATCCCGCGTTGAGCAGCGTCAGCGCCGTCACCCATATCGCCGATCGGCCGGCATAACGGGCGAACCACGCGTACGTCCCCAGCATCAGCAGCACGGCGTAAAACCACTGAATGATCTGAACCGCCACGAACGGCCGCGGCCCAAACAAAAAGGCCGGGCTGATCAAAACCGGGTAACCCGGCGCATAGCGGACGTGAGGCGAGCCGAGTCGCTTCAATTCCCCGTGCCTCAGGAGCGATCTGGCCACCGACAGGTAGCTCACGCCGTCGGGGCTCATTTTCAGCTTCGGGGTGATCTGGACCGCCAATAAAATGGCGATCAAAGCCATCGCGAACCAGCGCCGCCGCTCGATCCATTCAACCATCGCCGCCGCGGAATTAATTGCATTTTGGGATGTCATCGGAAAATGACTGCCAGCCGCGCGGCGGTTATACATGTCCTCCATAGCGTGAACAAGCAGCTTCAGAGCACGATGGTCCGATCACCGCAATCCTCCGACGCCCGCTCCATTGAGCAGACCCCCGATCGGGCGTTGACGGCGCTGGCGCTGGCGTTGCTCGCGCTGTCTCTGGGATATGCCATCAACATCAAGCTTGGAACCTACGCGCCATGGGCGATGTTCTGGCTGACGGTGGGTTTGGTTTTGTGTCTGGCGGCGGTGGTTTTGCCCTGTTATCCGAGACTGGAACCAATGTGCCGCCGCGTGCTGCCGCTGGCGCTGGCCATCTCCATCTTCATCCAGACATTTCTTCTGTTGCGCGAGACGAGCGTTGATTCGCGAGTGAGCCTCGCGCTGGCCACCATCGCATTCCTCGGCTTCGCCGAATTCTTCCCTCTGCGCGGTCTGCGTCTGCCGCTGATGTTCATCATGGCCGGGGCATTTTTTTTCGCCGGTGAAATCGCCTTCAACACTTATGCGAAATTCCCCGGCATCGACGTGTTCAACTTTCAGGCGACCGGCACGTGGGCGCTGTCGCATGGGCTAAATCCGTATTCGTTTCGATACCCGAGCGTTTATCCGCCGGACACGCCCTATTACGGTGCGGGGGTTGTAGATGCCCAGGGGATGCTGACCGTCGGTTTCCCTTACCCGCCGCTGAGCCTTCTTATGGTAATGCCGGCGCACCTGATCGGCGGGGACGTGCGCTATGCGCTGGTCATCGCGATGGGTTTATCGGCGGTCCTGATGGCCTCTGCGCGCCCGGGGCGAATCGGCGCCCTCGCCGGCGCCGTTTTTCTTCTCACCCCGCGCGCCATTTACGTTCTGGACCTGGCCTGGACCGAACCCCTGCTGGTCCTGACCTTTTCCCTCACCATGTTCTGCGCCTGTCGCTGGCCAAAAGGCCTGCCCTGGTGCTTCGGACTTTATTTATCCACCAAGCAGTACGCGGTGCTGGCGATCCCATTGCTTCCCCTGCTGCTGGACGGCCCACGCCCGAGAAAATCGTTTCGGGACGCGCTGGCCAAAGCCTGTCTGGTCGTGGCCGCCATCAATCTGCCGTTTTTCATCTGGAACGCACGCGCTTTTTTTCGCTCCACGGTGGAATTCCAACTCCTCCAGCCGTTTCGCACCGACGCTCTGAGTTATCTAGTGTTCGTTTACAACCACACGGGGGGATGGAAACTGCCGATCTGGACGTCGCTGCCGCCGCTGGCGCTGGCGATCGCCCTTGGGCTTCGCCGCGCGGTCCATTCGCCCGCCGGGTTCGCCGCCGCGGCGACGCTTGTTCACCTGGCTTTCTTCGCCTTCAACAAGCAGGCATTTTGCAATTACTATTATTTCGTGATTGCGACGGCCTGCTGGTCGATCGCCGCCGCACGGATAGCGCACCCATTCCCGCTAAAATCGCAAGCCCAACCGACGTAGGTTCCGGCACATCGGCCATCAGCCCGTTGGCGGCTGCGAAGGCATCAACCGCGGCCCAGTCGGCCACTGGCAACACCACGGAGCCTCCGCTGGCCTGCTTGCCGAGGTTGGTGACCAAGGCGGTAAAGTCGGAGCCGGTGACCGTGCCGGTGTACAGGAAATCGCCCTGATCCCACCCCGACACCAAGTTGCCTAAGTTGGTGGCCAAGATGGTGAAGTCAGTGCCGGTGACCGTGCCGGTGAGAGTGGCATCGCCGAGCAGCGTGTATGCGACTTCGATCGTGCCGGAGGAGAGTCCGGCGGGGTTGCCGGGGTCGGCCGAATCGGCATAGCCCAGGGCATACGCGCTGTTGGCGGGCTCGGCGGCAGTGGAACTGTCGATGCCGCCAACGCCGTTCCATGCTCCGCCGTTGCGGCCGTTGATGAGATACTGGCGGATCGTCGAGGTGGGATCGGGTCCGCTGCCGTAGTTGATGAAAATGTGGTTGTTGTTGACATCGAGAGTGCCGTTGCCGGAGATGGACAGTGACGAGATCGTCGTCAATCCGGTGCTGGTTGCGAGTTGGAGAGTTCCGGCGGTGACGGTTACCGGATGGTCCGGGAGCGCGCCAGCTGTGCCGACGACGAGGGTCCCGGAATTGACGATGGTCCCGCCGGAATAAGTGTTGACCGTATTGAGAGTCAGCGATCCACTGCCGGACTTGGTCAAGCTTCCGCTGCCGCCGATCGTTCCACCACCACTAATCACGTAGTTGCCGCTGCTGTTGTTCACGGAAATCAAATTGGGAGTGACGGTGGTGTTGAGAGTAACGGCATAATGGCCGTTGTTGTTGTCGGTGAAGTTGACGTTGACTGCATTGACGAAGTTGGCGGGGCCCGATCCGTTGTTCCAGTTTTGGCTGGAGGTGTCCCAGTTAACACCGTTGCCGGTGCCACCGGCGTTGTCCCAGGAGAGATAGACGGCTGGAATAACCAACGTCCCAATCGTTTCAAGAGGTATTGAGAGAGAAAAGGAGGTTCCCAGATTCGTCAACTCTTGTGAAGTTGGGGCCGTCGAGTTGGTACCGCTGATGTTGGAATTACCGAATAGATAGAGCGTGCCACTGCTGGTCAGCGGAGAAGCGCCGTTTAGAGTGACCGAGAGATTGTCGGCGGAGGTTGTGCTGTCGTTGATGAACAGGAGGCCAATGCTGCCGTCGGGTTTTCTGTCGGCGTGGATGCGGAGGGAGGAGTTGTTGGAAGAGGTTGAGACGAAGGTGTCGCCGGTGGCGGCATATTTGCTGACCATTTGAATGGCGTAGTAGACCTCGCCGGGGTTGCCAACGGTGCCGTTGCCGTTCAGATAATGGGAGGTGCTCATCTCCTGGAAGTTCATATTTTTCAAGCCGTTCTCGAAGCCGGTGGCGTAGGCGTCGGCGGCGAAGAGGGCATTTTGGACGGTGGGTGCGGAGGAATTTCCGTCGCCGAACTCAGTGACGTCGATCTCGATGCCGTTGTATCCCTTGTTGGTGTTGTTCTGGACGCTGGTGCGGAGATTGGCGATTTCGCCGGGGAGGGTGCTGGTGATCATGCTCGGGAGTGAGCCGGTGGGATACCAGTGGATGATGCCGAAGTCGATATTGTTGCCCGCGGTTTGGAGGATGGCTTTGTCGCCGGTGCTGTTGGCCTGTGCGTCGAAGCCCGCTCCGATTTTGATCGCGGGATCGACCTGCTTCATGAGCGTGGCGAATTGATTGAGATTTTGAGCGTAGGCGGTCGGGGAGAGGAGCGGATTTCCGTCACGGCCGGTGTTGTCGTTGGTATTGCCGTTGTTATATGGAGCGTGGAGATCATATTCCCATTGGTATCCGTAGTATCCGTTTCCGCCGATCTCGTTGCCGATTTCCCAGTATTGGATGTTTTCCGGTGCGGAATGTCCGATGGCGAGGAAGGCGTAGGCGGAGTTGTAGTCGCCGGCGGCGGTGGCCCAGGATTCATATTGAGCGGGGGTGGAGGCGCGGAGCTTGGCCCAATAGCCCGCGGTGTACCAGTTGACGCCGGCGGCGTCGGTGCCCAACGTCACGTCGCTGGAAGTTCCGTAAATATTGGGATTGGCGTCGGCGAAGGCGACCTCGGCGGCGGCTTCCTGGGGCTGGGCGCCCATCGTGTCGGTCGTGTTGGAGCCGTAGTTGACGGTGATCATCGCCTGGGTGCCGGCCGCATTGATGACGTTGAAGAAGTTTCCCATGTCGGCATGGGGACCGACGTAGCCGCCTTCGTTGGCGGTGTTGAGGGACCAGTTGTAGATGTCGGAGTAGCTGCCGCCGGGGTATCGGACGAGTTGGACGCCCGAGGCGGCGATATCGCCAGGGAGGGCGGAGTCTCCCCACATGTTGGCATAAACCGAGGAGCAGAGTCCCAAGCCGGTTGCGGGCATGGTGGCCATGGCCGCACCATTTGCGTACGTGATCGGCGATGATGCGTTGACGGAGACGTTGACGGCGACCTGGGCGTGGGCCCGGGAATCAATCGAAACGATGCCGGAGACCGCGAGGGTCAGAGCGGCGATGCGATGTTTTTTTGTCTTGAAGCTCATTTTTTGGCCCTCACACAGAAAACGCTTTCTGAAGTCTGCCCCAAAAAATCCACTTTGGATCAGCCAGTCGTGGTCCAAGAGTGGATGAAGCCTACCGTCTCTAAAGGACTTGGAAATGTAACATTTGGATGACACGGCACTTATCACAAATCGTATCGCGTCAAGATCACGGGGTTCTCCTCGCGCACACCAGCGGTCATGTTACCACGCGCTGGGAGTTTTCACAAGCAAATTGCTTGAATCGCCCGGCGACGACGGCTCCGACCCGACGCGTTGCACTGGCCGGGCTATTTATTGTGGTGAAGGGGCTGGATTTCGCCGCCGCCACTCATCCGGTAGCCACTGATCGATTTGGCTGGTCGGCGTGGCCGGCAGGTTCGTCAGCAACTGCGTCAAATATCGTTGCGGATCGATGCCGTGCCGGCGGCAGGTACAGTTTTCGGATCGGACGGACACAAAAATCGTCACCGCCGGTGAAGAATTCCCAATCCAGCCATCACCATCATCACCGCGCTCGCCGGCTCCGGAACATCCGCCATCAAACCATTGGCGGCCGCGAAAGCGTCAACCCCGGCCCAGTCGGCGGCGGGCAACGCCACGGCACCCCCGCTGGCCGTCTTGCCAAGGTTGGTGACCAAGGCGGTGAAGTCGGCGCCGGTGACCGTGAAGGCGCGCCCCGTTTAGCCGCGACCCAAAGGGGAGCGCGTTTTTTGAATGTTCGAGAATCGCCGCTCATGCCCCCCCTCCAATTCAGCCGATAATGGGATTATCGGACCATGCGCGCCCGAAGTCTCTTCATTTTCGCCGCCTTTTTGCCCTCGCTGGCCGTTGCCGCTGCGCCGCCGGACCCTAGCCGCGTTCTCAAATCAATCGATTTCGAGGAACGCCGTCTCGGCAACCGGGAAGACCTGCCCATGCACTGGACGAAGGTCGCGGGCGTGGGATTGCCAAATTACGTCAATGGACGGCTCAGCGACGATCGGGCCCATGGCGGACAATGGAGCTTCCGCTTCGATCTCAACGGCGGATCGCTCATCTATCGCTATGATCCAAAACAGCTCGCGATCCATTGCGGCGCCCATTACCTCGTGGATTGCTTCGTCCAAACCACGGTCCTGCCCCATGCCCGGGCCCGACTCACCGCCTATTTCACCAACCTCAACGGTGAGCCGATCAGCGATTCCACCGTCCATTCCGAGCTTTACGCCGCCAAGGCCGAAGGCGAAGGGTGGCACGAGCTGTCGATTGAATTGTCGGCCAGGGACCCTTCGGCCGCTTTTTTGGCGGTTCAACTGGAACTTCTTCAGCCCAGCTTTTATGCGCCCAGCACGCTGGGGGAGCGCACGCTCTTCGACCAGGACATTTACGGATCGGCATGGTTTGACGATGTGAACATCTCACAAGTCCCCGAGGTCCTGCTCAGCTCGAATCACCCCGGCAACGTCTTTCGCCGCAGCGATCCCCTCCAGCTTAGCGTTCTGGTCAGCGACCGATTCACGGACGATTTGGCCGCGCAACTGCTCATCACCGATGCCGGCGGCGGGTTGGTGTACAAGCACAGCGGCGCGTTGGACATGGCTGGCACCCACGACCTCGGCCCCGGATTGAAGGAACTGGTCGTCTCGCTGCCGGACCTGGCGCCCGGCTGGTACAGCGCCGCGCTGGTCATGACCAGCCGCGGGAATTTCGTCGGGCAGGAGGAAATTCAACTCGTCCGCCTCGCGGACGATCAAACCGCTTATCAGCCCGATCCCCGTTTCGGCGTCATCGCCACGGACCTGCCGTTTGAAGGCTGGTCGCAGCTTCCCGATCTGCTTCCGATTCTGGCGGCGGGGCGCGTAAAGCTTGGGGTATGGAGCGCCCGCGGCGACATCGAGCAAGTCAATCCCGCCGCTTTCGATTCCCTGCTCGAACAACTCCAGAAAAACGGCATCACCCTGACCACCTGCCTGGTCGCCCTGCCGCCGGACATCGCCCAGAGCGTCGGCGGCAGCCAATGGAGACGCCTCCTCCAGGCGCCGCCCGAGACCTGGCGCGGCGAATTGGCCTATCTGGTCGCTCGACACGCCAATCACCTGGATCGCTGGCAATTCGGCGACGACCGCGATGCCGCGGCTTTCGTCCAAGACCCCGAGATGCGAAAGGTCTACGACCTCCTTTACGCTGAATTTGCCAAGATGGTGGTCAAACCCGACCTGGCGATGCCCTGGCCCGCGTGGTACGACATGAACGGCAACCTGCCGGCAACGGTGGCGCTGTCGGTTCCGCCCGATGTCCTGCCCTCGCAAATACCGCTGTATATTCAGGACATCCGCGGCCATGAAGGACACCATCTCTCGCTCAGCCTGCAACTGCTCGACCAGCGTTATGGCCGGCAAGTGCAAATCCGCGACCTGGCGCAGCGAGTGGTTTACGCGCTGGCGGGCGGGGCGACGCGAATCGATCTGCCCCTGCCGTTCACCGTGGCGAGCGCGGGCAATCGCGTCACGCCACAGCCCCAGGAATTGTTTTTGATCATCCGCACGCTGCTGTCGCAGCTTTCCGGGGCAACGTTCCGCGGAAAAGTGCCCAACTCCAGCAATGTCGATGCCTTTCTCTTTGATCGCGATGGACAGGGCCTGATGGTGATTTGGGGCAGCGCCCAGGAGACGGGCGTCAAGCAACTGGCGCTGAATCTGGGAGATCATCCCCAGTGCATCGACCTGTGGGGAAACGTCACCCCGCTCGTCCTGAGCGACAAATCAGGGTCGATCAGCCTCGACGTCGGTCCCATGCCGTTCTTCCTCGTCGATATCGACAGCACCAGCGCCCAGATGCGCTCCAGCGTGGGAATCGACAAACCCCTGCTCGAATCCACCTTCCATCCCCACTCGCGCAGAATCCATTTTACCAACCCCGGCCAATCGACCATCTCCGGCCTGGTCAAGCTCCTCGCCCCGCAGGGCTGGGTCCTGACGCCTTCGGTCTTCAATTTCACCCTCAACCCCGGCGAAGTATTCGACCACGAAATCAGCATCGAATTTCCGTACAACAGCTTCGCCGGCGTCAAGACCATCACCGCCAATTTTGAAATTCAATCCGACCACGAGATCGCCTTCTCGGTCCCCATCCTGGTCAACCTGGGCCTCAGCGACGTCGGCATGCGCACGCTGGCCCTGCGCGACAAGAACGATCTGGTGGTCCAGCAGATGATCAGCAACTACGGCGAGAAGCCGATCGACTACACGGCTTTCGCCGTCTACCCGGGCGAGCCACGGCAGGAGCGTTTGATCCAACAACTCGGTCCGGGGCGAACGATCGTCAAGCTCTATCGCTTCAGCGACGTTCATTTCATCCCCAACGCCAAGGTGCGCAGCGGTCTCCGCGAGGTGGAAGGCACGCGCATTCTCAACGATGAAGCGACGGTGCAGTGATCGCCGCGGGCAGCTCGACTGCGCTCGCCGCGGGCACGCGTGCGGCCCCGTCATCTCAAGGGGCCCACTTGCTGATGGGGCTTTGAATCTCGATGCCCGATATACTGTCCAACATGGACGCTCTGTGCGCCGACCCGGCTGACCGGATGACCGTTCGACCCCCGCGCCCGTGGACCGCGTACGCTCTGCACGCGCTCATCTGGCTGATCATCATCCTGGTGTTTTGGATTTCCCTCGTCGAAGGACTGCGCCTGCGCCGCTGGGTGTTTGACATCACCGATCCCATCCGTTTCATCAACGACACCGCGCGCGGCTCGTATTGGGGCCTCGTTGCCGCCGGACCGGAAGGTTATTTGAACCAATATGACAAGATGGACCCGGAAGTGCCGGAATGGCAGAACTCCCAGTGGGTTCCGTGGCTCGATTACGGACCGCTGCGCCTGCTGGTGATGCGCCAGTGGGGCGCCTGGCAACGCGCCTATCACCCGCCCGATCCGAATGGATCCCTCTATGACGCCTGGCAGCGGGCGTATTGGTTCAACGCTCCGGTCATCAACTTCAACATCGCTCTGGAAATCTTTTCAGCGGTCTGCGCGTTTTTCCTCACCCGCCTCTGGGTGATCCGCGGAAGCGCCGGCGAAATTCATGGTCCGTTCCACGGCGCCTGGCAGGGCGCGGTGGCGGCGCTGATGGTCTGGTTCAGCGCCGACATCATTCTCAGCGCCCACGCCTGGTTCCAATGGGATTCCTGGGTCGTCCCGTGGTATTTGTGCGCCTGCCTTCTGGCCAGCCTCGATTGGTGGTTCGCCGCGGGATTGGCCGCCACCATCGGCATCATGTTCAAGGGGCAGATGATCTCGATCGCCCCGATTTTCATCATCTGGCCGCTGGTGCAGGGCCGGCCGGGGGCGGCCCTTCGCTGGATATGCGGCTTGCTGTTCGGCACAGCCGCCATCACGTCGGGGTGGCTCATCACGTATCTTCCGGCCGGGCCGCTTCAGGCGGCGCGTGACGTTCAGACGAGCCTGGGAGTTTCGCAATATCCGCCGAACCTGTTTGCGATCCCGCGAGTCTTCGATACCCCCGCCGCGATTTGGATCATTGAAATGCTGATCGTTGCCGCCGCCGTCCCCTGGCTGCTGCGCACGTTGAAGCCCGGGCAAGGCGAGGTGCGGGAGACATTCCTCAAAACACTTTTGCATTCCCGTTGGACCTGGATGACCCTCGCCGCGATCTGCATCATTGCCGCGGTCTATTGGCCGTGGCTTTTGGCGCAAAACCGATCGAGTTGGTATCTGGGCATGCTTGCCGGCGCAGCCGTCGCCGCCGCGGCATTATTCCTCCGCCGCCGGAGCCAACGCTTTGTGCTCGCCGCCATCGCCGCCGGAGGCTTGCTGTCCTGCATGGGGCTTTTTCACGGCGGCACCGGATGGTGGGATTGCGGATTCCGGTACGGATCAGTCCATTGGCCCTACATGGTCACCGGACCGGCGAGCAATGTCCCGGCCACTTTTCAACTCCGCTTCGGCTGGGCCGAACAGGTCGATCAAATCGCCTTCACGCTCCCGGCGATCCATGGCCATTGGCCAAGCTTCATCTCCAGCCAAGCCTGGTGGCCGGCGTCCGACCTCGATGTCACCGCCAAGATATTTTTCAATGCGGTGTACGGGTTCATGCTTCTGATCAGCGGCATCGCCATCGGAATCCAGGCTCGGCGAAATGACCGCCGCATGCTGGTCGCGCTGGTGACGCCGTGGATCATGTTCTTCCTGTTCCCGGTGCAAATTCAAGAGCGATATCTTCTTTATGCCGCCGGCGCTTCGGCCTGTTGCATCGGCAACAGCGTCGGCGCCGCCCTGCTGGGACTTTCGTTGACGCTGTTCAGCGCCACGATGCACATGATCCGTCTGCTGGACTGGAACACCGCCGACCTGGATACGTTCGGCCAAAACCTTTCCAAGGCTTTCCCCCGGCTCTTTTCCCCCGACAGCGGCCACACCATGCTGCAATATCTCCAAAACATGCACCCGGACATGGTCTGGGGCGTGCTGGTCGTGGGGATGGCGTTTTTGTATTTGTCGCTGACGCCGTCGCGGCCGCGGGGACCGCGCAACCGGCCGGCAGCGGCAGCCCTGCCTTGAAAGGGCCGCGCTCCATTTCTATTGCGTCAAAACGCAATTGCGCATACTTGACTATAAACGCAATCAATTACTCTTCAGGAGCAATGATGAACACCATTACCATTGACAGGAAAAAATTCGTTCTGGTGCCGGTGGACGAATACAAGGAGTTGAAAAGCCGGCCTCAAATGCCGGACTTCCCTTTGGCCGACGCCAACGGCAATGTTGACGCCATCGCGTTCACGCGGGCCAGCATCGCGCGCGGACTCGTCCAGGATCGCCGGAAAGTGGGGATGACACAGAAGGAACTGGCGGACGCAGCCGGAATCAGAGTGGAGATTCTAAATCGCGCCGAACGAGGCGTCACCGTTCCAAGTGTGCGCACGCTGACGAAAATCGAAACCGCGTTGAGAAAATCAGGACTGAAACGCCAACATCGGATATAATTCAGGAACCGTATTCCCTGGAGGCCGCTTGCCGCGTATTGATGCCATTCGGGCTGAAATGCTTCGGTTGATGCAGTCGCGCCCGTTCCAGAAATTCGTCCTCAACTTGGGAAATGGCGACCGTGTGCTGATCGAGCATTCGGAAAACATCGCGCTCGATCCCGATGCCGAGCCGGCCACCAGCGAGTTTTATGTCATCACGGGCAAGCCGCGTTTGTTCAGCACGTTCGGCGCGGTATCGAGCGTCGTTCTCGCCGATCGCGGCGGCGCCGCGGCATAATGAAGTTCCAGCTCGCCCGGGCCGCCGCTAATCCCCGCGCGGATAGCTCCCCAGCATCGTCAATTGCAGACAATGCTTCCGCGCCTGCTCGATGGCCGTTTTCATCGTGGCGTCGTCGGCGTGGCCCTGGGCGTCAATGAAGAAATAATATTCCCAATTCACCTTCCGGCTCGGCCGCTTCTCGATGTCCGTCAGATTGATCCCGTTCTCCTTGAACACGTCGAGCACCTCGGCCAGGGCGCCGGGCTTGTGGGCGGTGGTGAACATGATGGCGGTTTTGTCGTCGCCGCTGCGGCGAGCGCCTTCGCGGCCGATGACGAAAAATCGCGTCATGTTGTCCGGATTGTCCTCGATGTTCTCGAAGAGAATGTGCAGGCCGTACAACTCGGCGGCCTGTTTCGATCCGATGGCGGCGGCGCCGCTCTGGTCGCGGGCGATTTGGGCGGCGGCCGTCGTGCTGTCCACGGGAATGCTCGGGCGGTCCTTGGCGGTGGCGCTGAGCCAATTGCGGCATTGGCTGAACACTTCCGCCTTGGAATAGATTTTCTCGATTTTTTCCCACGGCGCATTGGCCAGCAGATTGTGATGGACCGTCAGCAGGACCTCGGCGCAGATTCTCGCCGAGCTGCTTAGGAAGGCATCGAGCGTATCGACGATCCCGCCGCCGATGCTGTTTTCCACCGGCACCAGCCCGTAATCGACGTGTCCGCGGACGACTTCCTCGAAGACGGCGGGGATCGCGCTCAGGGGCACGTAATCCACGCTGTTTCCGAATTTCGCCACGGAGGCGGCGTGGCTGAACGATCCCTCCGGCCCGAGGAATCCGATCCTCAGCGGTTTTTCCAGGGCGAAGCTGCCGCTCATCAGTTCGCGATAGACCGCTTCGAGGCAGCGGTCCGGCAGCGGCCCGCGATTCAGCAGTCGCACTTTTTCCAGCACGGCTCTTTCGCGGTCCGGGGCGTACACCTGCGCCCCCTGCGATTGCTTGATTTTTCCGATCTCCACCACCACGCGGGCGCGCGAATTCAGCAGCGCCACGATCTGGTCGTCGATCTCGTCGATCTTCAGGCGCAGTTGATCCAGGGAATCCGGCTCGGCCATGCCGTGTTTTTAGCCGCGGACGGGGTGAGTTGCCAGTATTGCGTTCTGATCTGGGTTGCGGGGCGACCGTGTTCTAGTTCTCAGGCCCGAGCTCGACATGCCCGTCGGCGTAGCCCTTCAGGCCGTTGTCGTCGGCCTGGCCGGCCTTGTCTTCAAACAGAATGGCCATCTTATCGCGGGAGGGAATGTCGGCCAGCTTGGTTGCCGCCGGCTTGACATAGATAAACCCCTTATTGCCGGGCGAGCGCGGATCGCGAAGCATTTCCGCACCCGGCAGGAGCTTGGCTGACAGCAGATCGTCGAGGGACGCGGGCAGCGCCTGATGATCCTGGTCATATTCCGCGATCGCCGCCAGGATCAACCGCATTTGGGCCGCGGCCGAATCCGTCGCGGGATCGATCGGTTTCCAGTCAGGCGATACGGGCTGCTGGCGCACCTGCGATTGTGGGACGTTCCCGCCGTTCATCGACGCCGACACAACCGAGGCAAAGAGATTGGACAGGTCCTTCTGACCCATTGAGAGGCGGGCGATGTTGCCGTCCCGCGTCGGCTGGAACTGGTCCAGTATCGAGGCAAAAGCCGGCGGCAGGTTCAGGTCGTTATTCGGCTGCTTCAGGGCGGTGCGCATCGTTTGAAATTCCTTGATGACCTGATCCGCCCCGTTTTCATCCGGCGCCGCCCAGCGCGCCTCAATTTGCGGATGCACCCCCAGCTTGGCGCCGAAATAAATGTACTTGGCGGAGAAATACAAGTTCGCCAGCGGCATCAGCACCGCCGGCGGCGTGCCGCCGCGCATCAACTGTTTCTTCACCGGTTCTGAAGATACGTAAACTACTTTCACCGGGACGTCTTCGCCCCAGCAGTTCAACTCCCGTCGCACCTCATCCGCCTGTGGACTGAGCGGACCAGCGGCTGCGTTGTTCAACGTGTTGCCGGTTGCGGAATTGACGCTGACGACCAGCCAGGGACCGTCGTGGTCAAAATGCGTCACGGTCCGGACGGTGCGGTGCAGCCACTTGACCGCGGCGTCTTCGCTGACTCCGGGGCGCAGGCGAATGCAGAGCGTCACATTCTGACTGTTGGTCGCGGTCGAGACGCTGTAAACGAGCCACTCGGCCCCCATCGTGAACACCGGACCGAGCGCGTTGTCCAGACCCAGCGGCAGCGGCGCATTATCCGCCACCGGCTGGGTTGTCGGCTTGCCGCCGGATATTACCAACCACGCATTCGTCCAGGCGGTTTTGTCGCCGCTTTTGAAATCAAAAACGGCGACTGCCAAAAGGTTTCCGCGCAGGGCAACATCAGGGAGGTCCTCCTGCGTCATCGCCACGGCGGCGGGAGCGGTGGATGGCTCCGTTTGCGCAGCGGTCCTTCCGCAAAACATTCCGACGACAGTGGCGATGGCCAAACAGCCGGCGATGCGAGCGATGGTAATGTTGCTCATGATCTAATGACCCTATCAATTCAGCGGCCTTCCCGCGAGCCATTGGACGCAATGGATATAAAACCGTCCGTGATTGGCGTTGTCGAGCACCGGGGGCACTTTATAGTGGGCGAATGCGAAGACCATGATGCGACCGCGGCCGTACTGACTGAGCAGAAAGGGATACATATACTGGCCTGCCTCGGCTTTTTGTCCACCATGCAAAGTCACGTTCTGCATGTCGGATACCCGAATCAAAGGTATGCCCCTGGCAACTCCCACGGGGCCGGCTAAATCGGTCATGATCGTTTTGCCCTTCTGTCCGGCAAGATCGCCCAAGAGCGGATGATCGCCGACGATTTCACATTTCAACCGCATGTAGTTGTTGCTCCATCCGTAGCTGACATCCTCCATGCCGCTGAGGCTTGCGTAGACGGATGTGTAGCCGGGTGTAACGGTCATGAATCCGCGATTGAGAAATCCGACCCCGTCGTGAACGGCCCGCAGCACGGCCTGCTGCACGTTCCACGGCACGTTGTGAGCCGCCTGGGCCACGAGCACCTCAAGCTTCTCCAGGTCCTCAGGGTTCGAGCCGTCGATGGGCGTCTTGTGCGGGAAGTTGATTGACAGAAGCCGAGCCAATTCCGGGCGGGTCGCGGTTTCCGGCTCGACAACGGGGATCAATTCGATCGATGGATCGCGCAGCGCCCGAACGGGAATAAGCTGATCGCTCCAGCCGTAATTACTGGTAATCCAATGCGGGCCGTTCGCGGTGTAATCGCTGAGATAAATGCCGACTTTAATCCGATCGGAGACAGGAATTGCGGTCACGGGCGCCGCCCTTCCATTCTCCGATGCCGCCGGTGTTTGATCGGAATCCGACTGAGAAGATTTCAGCACGAAGACCGTGGAAGCGGTGACGAGAAGCAAGAGGATGATGGCGGCTGCGATCGCGGCCTTTTTTGCCGATGCCATGAGGATTATTCCTTTCGCCAGCGCGGAGGCGCCGGATGCCGCGGCCGCGCCGTGCGACGCGCCCAGGGCCTTGGCGGCGATTGCTTCAAGCAATCCCGGCGGACAGGGCTGTGTGGCCCGCGTGGATAGCGCCGCCGCCAGAGCCGCGCCCGCAATCGTCACACCCCGCGCCGCAAAGTCGCGCCGCAAGCGGGCGATGGCGCGTTCGAGACGCTTGCTGGCCGCCCGCTCCGTGGTCCCCAGCGCGACCGCCACTTCCCGGATAGTCATTTCCTCGAGGAACCGCAGGCAAATCACGTTGCGGTCCTTAGCCGAAAGACGGCACAGCGCCTCGTCCAGCAGCGGGGACATTTCCAGCCAATCCGAATCCGGACTTGCTTCACCCATGAACGGCCACGCGCCGGCGGCGATGGATTCGCGGCGCGTTCGCCGCATTTGCTCGCGATGAGCGGCCCGCGCCACCAAGTATGTGGTTTTCACCAACCAGCCGGGCAATGTCTCCGGTTTGATCGCCGCCGCCTTCCGGATCAGCACGATGAAGACGGCCTGCGTGATGTCCTCGGCGGTCTGAGGATCGCGTGCCTGGCGATGCGCCGCGGAATAAACGATCTTGCCGTACCGCTCGACAAGCTGCCGAAAGGCGCTCTCGTCGCGGCGCTGAACAAATGCCCGGAGGCACTCGGCATCGTCTTGCACGGACGTCGTCATCGCATAACCTGTTATGACCGCCAAACGCCCCGTCGCGACAAGAAATGCGGGTTTCTACTGCAAAGTCCTCCCCGCCAGCCACTGCACGCAATGAATGTAAAACCGTCCGTTATTCGCCGCCTCCAACTCCGCGGGCATATCCGTGTCTCGGGTCTGCGAAAAGCCGATGCCGACAATCCGCCCCCGGCCCAACTGGCTGATGTAAAGCGGATAGAGGTATTCGCCGGTCCCCACGGAATGATCGGGGGCAACCAGTGAAATCCCTTTCATGTCCTTCACGCGGAGCAGAGGAAATCCTTTCAGCCTCCCAACCGTTCCGTTGGGAATCACCTGGATCGTGGCGCCGAGCTTCCCGGCGAGGCCTCCCAGCAGCGGGTGATTGCCGACGACTTCGCATTCCACGGCCCTTGCGTTCCATCCGAACGTGCCGACCGAAAAACCGCACAATTCATCGATCTGTGGAGTGTATCCGGGAGTGATATATCCCAACTGGCGCTGCACGAGTCCCATCCCCTGGCGAACGGATTGATCGATCGATTTGAGCACCTCATCGGGCACGTCTGCCGCCGCCGTCGCGACCAGCACATCCAGCTTGCCAAGGTCCTCCACCCTGCTGGCATCGAGGGGAGTCACGCCGGGGAAATTCTGCCAAAGAACTTTGGTCATCTCGGCGCCGCCCCGGGTCCTGGGCTCGATCACCGGAAGCAAATGGATGGACGGATCGCGCAGCAGCTTCACCGGGCGAAGTTGGGTCTCATAACCATAAGGCTTGTCGGAACGATGCGGCCCGGTCGCCGTAAAGTTGCTCAGGAACAACCCCACCTGGATCTGATTGGCCCCAGGGTTGGCCGCGCTGGCAGGCTGGTTCTGGACAACCTCCGGAGCGGTTTGGCCCGATCCCTCCGGCCAGAGATACCACGCCACGACGAAGATGCCCGCTCCGAGCGTCACCAGGAAAAGCGCGACCGCCGCCAAGATCCCCATCTTTCTCGCGTTTGCCATGGCCGATTATTCCTTTCGGAATTTATTTTAACTCTTGTCCAAATAAATGCTAACAAACATCCGATCCTTCCATTCCCCGCGGTGGATCGGTGGAGAAATCGTGCTCCGACGGTCGATAAATGACTAAAGAGGTGTGCGCATTGTTCCAACATTGGATCACCCTTCTGCCCCATCAGCCCGGCACGATCACGATGATCGTTGCCGTGATCGGCTGTATCTTCGGTCTGGCGTTGTGGATCGCCGGGGCGAGATTCAGCCGTTCGATTCTGACTCTCGCGGCAGTTGCGCTGGGCACCTCTGTCGGATTGAAACTCCCGCTTTGGTGCAATTGGTCGATCGATCCCATGGCCCCGGCGGTGGGCGCCGCGGTGGTCCTGGGCGTCAGCGCTTACACGATGCACCGAATATGGGTCGGCGCCTGGCTCGGCGCGATCCTGACGCTCTGGAGCGCCCTGGTCCTCTGGGCGATGCGCGGCCGCGAATTCCGCTGGCGCTGGCCGCAGTACGATCCGGCCCAAACGCTGCCGCAATATTTCCATGATCTCTGGCAGAACGTGCCGGAATCTCTGCACGAGGTCCTCTGTTTCTGCGCGATCGCGGCCCTGCTGATTGGGATCAGCGCCGCGTGGCTCTGGCCGCGGATCGGCGTCGCACTGCTCTGGAGCGCCGCCGGGGTTTCGCTGCTGCTGCCCACCGCCGCCACCGCCATATCACTCTTTGACCCCACGGCGCTGCGGCATTTGCCGCGGCAAAACTCCGCGCAATTCGCGCTGCTTCTGGGACTCATCGCCGCAGGGGCAATCTTTCAATGGCGAATGATCGCGATTCAATCCGCGGATTCGAAAGACCAATCATCGGACCAGCCAAAAAAAGACTCCAAGGACCACAAAGCCGCTGATTAGAAGGGCAATAGCACCATGTTGTTCCAAACGCTCGCAGCATACTCCGAGTCCTTCCAGTCGTTTCATTCGGCGCACAAATCCGACGCGTTCTTTGCCGCTATGCCCAAGACCTGGCCGCAACAGACGGACGTGCTGAGCTGGTGCCAACAGATGACACCGGGCGTGGCCGCCCTGCTGATCGCGATGGGAATCATCTACCTGCTCTTCGGCTATCAGATCTTCAAGGGCCTGGTGCTGCTGAATGCCGCGGTCGTCGGGGCATATGTGGGGGGCAACTACTGGAAGCTTGAAGGGGACACGGCCACCGTCTGCGCGGTGATCGGAGCGGTGGCCGCCGCCGCCATTGCCTGGCCAACCATGAAATACGCCGTCGCCGTCATGGGCGGATGCTTCGGAGCGCTGCTGGGGGCCAGTTTTTGGCACACCCTCAACCTCGATCCACAACTCGTCTGGGCCGGAGCGCTCGTCGGACTCGTTGGTTTTGGGTTGCTCTCCTTCATCCTCTTCCGCGGCAGCGTGATGATGTACACGAGCCTGCAAGGCGCTTTCATGCTGGTCTTTGGAATCCTCGGCTTGATTTATCAATACCAGGAGTTCGCCATCGATGTTACAAAACGCCTCAAACTCCAACCCTATTGGCTTCCGGCGGCGATCTTCATCCCCGCGGTGCTCGGGCTGATCTTCCAGGAGCACAATACCGCTGGCAGCCACGGCGGCGGCGGGGGTGGCGGCGGGGGCGGGCACGGGAACTCCGCGCCCAAAAAGTAGTTTCCCCAACCCCAATTCTGTTTAGGGCTAGGGGAAAAAACCCCTGGACGTTGGTAAACTTGTGGCGTTCGGACAAGGAGGTCTGGATGACGTTAGAGAGTTTGGCCCGTCGGCTGCCGGACGAGGTTTGGGCAGCGTTCGA
>Ga0187864_10000985_pt1 | contig 29348 bp, 28 predicted proteins | sample June2016WEW_11_4_FD_132985 | JGI IMG/M metagenome (GOLD analysis project Ga0187864, IMG submission 132985) | Peatland microbial communities from SPRUCE experiment site at the Marcell Experimental Forest, Minnesota, USA - June2016WEW_11_40 | ecosystem: Environmental > Terrestrial > Soil >...
GAACTGGCGCCGACGGGCGTGATGCAATACGTCTGCGGCCCTTCGACTTCGTCTTTCCCGGTTGGCGTCGCGTTGAAATGCAGGCTCACGAACAAATCCGCGCCGCGCCGGTTCGCCAGCGCCGGACGGTCGGGCAAATCAACATAGGTGTCCTTGCTGCGCGTCAGGATGACATTGAACCCGGCCTTTTGGAGCTGGCTGCGCAATTCCAGCGCCAGCGCCAGCGTGTACGTCTTCTCGCTGTGCCAGAACGTGTGGTTGCCCGTGTCCTTGCCGCCGTGCCCCGGGTCGAGGCAGATGGTCGTGATGCATTTGGGGTCGGTGAACCGGGGCGGGAACAACAGCGGCCGGATGGCCGTGTTGAGATCCAGTTGGGCGATGAGCAGCGTGCCCCGGTCCGGGGCCACCGGGAAGGACAGCGCCACATTGATCCCGTTGATCTCCACCATGCGTGAATCCTTGTCAAAAACCAGCCGGGTCGTGCGGTTGGTGGCCACAATTTCGTCGCCGCGCTTGAGCCAGGAACATTTCAAGCCGTTCGCCCGCGCCCAATCGGCGAGCGGCACGTAGCTTTGGCCGTTGAAGGCGGTCGCGTGCGCCGGTGACAGGCCGGACGCCAGGCACAACGCGATCAGCAACATGCAAAAATTCTTCACGGCGTCGCAAATTGCCCGCCCGCCGCGACGGATTCAAGGGAAATGCTCGCCTCCCCTTATCGTCCTCGTCCTCGTTCTCGTCCTCGAAAAACATTTTTTACACGAATTTCACGAACTCCGATGAACTCCGTTCCGCGAGCACGTGACAAAGTCGGTGTCGCGAGCTGGTTGCCACGAATTCTTTGTGACCCGAAATCCAAGGCCCAGGACCCGAGACACCGCGTGAGGCTGAAAGCCTTTTACGCGGCGCGGTTTTGCAATTGCAAATGGCCGTGTCCATCCTACGATGTTCACCACGTGAGGCTGAAGGCCTTTTACGCGGCCTGTCGCGTGAGGCGGTAAGCCTTTTACGCGACGAACGAATCTGCATGGTTATCAAAGAAGTCATCACCACCATCAACCAGATGCAGGCCGACGGCGTCATTGATCGCTACGCCATCGGCGGCGCGGTGGGCGCGACCTTCTATCTTGAACCCGTCGCCACGCTCGACGTGGACGTCTTTGTAACCTTTCGGGCCGGGCCGGGGAACCTGCTGGTCAGTCCGAAACCCATTTTTGATTATCTCAAGACACGGGGCGGCACGATGGAGGGCGAATACATTGTCGTGGCTGGGTGGCTGGTCCAATTCCTGCCGCCGGGAACTCCGCTGGTGGCGGAAGCATTGCAGGAAGCGGTGGAGAGGGATGTGGACGGAACCCGCGCCCGTGTCTTCACTGCCGAACACCTTGCCGCCATTGCGCTCCAGACCGGACGTGCCAGGGACAAAGCCCGTCTGCTTCAATTCATCGAGACCGGCGCGCTCGACGCCGTGCGCTTTCAAGCCATTCTTGCCCGGCATGGACTGGTTGACGCTTGGCGGAAGTTTGAGCGACAATTTCTCAGCGATGCGCCATGAGCTTTGACCTGCAAAAGATTCTCGAAAGCAAACGCGCCCTGCGCCGCAATCTCGCCGCGCGGCCCGTGGCGGAAAAGCTGCGGATGCTGGATGTCCTGCGCGATCGGGAACTCGCCATTCGTGGCGGTGCGGTTCATTCGGATTCGAGCGTTCTCCGTGAAACACCGCCCGCCGACCGAACCAGGAAGAAAAAAGGCTGAAGGCTGAAGGCTAAAAGATTGAAGACGGGGCAATTGCGCGGAATCCGGTTTTGTGTTTTGCATGAACTTTAACGTTTAGATTTTAGCCTTTGGCAGGCGCATCTTGACGCGCACGCCACGCCAGCGCACACTTATCCAATTGTTAAAATGATATCCATGTTGGCGCTGGAACTGAAGCCAACGCTAAAAGTACCGCTGCTTGCGGCGGTTTGGTAAATCTGCGGTTCGGGAATCATTCAGAATGTGACCAGCATTGAATTTAACGCAGGATGCATTGATGAACTGAAACGGTCTGGTTTCACTGATCGAATAGCCGTTATAGGTTCTGGTCCGTCATCCCCGTTTATCACACCGCTTGAGAAATTGGTGGAACGATTGTGCTAGGCGTGCAGGGTAAGAAAGAAAAAAAATGAGTATCATTGGGATTTCTTTGAAAGAGCCCACGAAAGAAATCCAGGCGCATATTTTCGGACTGTCAAACAATCATTTGCCGAAGCCCCAGAATGGGATGCACGAGCGTATACTTGGGCAGTTCACCAAGTGGACGAAATTGCCTTAGAACGACTGACTTCAGATTATCCGCTGCAAATAGCAACAATCGTGTTCAACGCGCTGTCACGTTTCGTAGAGAAGGAACGGATTGATGTTATTTTTCTTCGAACGCGCGGTTTCTTCAGCTTGCTTGGCGGAAAGCATTTTCACGGCTTGCGTTATTCTCGTGGTTCTGGTCTCCGGCCGTTTTGCCCCCGCAACCGGCGGCGCAGCAACGCCGCCCTACCACAAATCAATAATGGTAGGGTCATCCCGCCGAGATGACCGCGAACAACGGACGACCCGGCGGTGCGTCCCTACCAGGTCAAAATTCGTCCACGGCTGTGAATTGCTTCCGGCCTAGGCGGTCAGGGGCGGAGATGGGAATTGACCTGGCGGCCAGGTTCGCTGATTCTCCGCGCATCGCAGAACAATCCCTGCATCTGACAAATATATGAAATCATTTTTTATCCTGACGCTCGCGCTCGGCTTGCTTGCCGGTTGTGGCGCCAAAAACGACAACACAACCATGGAAACAAATCCCAGCGCACCCAGCGCGAAATCCGACCCCGGTGCAACCTTTCTCGCGGAGAACGCCAAAAAGGAAGGCGTCACAACCACGGCCAGCGGTCTGCAATACAAGGTCCTCAAGTCCGGCATGGGCGAGTCGCCCAAGCTGACCGACACGGTCAAGGTGCATTACCAGGGCACGTTGATTGACGGGACGGTCTTTGACAGTTCGATACAGCGCGGTCAGCCCATCTCCTTTCCGGTCGGCGGCGTCATCCCGGGATGGGTCGAGGCCTTGCAACTGATGAAGGTCGGCGACAAATGGCAGTTGTTCATCCCGGCCAGACTGGCCTACGGCGACCATAGCCCCACCCCGGCGATTCCGCCCAACAGCGTATTGATCTTCGAGGTGGAATTGCTCGGCATCGAGAAGTGATCTAGGAGATGGGAGATAGGGAGGCGCCTCTCATTAGCACCCGGCTTCAGGTGAAACCAGTTGTCCCGAGAATAAAACCCGTTTCAACGGGTTCCCTGCACACCAAAGCCGTTAAAACGGCTTCCCGACGTTTTTCGACCATCATCACCGGGCTGAAGCCCGGTGCTAATGAGAATTTTCCGCCGTGTTCAAAAATTGAGATGCACCGCTCGGCAGGCCAGCGTAAGTCAAAAGAGCCGGGGCGAAAATCTGTAATCCTTTGCCAGAAGTTCGCGAACGATTTCCACCGACCATTCTTCCGCAATCTTTCCGTCATCCACCTCCCGGGCCAGGTCCTTTAGCGGCACAAAAGTGCCGCTTAAAGCCGTGCCCTGTCCATCGAAAAATTCCCCACCGCTCAAAGCGATGGCAGTGTCGTCGGTTTTGGTTTTCCATTCGTAAACGATGGCTGCGCGCTTTTGAGTTCCTTCGCCGCCGCGTCCGGAATAAACAGCTCCCCGCAGTTTTAGATCGTGAGGTTCAAGGCCAAGCCGCAATCCCTCTTGAATCTCTCTCAAGGCGCATTGTAAAATTGAGTCTCCGCCGGCTTCATCTTCCTTTCGCACGGGTCCGCCGGTCCAGATGACCATCTTCTCGTTCAGAGGGTTTTGGCCGGTCCGTTCTTTCCTGCGGAGGCGCAACACCCTGCCACTTTTACTGCGGATGACAACCACGGGGAGTGCCTGAACACGGGTTTTATCCGCCTCCACCTCTTCCCTGGGCTTGAAATTGCCTGATTTGACAAACAACCCAACCAGGGCGGCGGCTTCCGAAGAATTCAAACACCTCCTGCCGGCAAACGTCCGGATGACGTCCTCTTCCGGCAATGTGAGAACATCCTCGCAAAGGTGTTCCTCAATGACATTCAGCGCCAGATTCGCCACTGCTTCGGCAATCTGTTTGGCCCCGCCCTTTCGTTCGGCTGAGGTGTCAATTTCGAAAATCCGGAATTCCTGCTTCAAACTTTGGGATGTCTTTCGGGTCGTGTTTAACATCCGGGCCAGAACCTTTTTATTCATAATCGAGCCTTCCTGGCGCTCGACCGGCAAAAGTCCCTTTTCCCGCTGCATCGCATCTTCGGGTGACACCATCATTACGAAGACCGCCGAAATACGCCTGCGCCAATCCGCCATCCTCAGAAAACTCTCGATCACCTGGCGTTCCTCCGGACGAATCCGCTCCAGACGCTCCATGAGTCTGAGCCAGCAAAGAGCATCAAACAGGCCCTGGTCCAAAATCAATATGTCAGGGTCGTCAAATCCCGGTGGGTTTTGTGTTTTTTCCAGAATTTGCGCCAGCGTCGTGCAAGCCGTCCAAACATTGAAATTTGATTGCGTCTTGTCCCGGAACGGGCATGGGGAAGCCCGTTCATTGACGATTTCGACCCGGAATCCGCACCGCTTCAAGAAAGCTTGAAGCGCGTTCGACGTCGATGTTTTGCCGGCTTTGGGAACTCCGGCAAATTCAAATATAACCGGTTTGCGAGCGCCATGGAAGCGTTCGGCAACGTTTTCTGCACGAATCTGTAATTCTGTTTTCATTCGGGAAAATCCTTGTGCTCTTCAGCCTGACGATTTTGGTCGCGGATGTCAATGGACAGATAAAATCCAAGCAATATCCCGACCGGTTGTTGCGGCTGACGTTCGGAAAAGGAAAAGGGGTCAAACCCTAGTTTGACACTTTTCTCCCCTGCCCGGTTTGGAGAACTCGTTGGGAGTTGATCCTCTCGCCTCGGCTTCCGTCTCCATTATAATCCCGTCTTCACTGAGTTACGCCGCGGCCAGTCGACGCGACAAGTTGGTGGGCGGCGGCTATGGAGGGCAGGCATCGAAATGAGGTTTCGATTCCCTTCACCCGCTCCACTTTGATTTTAGTCAATAAAATCAATAGTTTTATGGGCTTTTGAAAATTTTTAGTGTCAAACTTACTACGGAAACTTACTACAATCGCAAGACGTTTCAACGTGGTCAAGACAGTCAGGGCGGAAGGTGAATTCAACCAAAAGCAGGCTGTCCCCTGTCTTTTTTTCCACGCCACAATAAAATTGAATTTTATATCCATGCCAGCCGTCCGCGCTTATTTCGCGTATGCCGCTTTCAATTTCGGGCAGTCCAAAACGGTTAAATCCCGCTCAAAAACTCGTTAGCGGTCAAAATACCACGCAAGGCCAGCCATATTTGCGGCTGGCGGCAACATTTTTGCGAGCGGCGATTAAGCCCCCAAAGATTTCTCGAAGCGTTTTACGAAATCAGCCAATGAAATTTTCAGCGCAGCGCAGATTTGCCGGAGTTCAACCAAGTCCAAGCGGCGTTCACCGCTTTCGTATTTTGAAACGAACGATTGCGGACGTTGCAATTTGTCCGCCAGTTGAATTTGCGTTAAACCCGCGTCCGTTCGCGCTTGACGCAACAGCTTTTGCAGCTTTTCCTGTCCCGCGCTGAATATAGATTTCGGCATCGGGCATAATCAATAATCAGGTTTGACCATTATCCCAAAACGGGATAATTCTGGTTCGGATAACAACAAAGCGAAACCAATCAAAATAAGGAAAATATATGCAACACATTATCAAAACCTCATGCTTTGCCGCGCTGTTTCTTGTCGGCATATTCATTGCAGCAAACAGCATCGCGCAAGGTTTTCTATACAGTAGTGCGACTGCTTTCTCACCAAATGCTCTGCAATATGTTGTGGGACAACAGAACGTCCAACAAATTAACGAGGGAGACGGAGTTACCTATTGGGGGCCATCTGGAAACGGTGTTCAAGGAACGCTTACTTATGAATTTAATTTCGGCGCACCGTCCACCCAAATCTCTCTGACCGCTTGGATTGGCGCATGGAATTTCAATGGCGGGGGTCTGGGGTCGGGGTCTGGCACAGGCTCATCTTCGCTTTGGGCATCCGTCAACGGTTCATCGTGGCAATTGCTTCTCAATGACCCGACTCCAAGCGATTCAACGGCTACGAGCTTGACCTACAATCAAAACCTCCCTTCCTCACTACTCGGCAGTAGTTCATTATGGATTCAAGTGGATATGGAAGAAAATGGCGCACCAAATGGCGGTTATACGGTCGCACAATTCCTGCGACAATACAGCGGAAATCCTACGCAGTATCCCGCTTTCACCGTTGACGCAACTGTTGTTCCCGAAAGTTCAACGACTTCTCTGTTGTGCATCGGCCTTGCAATTCTGGTATTGTTTCGCAGAAACCGGCTTTTCTTTCGCCTAGTCCAGCAATAACAAATTAGACAAAACAAATTACCCAAACAATTTCCTGATTCAAAGTGTTTTCCCATCATCCATCTTGACGGTCTTCCAGCCATTTTGAGCGTTTAGAAAATTTATGAAGTCAGCATCACCAATTTTTCCTTTTCTGCCCGTCTTGGCTCGCTTGAAACTTTCCCAATCTTGCTTGTCTCTGTATTCCAAATAGCCCTTCAAATCGGCCAATTTGCGCCTATCGTAAAAAACGCCTTTCGGTTGCTTGGCGACGGCGGCGGCAGGTTTTATGACAGGAAAATAACGGTCAAACTCGCGTTGCACTTGCTTCATGGTCACTGGTGACGCATTTGCTTCAATCAGCCGCTTGTTGCGGATGCCATACCAACTCGGCTTTCCTTTTTCTTTGCCAGTTTTTCCAACGGTCAAGTGATTCGTCAAGAGATACCACAATCCGTTTCCCTTCGTCCGAATCGTCAACCGATTGCCCGTGTGGTTGAGGCCAGAATTGAGCTTTTTCCATCGTTTCCAGACTTTACGCCGCAGAATCGCGGCCAAATTTTCCGGCGTTTCGGCTGGCGTCCCATAAAAGAAAAAAACAACATGAAAGTGAACCCTGTCGTTCTCCTGATGCGCCATGATATACACCGCGCCCATGTCATGCGTCTTGCCCATTTCCACTTCTAGCGAGTCAAACAACTTTTCCAGAATCGGCTTGGCAACCCCAAAATCTTCAATCTGCTGCCCCAAAGTCAGTGTTTGATGAAACCAGTAAGGCGTCTCCTTCAAAGACAGCCACAACTTGATGAATCGCTTGATACTTGGCTTGGAACAAACATCCGAAAACTTGCACATCACCACACTATACAATAAACAAACCAGACAAGCACGGAGAAACCACATTCAGAGACATCAATGGATAAAGGACAATCCCGCGCTTTTTGAGGTGATTTTCCTGCCGGAATTTTCGACACGGTGAAATCTGGCAAGGCGGTTTGACGGTTCAAACCTGTAAATAAATATGTTGGACTACCCCTTGATTGCTGCGGTTCACTAATTTTTTATTTTTTAAGGAATTTGCCACCCCCTCTCGGATGTCCTGAAAACATTGTCTAATCATCGTGTCAACATAAATTAAAATAAAATTAGATTTGTCTGATTGATAATTCCACAAGACATCTGGCAAGGCGCGGTTTTGAATCTTACTAGAGGCGGAATTGCATCTTACAAGGGACGAATGGTGAGTTTTGCCATTTATACAAATTAGGTAAAAAAGTTTCCGATTCTACTTGAATTGTCTTTACTTTTAGTGAACGAAACTATATGATGCACAACATGGATAACTTAACTTTAACCAATAACCAAAGGACATTTGCAGACATTGTGCCGGTGAACATCGGCGAAATTAAGCCAGAATTCGGCACTAGCGACGATGTTAGGAAATACTACGGCATCAAAAAGGGGACTCTCTACAACCTTCACAAAATGCGAAAAGTTCGCGGTAAGGTTCTGCGCGTGACGGGTCAGTTCAAAGGTGTCAGGCTATGGGATATGCAAAGCGTGCGTGCCTGTATTCTAGCGCAAGATGACGCCGGTAACATTGGCCTAGCGGCTTGACACACACCCTAAAACATTTATCCACCATATGACAAACAAAGAAAAATCCATAGTCGAAGCCATTGAGTCCATCACTAAAATTCTACGCCATACTCATCATGCCCTAGAAAATCTGTCTCGCCAAAATCTGACGGATGATACCCGAAAGCGCGTCGCATCTGATGTATCAGACATTCGCAAGGGACTTGAAAAACTGGTTGGCGGGAATGGCACGAATGGCCAGTTGTATTATCTAAACCTGCCGTAGAATCTTTGATTGCTTTTTCCATATCTTGTATTACACCCAAGTCCCTAGTTTTTCGGTGAAATTTTCAGTGGTGGCATCTTTGCCATAGCCCCGCGCAATTTCGGCAAATCCAAGTGAGTGTAATCCGAATTCACCGCCTTCGTTGTCTGGCCTATCAGAGCCATGCGCGTCTCTTGGTCAATACCGTTGTTCGCCAGCAAGGTGTTTGTCGTGTGGCGCAAACTGTGAAAAGTTCGCTGCCTGAATTTACGCTTGCCCTGTCCTTTAATTTCCAGCGGGTCAACTCCCGCCTTGACCATGATTTTAATGAATCGCTCGCTCAATCCGCTTTTCCCGCCTGATTCCCTGCTTGCGAGTGATGGCGTGATATATGGGTCTGTGCTGTCCGTTGACGCGATGGCTTGCAAGTGTTCGTCCAACTGTGGCGACATCGGAACGACAACGCGCTTGCCGCGTTTGCTTTCGACATAATCCAATAAGCCTTTTGAAAAATTGACGTTGCTCCATTTCATAGAAGCACAATCTTCAAGTCTTGCGCCAGTGAAATAACCAAACAAAATAACGGTTTTCCACTCACCCTCTGCGGCTTCCAAAATTTTTGAGACTTGCTCCGGCGTAAATTCAATGCGCTTTGACGATGTGACTTTAATTGGCGAAATCGCCAGAGCCTTGTCAAACGGATTGTCGTCAACGAAGTTAAGTTTTTTTGCCAGATTGAACGCGCCACTCAAAATCTTTGCCTCGACACGAATGGTTTTTGAGGCGTAATTTTGAACTTGTCGGCTCTTGATAAATTTCTGTGCGTCCTTGTGGCTGATTTTTGACAGCAAACCATTGGACTTGCTGCCTAGATGATTCAAGAAAGCGTCCACAACTGGCGCGTAGCGTTCGTTCGTGCCGACATTCGATTTGCCGTTAAGCCATTCACGCAAGAAATGGTCAACCGTATCGCCGCTCATGGTGTCCTCGTTAGCGCGGGTGAGGATGGCGTTCAACGCTGCGCGAGCGTCCTTTTCAACGAACTGGCCTTTCTTGGCCTTTCGCGTTGCTTCTTCCAACGAATCCGCGATTGTTTGCGCCACTTTTTTATCATCCGTGCCAGTGCTGCGGCTCGTTCGTGTGCCGTCAGGCAGCGTGATGTTGGCAATCCAGTTTTTGCAGTCGTGTTTGCGAGTTAGTGAAGCCATATACTTACTACTAAACTTACTACATTCAAGACAGTCAGGCAAGTCAAAACAGTCAAAAAATATGGGAAATGTTCAATTATCTAGGGTTGCATCGAAATGAGGGTTCGATTCCCTTCACCCGCTCCGATTCCCCGTGTGACGGATTCGACCGGTATGCCGGTCGAACCGGGCGTTCGTTTATTTCGTGGTGGGGACGAGGGGGACTTCGTTCCAGTCCAGCCTCCGGATATCTTGCGAATGATCCTCCACGAAGGGGCTGTTTTGCACGGCGATTCGGACGTTTTTGAAGGTGATGTCCCTGGCATAGGAGCAGGTGACGCCATTGGTGCCGGAGAGATCGAGATCGTTGAGGGTGACATTTTGGACGGGGCATTCTTCGAGACCTTCAATCGCGCAACACCTTCCGGAGCTGGAGGCGGTGACGTGATCAATGTGGATGTCGCGGAATTGAGGGGTGCGCTCGGAGAACGGCTCCACCGGGGTTTTGGTGTAGCGCAGGGAAAGCACGATGGCGGTGCGAACGTTCCGGAGATGGATGTGGGAGGCAACGATGTCTTCGACGATACCGCCGCGACCGCGGGTGCTCTTGATCCGGATGCCGTTGTCGGTGCCGTCACCACCGCAGTCGATGAAGCGGACGTGGCGGACCCCGGCGGACTCTTCGCTGCCAATGGCGCAGACGCTGTGGCCATGGGCGACATGGCAACGGAGGTAGGTGACATCCTCGGTGGGACGATTCAGTTTCCGGCCTTCTTCATCGCGGCCGGACTTGATTCCGAAGGCGTCATCACCCACGTCGGCATAGCAATCATGCACCACGACGTGGCGGCAGGAGTCGGTATTCAAGGCATCGGTGTTGGGGGACGTGGATGGGTTGATCATTTTGCAGTTACCGACGTCGATGTTCTCGCTGTAAAGCAGGTGGACGGTCCAGAAGGGGGCATTGATGAAGTTGGGGCCATCGATGCGGACGCCGTTGCAGTCCTTGATTTGAACCAGCATCGGGCGGCGGCGGATAGGGCGGTCGGGGCGGGCGTTGCCGTGCTCGGCCATGTCCATGGTTGCCCACCAGGCGAGGCCCTGTCCGTCAAAGGTGCCGGGGCCCGTGATGGCGATGTTGTGGAGGCCGTTGGCGAAGAGGAGCGGATGGGGACCGTTTTCGGTGAGACCTTCCCAACGCGAGGTGATGTCGGGATATTTGGCCCGGTTTGTCTCGAAGAGAACCACCGCGCCGCGGTCAACCTGGAGGGTCATGTTGTCCACCATGTCGATGGGCCCGGTCAGGAAATGACCGGGGGGAACCCGGACGATGCCGCCCCCGGCTTTTTGGCAATCGGCGATGGCCCGGCGGAACGCGTCGGTACTGGAAATATTGGGATCGTCCACGGCACCGTAGTTGGTGATGGTGAAGACGGGCCCGGACGGAGGCCGGGAAGCGACGCTCCCGTTTTTTCCGGTCACACACCCGGCGAGGGACCAAACCAACAGAGGCAAAAACAAGATTCTAAACGCGCGCTGGGTCATAATATTTCTCAGGTAGCAGTCTAATTTGGTGGGGCGAGCGTCCCCGCGAGCCGGCTTTGGTGAAACGAAGCGAAGACGGCTCATCAGCAGCCTCGCCCCACCAAAAACTGAAACTATGCCACCACATCTTCGAAACGTTCTCAGGTTATCGTCACCCGGCTGCCCGTTTCCGCAGCCTCGTACGCCGCATAGATCACATTCACGCAATCCACTGCGAGGTCAACGCCGGAGCGCGGTTCCCGGCCCTCGCGGATCGCGCCGACGAAATCCTCGATCTCCTGGGCGAAGCCACGAAACCAGTCTTCGTCGCAACTCGGGCGATTCCAGCCCACCTTCGTCTCGAGTTTTTCCGTGAAATATTCGCCGGGAAAAGCCGATGGATCCGGCGCGTAGGTTTCGATCGCGTCGTTGGAAGTCATGTTCGCCTTGATCACGCCGTCGGTCATGAAGGCCGTGACGCGCGTATTCAATCCCCCCAGCCCGACATCGCTCACGACAACGGAACCTCGCGAACCATCCTCAAAGCCGATCACCAGATTGGCCCAGTTTTCCACATCCACCGGATTGGCGCTGATCCACTGGTTCGCCCCCGCCTCCCGGGCCCGCTCGGAAGCGCGGCTGTGGATCAGGTCAGCTGTGTCCGCGAGCACCGACACAGGCCGGATGCCTTTGCCCAGCCGCAACTGGCCCTCCCATTGCTTCAGATGCAGGCACGCCCCGACCGAATGCACACCCATGCGCAACAACGCACCTCCGCCGGTTGACTTCCAATCCCGCGAAAACAACGAGTTTGAGCCCGAGTGATTTTCTTCGGCGCGAAGCTCGAGGATCGAGCCCTTGGAAGCCGCGATGAGCCGCCGCATTTTTTCAATCGGCGGCGCGTAAATCCAGTTTTCCGCGTAGCAAAACCGCACGCGATTCCGGCGCACGGCTTCGCGCACCGCCTCGGCGTTGTTGCGTGCGCCCTCCCGCATGCGGGCCCGCGGCACGCGGGATCCGATTGGCTCGGGGTCACCGGCCACTCCGAAATATCCGGTGAGCGGTTTCTCCACGATGATGTGCTTGCCGGCGTCGGCCGCGCGAATCGCAAATTCATGGTGCAGCGCAGGCGGCACGCAGATATCGACCACATCGATGTCATCCCTGGCCAGCAACGCATCGTAGTCATCGGTGACGAACGCAACCTGGGCTTCCCGCGCCAGCGCGCCGCCGCTTTCCTTTGTCCGGGAGCAAACTCCCCGGATCGCCACGAGGTCCCGGGGCAGCCTGGCGTAATTCGCCAGATGCATCCGCGCCCCGTGGCGCGCGCCCACCATGCCAATGCCCAAAGTCTTCATCCGAGATTTCTCATCTGACCTTTTCTCCCATGACCGTCATGGGTCTTTCAGACCAGCGGGTCACCATTGTGCCCCGTCTGACATTGATGACAAGCCGGTTTCTCCCGGACGGCGTGATGAATTTGCGTCCTGGTTTTTCCAACGGCGGAAACGCCGGCTGCCCAATGGCTCACCGCCATTTTGGTCCCAGGTTCTTGTTTCGCAGCCCGGAAAGGAAAGGGGTCAGAAATGGGGTCCCTCGTTTTGACACTTTCCCGGGTGCGGTTCCCGGTTCCAAGATTTTGTGAAAAGGGCGGTCTTGGAATGGTTCCGTGGTCGGTTGCAGTGTCGAGCTTGTAGCTCGAACCCATCGGCACACAGCGCCGACGCTACACTACGACTTCGCTTGTGTTAAAAGTTTGATTTCCCGGCGCAATCGTTTTTAATGCGCCGGGTTAAATTTTGAAATGAACATCCACGAATATCAGGCCAGGCAGTTGCCCGCCAAATACGATGTCGCCGGCCCGCTGGAAATCCCCGCCAAATGCTCGACGAAGTCCGCACCGCGGCGGCAGTGCCCGCGTAGTCGTCAAATCGCAAATCCATGCCGGCGGACGCGGCAAAGGGACTTTCAAAACCGGTTTTCAAGGCGGCGTGAAGGCCGCCGCGTCGGTGGACGAGGCGGTGTCGCACGCCAGGAACATGTTCGGTAACCTGCTCGTCACCAAACAGACCGCCCGGACGGTCGCCGCGTGCAGACGCTGCTCATTGCCGGCGGCGCAAAAATCAAAAAGAAATTTTATCTCGCGGTGCTGCTCGACCGCGCCGTGGGCCGACCGCTCGTCATGGCCAGCACCGAGGGCGGCAACCGTGCCCAAAATGACAAGCCCCGGCCGGGCAGGTTGATCCGCCGACCGGGACTGGAATAATGAAGCAGCGTGCAGGTTACTGGCAGACTAACTGGAGATCAATATGACCGGCGGTGATGCCGCCGCGTGCGCTTCGCCAAATACCGCGAAGCAAATCCCATGGGTCAAAGTTCAACCGCGTCACCTGCGCCTGCGCGTGTTCATTGCTCGTTCGCCCTGCGACAAATTTTGCCCTCGGCGACCTGGTTCTCGCATTCAAATCGCCAACGCGCACCCAGCTTCTTCGACATCCGAGATAAAAACTTTGCCATCTCCAATTTCACCCGTCCTCGCGGACTGGATGATGACTTTCGCCGCTCGCTCCGCGTTTTGGTCCGCCACGACCAAATCAATTTTGATCTTCGGCAGAAAATCCACCGTGTATTCGCTACCGCGGTAGGTTTCCGTATGTCTGTTCTGCCGGCCAAAGCCCTTCACTTCACAAACGGTCATCCCATCAATGCCGATCTCCCCCAAGGCGTCCTGGACTTCATCCAATTTGGAAAGTTTGATAATCGCTTCAATTTTTTTCATACTTTTTCCACAGTGTCGTTCAATCATTCAACTACACTTGCGTTTGTCTGAACCACACCCATTTAGCAACGGCGATGCCAGCCGGGGCAACCACCAGGCAAATATCTGCAAAGTGCCCAATTTATAAAGGTTTTTGGGGGGGTAATAATTTGGTGTCGTTCAAAAACCTCCGTCATCTCTGTGTCCTTTTGCCCAGCCGATAAGATTTTCGCCAGCGTTGTTGGGTTCGCAGGTCATTTAGCGGAAAATTCAACGCCGCTTTGGTCGCACCATTCAATTCTGCGGAGTGACGAAACCTGGCTGCCGGAAAGGAGCGGCAACCTGGGCGGCCAAAGGTTTGCCAGCACGTCTTGATGTCGCGGCGACGGCGAAACTGCCCGGCTTCGCGGAGCATGACATTCAGATTTTGATGGCCGTGGGCAAGCTGACGCCACTGGGCGATCCCGCTCCGAATGCGCCCAAGTGGTTTGCGGCGGTCGAAATGATCCGGCTCGCGGCTGACAAAGACTGGCTGCACAAGGCCACGAAGGAGATTTCCAAATACTGGCGGCAGAAACGCGAGCGGCGCATGAATCTCCACGTTGTGAAAGCCGGCTTCGGCCCGGCCCCCGCCTCTAGTCAGACGGTACTTTCCGAGCGCAGCGAGGTTAGAGCACAAAAGAGCAAAATCTAAAGCCCCCTCACACAACGAAAGCCGAAGCGGAATGAGACATCCGACGGGCCGATGCTGACGTTGTAGCGGTAGGCACACCGCGCTTGGTTGGCGTCGTTGCCCCAACTGCCGCCGCGCAAGACACGGATAGTTCCCGATGCCGGTCCGCGTGGATCGTTGCCTCCGGCATACGGCGTCCCATACCAATCCCAACACCACTCAGACACGTTCCCTGCCATGTCGTAAAGTCCATAACCGTTCGGCGCAAAATATCCCACCGGATTCGTGTCCGGAGTCCCTCCGGTCGTGAAGGCGGCGTTGTAGCCATTTGGTCCCAAATCGTAGCTATAGTTGGCGGTGTCTCCGGAGTAGTTGGCCAAACTTTCACTGATGAAGTTGCCCCTCGGAAACCGTTGCCCGCTCAACCCGCCCCGTGCCGCCTTCTCCCACTCCGCTTCCGTCGGCAACCGATAGCCATTGGCCGTCCAATTCACGTGAGGATTTAGTGCATGCCCGTTGGTATAAACCTGCGTCAACCCCGCATCCGTGTAATAAACCGGTGTTAATCCCGCCTGCTGCGACCTCGCATTGCTCCACTTCACCGTGTCATACCAATCCACCGTCTGCACCGGATGATTCGCCGCCTTGCCAGAACCCGTATGGTCAAAGCCATATCCGTGGTTCGTGGCCCAATTATAGACCGACTGCCATTGACTATAGCTCACCAGATTCGTGTCCATGTAAAACGCCGACACAGTTACATTCGTGGGGATGGCATCTCTCTCGCCATCCAGACTGTCCCCCATTGTGAACGACCCCGCAGGAATAAGCGCCATGCCGACGGGCGAGTTGGTGTTATACAAACGGTAGAAAATTGCGGGCGAGGTGCTGGTGACGGTGACAGCGGCCACTGGAACGGCATTACTGACCGTAACCCAGTTGTGTGAGGCCAAGTTGGTTGTGCTTTGCAAAACGCAATTCGTAACCGTAGTCGGCCAAAAGAGAACAGTTTGATTACTGGCATGCGCAACGCCAAAATTAGTCAGTTGCCCCAAAGCAGGATGAACGCCGGTAAACAATGCCAGCGTGATGAATAGGGAGTGCAGGTTGGTTTTCATAACTAACCCGGGTTTGGTTTTTCTCACTTCGATGACGACCTGATTTACTACTGCTTTTTACGCCTCGGCCAAGGGAATTGCAATTAAAAGTGGCGTCATCTATTCGTCGACGCGCTGATACAAAAGCGCTGCGAGCCGGACGTTCCCAGCGCACTGATTGCCCCGACCGAGTGCGAGGGTTGGGACGCCGAACCATCAAATTTCGGGCTGAAAAAGTTTCACCTGACGGGCAATTTTGAGCAACCGCTGGCCAAGTTCCTCCGGGGGCAATGACCGTGGCGTGTTCGCCCCTGGCACAAATGGTCCCGCCTTTGACGAAAAATCCGCAACAAAATGAATGTCCAAATAATGTGCAACTGCTTGTCCCGGTTCAGCCTGAAAATGGCAACCCGCAATGGAATCATCGCTGTAAACATTATCAATTGCCCGGCTTGTTAAGTTAATTGTCCAAACCCACCCCACCAGCGGCATAAAACATGCTAATTTTTGGCCAAAATAATAGCCAGTTAAGCAGTTATGGTTATGAAAAAGCAAATTCCCGGATTCACCCTCGGCCTTGCCCTGCTGGGCGCGGCGGCCATCCGACCATGAATGGGTCGGGAAAGAACGAACTTATGAACCATGCCTGTCAGGCAATGCTGATTCGGCGCACGCGGGCGGATTTGGTTTGGCCATACGCGCGCGCCATTCGACGGCTGTTCAAAGCGGCACTTCGCTCGTTGGCCGGGCTGATGCTGTTCACCTCCACGGCTGCCTTTGGCCAGCAGGTGTATGCCGTGGAATTCAACCAAGGCAACAACAACTTATTTGGGACCATCAACCTGCTAACCGGAAGTTTCACGCAATTGGGCAGCGAAGGGTCAACTCTTTTCAACGACATTGCCGCCGCATCCGATGGCACACTGTATGGCATCATTAATTCGTCTTCACTGGTGACCTTGAACACCAACAACGGCGCGATAAGCAGCAGTGTTTCCTTCAGTGTCAACGGCATCGAATCCCTGGCCTTCGCCCCCAACGGCACACTTTACGGAGCGACCCAAGGCGCTCTTTACACCATCAATCCCGCCACCGGGGTTGCGACCCTCGTGGGTTCCTTCAACAACAGTGTCATTGGCAATTCGGGCCAAAACATCCGCTTCGGTTACGACGGCAACCTTTACGACACCGATGCCGGAGTCAACGCCAATAACACGGATTTGTTTAGCATCAGCTTGAACAATGGACTGGCGACGTTCATGGGGGTGGTGACCAACTTTCCGGGGTTGAGCCTGGAAAACGCCGACTCGCAGATGTATGGCGTCGGCATTCAAATCAACTCGGCTTCCTCCTTGGTGCAAAGTCTGGTGGGAATTGATCTGAATAGCCTCGTGCCCGGCGGAACCAATCTGGACGGTTCGACGGTGAACCTCAGTTACGAATTGTTGACCGACAACTTCCCCAACAATTACAACTTTTCGTCTGCCGACCTGTATGTTGTTCCCGGTTCCATCCTTCCCGCTCCTGAACCGGGGGTGGGCCTGATCTGCTTGACCGGCGGGCTGATACTTCCGGTCATCACAATAAGCCGCAAACGTCGTTTCGCGCAGTTCCAGCACCTCGCCGATGCCGCGGATTTTGATTGCTCCGCAACAGTGCTGTAAAGGTGTGGGCGATGGCCATTCGAGGTCGGTGACATGAATGGTTACCGCGTCTCGCCGCTGGTGAAAGTTTCACCTAAATCTTCACCTGATTCTTCACCTGACGGGCAATAAAGGGGCGGTAACAGGGCAATGAGCGAGCATTGGGCGAGCAGTCGAAAAAACAGCTTGAACCCCTGTAAAACAAGGCTGGAATAAGCCTTGAAACAGAGTGTGTCAGGCTCGAAACGGTGAAGCTTCCTCGTTCGATTCCGACCTCCGCCTCCAGTTCTAACTGCGTGTGCAGCAAAGATTTTGGAGTCGAAGGGTCTGCAACGGACACCAAAACGGACACCATTTTTCCTACTCCGTCATAACTTGGCGTAACGGATGGTAACTCGCCCGTTACTAGCTAACACTACGGAACCGGCTTCTGTCATCCTTGCGATTGCGTGAAATTATGAAAACACGTTATCGCTTAACCTGTCGCGGCATTCGCGGTGGAAATTATTACTGCGTGGACACCACCACCGGCAAACGCACCAGCCTACGTACCACCAACGCCGATGAAGCCCGCCAGATTGTCGAGGCCAAGAATAATTCTCAACGCCAGCCGGTGCTAAATCTGCATATCGCAAAAGCGTATCTGGCCGGTTCAGACGACGGCATTACCACGCGGACTTGGCAGCACGCCATTGAATCGTTAATCAATATGAAAGAGGGAGCCAATCAGGAACGCTGGCAAACAGCGGCAAAAGACAAGGCACTGGCTCCCTTGCTCCCGCAAGTCATCATCGAAACGCAAGGCGAACTGCTTTTGAAAGTGCTGCAAATGGGCACGGTTTCCACCAATGTTTATTTGCGGCGGCTGCATAATTTCTGCGTGGACATGAATTGGCTGCCGTGGCCGCTGGTTCCCAAACGCCAATGGCCCGCAGTGCGGTTCAAAGATAAACGGGCGATTACATGGGAGGAACATTGCCGGATTGTGGCGCGGGAAACGAATCCCCAACGGAAAGCGTTTTATCAATTGGCGTGGCATCTCGGCGCGTCGCAATCAGATTTGGCGCATCTGCAAGCTGAGGACGTGGACTGGCAGGCACGGATTATTTGTTACGTTCGGATGAAAACACGCTGGCGCGGTCAGCAACCGCCACAGATTCGGTTTGGCAAAGATGTCGAAGACATTTTGGCTACGCTTCCGAAAATCGGCGCGTTGTTCCCGTATCTGCAAAGAGTGCGGGCGGGAGATCGGGCAACGGAATTCAAGCAACGCTGTGTCGGGCTTGGCATTCAAGGCGTGTCATTGCACTCCTACCGTTACGCATGGGCGGAACGAGCCAAGATTTGCGGTTATCCTGAACGCTTTGCACAACTTGCTTTGGGACACAACAGCAAAGCGGTGCATCGGTCGTATGCCAAGAAAGCACAGGTCACTTTGCCGCCGTTGGAGGAATTCGAGAAACAGATGATTCAACCCCCGGTTTTGACAGTGATGCGGACTGATTCAGCAGTTGCTCATGCGGCTTGACGGAATGCCCATTCTGAATTTTGGATTTCCGCACGTTCTGCGTTTGCCAGTGCTTAACAATGGCATCGGAAGCGCGTGTCAGCCAGTTGAGATCGTCCCGCAACTTTTGGAGCGTAGCCGTGGCAAAGAACTTTGTTCCGCTGCTTGGCGGGTGTCCCAAAGGTTTGAGCAGTCCGGCACTAACCAGAACGGGAATGTCGTGCGGAGCAAAGCCAAGAATCCACGCTGCCTCTTCCGTTCCCGCGCGCGCGGGCATAAGTGGCTCTATCCCTACAAGGCGTGCTAGGAACTAACACTCCGATCTTGTCCTCCCACTTCAGACCGCATTGGGCATTGTGTCGGTCGAGGAGCGTCTGAAGAACCTGGATGTCCAAGGCAGCCTCGTTTCGGATCGATTCACCTGCGTTAGCCTTTGGATGGTGCACCAGTTTCGGCTTTCTTCGTCTCGGCTTGGGCCTGGTCGAGAGCTACATTAAGCAGCAAAACATTCACTCGCGCCTGGCCGAGAAAACCCCACTGCGGTGGCTCAACGAATCGCTCCACCAACTCCTTGACCTTGTCCTCGCTCATGCCGCGCGAGGCGGCGACGCGAGAGATCTGAAGACGCGCAGCTTCGGGGCTGATATGCGGATCAACGCCGCTGGCGGAGGCAAAGACCATATCCGCCGGCACAACCGTATTTGTCGGCAGGTTGTTTCCGCTGATGAAGGCCGCAATGTTGTTCATGACATTCGTATGCAAAGGTCCGCTGGTTGGCCCCAGGTTACTGCCACTTGATGCTACGATGCCTGATGGCCCCGTGCCGTAGCCGCATGCCGACGGCCGCGGCCAGAAGTAATTGGTGCCCTGGAACTGCTGCGCCAACAGCACGGAGCCAATGATCTTGCCGTTCTGTTCCACCAGACTTCCGTTCGCCTGGCTGTGAAATGCGATCTGGGCGAAGATCGTCATGACGACCGGATACATTACTCCGGCCACGATACTCCACAAAATAGTCTGCCTTACGGATTGGGTAATAAGTTTTATCATAGTGTTTTCTCGTTCGTAATTTTCGGCATCAGCGACATCAAGGTGCCAAGTGAACCAACACCAGCAACATATCGATCAATTTGATGAATATGAACGGCACGATGATGCCGCCAATGCCGTAAATCAGCATGTTGTTGCGCAAAATCACTGCGGCACCGAGAGGGCGGTATTTCACGCCTTTCAACGCAAGGGGAATCAGTGCCACGATGATCAGCGCGTTAAAAATAACCGCCGCCAGGATCGCGCTCTGCGGCGAGTGCAGATACATGATGTTCAGCTTGTCGAGCGGGCCGCGACCGCTGAGGGTTGCGGCGTAGAGCAGTCCAAACATCGCCGGCAGGATTGCGAAATACTTCGAGACATCGTTGGCAATGCTGAACGTGGTCAGCGCGCCGCGCGTCATGAGCAGTTGCTTCCCGATTTCAACGACTTCGATCAGTTTGGTCGGGTTGCTGTCCAGGTCCACCATGTTGCCGGCTTCGCGCGCAGCCTGAGTGCCAGTGTTCATGGCCACGCCGACATCGGCCTGCGCCAGAGCGGGTGCGTCGTTGGTGCCGTCGCCGATCATGGCGATCAGTTTGCCGCCTTCCTGTTCCTTGCGGATGCGGGCGAGCTTGTCCTCCGGCTTCGCCTGCGCAATGTAATCGTCCACCCCGGCCTCCGTGGCGATGGCGGCCGCAGTCAGCGGGTTGTCCCCGGTGATCATCACCGTGCTGATGCCCATCTTGCGAAGTTGCGCGAAGCGTTCTTTAATGCCGCCTTTGACGATGTCTTTGAGTTGAATGACACCGAGAAGCCTGGCTCCATCAGCTACCAGCAGCGGGGTGCCGCCTTGTCGTGAAATGTCGTCCACCCTGTTCATCACACTTTGATCCACCTGTCCGCCCTTCTCTTTCACAAGTTTGGCCACCGCCTCGGCTGCACCTTTGCGAATGCAACGGATTGGGTGTGCCGCGGGGACCGTTGAATGGCCGGCTATGGCCATCTCGCGCTCCCTTATGTCTGGCTGGAATTGTAGCTCTGCGTAAAGGTCCACACCGCTCATTCGTGTTTGCGCTGTGAATGGCACGAAAGTCGCGAATCGTTCGGCCACCGCCTGGCCGCGCAAACCATATTTCTCTTTTGCCAACACGGCGATGGAACGGCCCTCGGGCGTTTCGTCTGCCAGCGAGGCCAGTTGCGCGGCTTCGGCAAGTTCCTCCATTTTGACGCTTGGAGCGGGAATGAATTCCGTCGCTTGACGATTGCCGAGTGTGATCGTCCCGGTCTTGTCGAGCAACAACACGTCCACGTCACCCGCAGCCTCGACTGCCCGACCACTCGTCGCCAGGACGTTGCGGCGCATCAAACGGTCGATGCCGGCAATGCCAATGGCGCTCAAAAGCCCGCCGATAGTCGTCGGGATCAAACAAACGATCAGCGCCAGCAGCACGGGAATGGAAGTCAACACCACGCCCTTTTGACCTGCTTGAGCTTCGTTGTAATGGGCGTAAGGCGGCAGCACAAAAACCACCACGATAAACAGCGCGGTCAAGCTCACCAAAACGATGTTCAGCGCGATCTCATTTGGCGTTTTCTGCCGACGAGCGCCTTCAATCATCGAAATCATCCGGTCGAGAAACGAATTGCCGGATTCGGCGGTGACCCGCACAACGATCCGGTCGCTAAGCACTCGGGTGCCTCCGGTCACTGCGCTGCGGTCACCACCACTTTCACGCACCACGGGCGCGGACTCGCCCGTAATCGCCGATTCATCCACCGTGGCGATGCCGTCCTCGATTTCACCATCGGCGGGAATCAATTCCCCGGCTTCGCATACAAAGTAGTCGCCCACTTTCAGATCAGAACTGGCGACCTGAACTTCTTTGCCATTCACCAGCGCGCGGGCCATGGTTTTCGTGCGCATTTTTTTGAGGGCGTCGGCGTGGGCCTTGCCCCGGCCTTCGGCCATTGCCTCGGCAAAATTCGCGAACAGGCAGGTGAACCACAGCCAGAAGCAGATCTGCACGTTGAACAGATTGAACTGGCCGGGCAGGAACAGAATGATCGTCGTCCAGATGGAGCCGAGCCACACGACGAACATGACCAGGTTCTTGATTTCGTCGCGCGGATGCAGCTTTTTGAACGCGTCAATCACCGCCTGGCGGAACAATTCCGAATATTTGAATTCGACTTTTGTGCTCATAGTATTTGTTGAAAAAATTTGGATGGCTTAGAACATTCGGCCCGCCAGCATCAATCCATGCTCGACGATGGGTCCCAGGCAAAGTGCCGGGAAGAACGTCAGCGCCGCCACAACGATGATGACGCCCGCCAGGGTGAGGCCAAACGTCAGGCCGTGAGTAGGGAGCGTTCCCGCCGACGGCTCGACGGTTTTCTTGGAAGCCAGCCTGCCCGCAATCGCCAACGCAGCAATAATCGGGATGAACCGTCCGATCCAGATGACAATCCCGGCGCTGATATTGTAGAATGGAGTATTGGCGTTGAGGCCGGCGAAAGCGCTGCCATTGTTGTTGGCCGCCTCAGCGAAACAATAAAGGATTTCGCTCAGCCCGTGCGGGCCATTGTTACCCAAGCTGGACAATCCTTGCGGCAACATGACGGCCAGGGCCGTCGGAAGCAGACACGCTGCGTTTGGAATGAGCACGCCAATCACCGCCCATGTTGCACACCACGCATCAAGTTTCTTGCCGAGATATTCGGGCGTTCGTCCGATCATCAGCCCGGCGATGAACACCGTGATGTACACGTGGAACAACATGCAATACATGCCGCAGCCGATGCCGCCGAAGAGCATTTCTCCGATCATGATGTTCCACATCGGCATCATGCCGGCCAGAGGCATCCAGCTATCATGCATCGAATTGACCGAACCGTTGTCGATCGCAGTGCAGGCCGTGCCCCACAATACGCTGTTCATCACCCCGATGCGCTGTTCTTTGCCCTCCATGTTCGGCATCGCGCCGCCCATCACGGGATTAGGTCGCGTCTCGTAATACCAAGCCAGGACGAATGAAATCATAAACAGGGCAAGCATCACGTTGAACAAACACCATGCATGCTTCTTGTTGCCGACCAGCAAGCCAAACATATAGACTTGGGCCATCGGCACGACGATGATGGCGAGCAGTTCGAGGAAATTCGTTAACGGCGTGGGATTCTCAAACGGATGCGCGCTGTTCACGTTGTACCAGCCGCCACCATTGGTGAAGAGTTGCTTGATCGCCTCGAAGCACGCCACGGCACCGAGTGGAATGGGTTGGGTGTCCACTTTCGCATCCACCATGACCGGCACGTTGGTCATGATGGGCGCGCCTTTCACGTCCACCTGCGGCACATCCACCATTACCGCAACACCGTTGGCCATGACCGGCTGGCCCTTCGCATTCAGCTTCGGAGCCTGCAACACCAACTGGATGTTGGTCGTCACGTTGTTGCCCTTGTCATCGGTTTTTTGCACCTGAGTGGTGTATGGCTCCATGAGGCTGGCGGTGGGGTAGGGTTTCCAAGTCTGCGGGACACCTTGCCAGGCGAGCGGAATAGTCCAAAGCACGCAGAGCGGCATCACGAAATAAAGCATGCCGCGGGTCAAGTCCGCCCAGAAATTGCCAACGGTCTTGACCGAGGCCCGTTTCAGCGCCCGGCCCACAGCCACCAATACCGCGAGCCCCGATGCGCCACTCAGAAACTGATGCACCATGATGGCGAAGATCTGCGAAAAGTAACTCATGGTCGTCTCGCCGGAGTAAGACTGCCAATCCGCGTTGCAGGTGAAACTCCAGGCCTGCATGAACGCCAGATGCCAAGGACAGTTGGGCAGCTTTTGCGGATTCAGCGGCAGCCATTGCTGGGTCATGAAGATTGCCATATCCGCCGCGAAACCGACCGTGGCGAACAGCAGGACGGCCCAAAAGTATTTCAACCAGGTCATCTCCTCGTTCGGATCGATTCCCGTCAGCCGGTAAATGACTTTCTCAATTGGATGAAAAATCGGATGGAGAAAAGTCCTCTCGCCTTTATACACCTTGGCCATAAAGCGGCCCACCGGCGGCGTCAGTGCGATGCCCAACCCAAAGAAGAGTACGATCTGGATAATCTCGATTGTCTTCATAATTCAATTCATTCAATGTCAGTTTTAATTGCGCTACCAAACTCAATACTAAACTCAATTTTGTTTTCTAAACTGCCAGGTCTCCTTTTTCTTCCGTGCGAATCCGAACGGCGTCTTCAATCGCGGAAATGAACACCTTGCCATCGCCTATTTTCCCAGTCTTGGCGGATTTGATGATGGCCGCGACCACCCGTTCCACCATTTCGTTGGCCACTACAATGTCCAGCTTGATCTTGGGCAGAAAATCCACGGTGTATTCGCTGCCGCGGAAGAGTTCAGTGTGCCCCTTCTGCCGGCCAAAACCCTTCACTTCACAGACGGTCATCCCATCAATGCCGATCTCCCCCAAGGCGTCTTTGACCTCCTGCAATTTGAAAGGCTTGATAATCGCTTCGATTTTTTTCATAATTTTTACAAGTGCTGTTCCTTTCAGCTGTTCCTTTCACGCGGCTACTATGCCCCCACCCGGCACCGGCGGGTAATTAAATGAAAGCTGAATTTCGTAAAGAAAGCGTAAAGATAGAAATACCATTTGAGTGAACAAGAAACGTAGGGAACGTAGTCCGCTTCTTCACACCATTTAGTCTCGATTGTCTTCATAGCTCAAATCACTCAATGTCAGTTTGACTGCGCAAAGCCTTTTGCAGGAGCCGTGCCCGCCTCGGATGGAAAATCGTAAACGCTTATGTCACAGAGAATTGTTTTTGTTCAGACTTGATGCCGGAATAAATGGCGGGGCGTGCAATTACCACGATGATTAAAACTCAACACCGTGGTCCGAAAAAAACTCAAAGAAGCGGGAGAAACATTAAAATTCTATCAAGAGGCACGGTCATATCCTAGCAATCAGGGCTGTCACAGTGAAATTCCAAGAGGTTAATTGCGCGCGCCGGCGGAGAAGGATGAGAAACCGGTCAGGCAATGGCGCCGATCATGTTCGGCGAGGCTGATTCGGAAGGCGTGTGCTGGCAATCCATCGGAAGCAGGAGACGATAGCCTGTGCTGCCTTCGGTTTGGATCACGCTTTCGTTGCCGGCTCCGTTCAGCTTTTGGCGGAGACTGCGGATATAGACGTGAAGATCGTGAAGCTTGTTTTCCGAGTCGTTTCCCCAAACACAACGAAGCAGATGCTTACACGTAACCAGTATTCCGGCATGCCGGACGAGTATGTAAAGCACGGCCGCTTCAGTAGGTGTAAGATCCACTTGGTGTCCCCGAAGGGTAACCCGATGGGATATAATGTCCACCTGCAGGTCGCCGTGAATGAACAGAGGACCGTCTGGTTCGCCCGGAATCGAGCGCTGGAGGACGCGGAGACGCGCCAGCAATTCAGCGGAGCCGAACGGTTTGGTCATGTAATCATTCGCGCCGCTGTCGAGCGCCGCTACCTTGTTCTCTTCGTCATTCTGGGCCGACAGAATCAGGACAGGAGTCCGATTCCATTCGCGCAATCGTTTTAGCACTGTCAGACCGCTTATATCAGACAAGGAGGTGTCGAGAATGATCACATCCGGCCGCCTGGCTACTGCTTCTTTCATCCCAGTGTGGCCATTCTCGGCTTCGTAGACCTTGTAATGGTGCGGCTCCAAGACGACCCGCAGCAGGCGTCGGATCGGCCGGTCAGCATCAATAAGCAAGGCGATCGGATTGGGTTTCATTCAGCACCTGTCATTGCGTTTCATGGGCTGTCCTTCAAGGAGCGTCGATACTTCCCTAAAGACCAGCCGTATTGTGCAAGGTGCTTGTCGCATCACGTTGAGAGCAGTATTGCGATGCAGCCATTTTAGCCAGCCGCGGTAACCGTGCGTACACATGACAATCGTGTCCGCTTGCAAACGCCTTGCCGTCTCGACAATTACCTCTGCCGGACGCCCCTCACAAACAAGGATCTCCGCGGCCACCCGGTCGCCCATGCAATCGGCCAACTGTTGTAACTGAAATTCCACGTCACCACACAATTCATGGAGCAGGCGCGTGCGCTGAATCCCGCGCTCCTCCCCTGCAATATTCAGTTGCACGACATGCAGCAACACCAGCTTGGCTTGGGATTCGCGGGCAAGGTTCTTGGCGATCGCGAGGGCCCCGTGAGAACTGCCCGACAGCGCCAGAGGAACGAGAATGGTTTTAGGAGCGAAGGCGGGGCGGTCTTCGTTCCGATCATTGTTCTCGCTTTGAACGAAGTCCAGCGCCCGATGGCTCACATGAGATTCGCCACGACCCGGAACAACGAGTGGCTCGATATTCGTACGGGATTGAGTAAGGATGGTTTTCATACACCTATTTCACCTGTGATTTCGTATCAATAACGCCGGGCTTGGTGGTTATTGCCGCGTTGTTGCCGTGACTCCGGTGGCTGAACCACCAAAAGAGAAGAAAGAAAACCGCGATCTGGATAACAACCAGAGAGGCGATTTTCGGCAGCAACGGGACACGTGCCCGCCATAGTTGGGGAGGTCGCAGCCTTTTGAATCGCTCTGTCAAAGGAACCTCACTGTAGTTGTTCAACTCCGCCTTCATGGAGGCAGCCGAGGGGAAGCGTTTTGACGGGTTGCGTTCAAGCGCGTGCAAGATAATCTCCTCAATTTCAGGGGATAGCTCTGGGTTCCGCTTGCGCGGCGGTTCAGGATCCCCGGTGAGCCGGGCATTCATAATGACGTGCGGGTTGTCGCCATCGTAGGGAGGAGCACTGGTGGTCATTTCGTACAGCATCGCTCCCAAGGCGTAAATGTCGGTCCGGGAATCACCGCGCTTGCCTTGGATTCGCTCGGGCGCAATGTAGTCCGGTGTGCCCATCGGGGACGAAAAGCCGCCAAACGTGAGACGTCGCGCGTTCTCAGACTTGGCAATGCCAAAATCCAGGATGCGAATAGTGCCGTCCTTGCATAGCATGACGTTCTCCGGCTTCAAGTCTCGATGCACCACGCCTTTCCTGTGCAGGTAATCAAGCCCCTCGCAAATCTGGCTGGCGATGCGCACGGCTTCGCCTTCAGACAACCGCGTCTTTTCGTGGAGACGGGCAGCCAAGGTCTGGCCTTCGAGATATTCCATCACGATATAGGGCCGGCTTTTGTCCGCCGCAGGCAACATTTTCAAAATATATGGGTGGTCCAAAGTAAGGCCGATATTCTCTTCGCGTTGAAAGCGGGAAAAGAAGCCCGGATCGCATTCGAACTGCATCAATGGAACTTTCAAAGCCACCGACCGTCCCGTTTGACGATCCAAGGCCTCGTAGATCCACGCCATTCCACCGCGATTGATGACTTCCAGAATCTTGAATCGATCATCCAATACCTGTCCGACCTGAAACTCGTTCGACATGGGAAAAGAGGCAGGAACGTTTGATGATGCCCGGCTGTTTCCGAAACCGGATGCATGCATAGCAGATCCTTCGTGAAAACGAGATTGCTGCGTTAAAGGAGCAGTAACCGTCACCCGCCTGTCCACGCTACAAATGCTCATTGAGCTTTTCATGAATGTACTATTTCACACGGGTCGATTCCGGGGTAATTAAGAGGTGGACGAAAGACATAAATATTATGTTAAGAGCCGGGTTTCGGCCTTTATGTATTTTTTACGGGATTTGCTTTCATTTAATTACCCGGCCGCGGTCGAGCGAGTTCATATTGGTTACATGAAAGAAATTTCATCCGCTCCGAACCGTGAAATAACAAGTGAATCGACAATGAATTGTTTCGTCCGCTGTGCTTAATAAGCGTCATCAAAACCAGAGGAGAGCCAGGCGAGTAGAACTATAACCTGCTGATATACAGCATTTAACATAAATCGAGCAGTCTTGGCATTCCGATTGCCTGAAGGCCTCCGTGCAAGTTTTTATGCGCGCATTTTTGTTTTGCTTCGAAGCATTTGGTGGAACGAAGGCGGCACCGCCAAAGGCGACGGCAAACCGGGATATGCGGTTTGATGCCATTCGTGGTCTGTTGTTGATCTCAATGACTGCGGTGCATATTCCCACGCTGGTTTCACATTTTCTGAATGAGCCTTTGGGTTTCATGAGTGATGCCGAAGGCTTCATTTTCCTCAGCGCCTGCCTGGCCGGTCTGGCCTATGGCAAAACTTACAGGCAGACGGATTGGTCGGCGATGTCCCGCCGGGTCTGGCATCGCGCCAGACAAATCTATTTGATTCATCTGGCGGTGATCTTGCCGGTGGTGTTGATTGCCTGGGTGTTCGCCGGCCGAATAACGCCGCTGGCCAATCATTTTCATGATTTTCTCGTTCATCCTTGGGGAAGTCTGGTGCTGATTCCTCTTTTGCTCCACCAGCCACCGCTTTTCGACATTCTGCCGCTTTACATCATCCTGTTAAGCGTGACGCCGTTGTTGCTTGCGCTTGCCCGCCGGCGCGGCTGGGGAATTGTGCTGGCGGTTTCGGCCTTCGGTTGGATCACCGCGCAATTCAAATTGGACTCGCGCTTCATCAGCAACCCGTCGGGGTTGCTTCCCTTGCGCTGGGGTTCGTTTGATTTATTGGCTTGGCAGTTGATCTGGGTCAGCGGCCTGGCCCTCGGGGAATCCACATCGCGACGACCGGTTTTCTCCGGCAAATGGCGGTTCGGCCTGGCGGCAATCTCGGCCTCCATCGTGCTGGCGGGTTTTCTGGCGCGGCACGGATTTTTGTCGCTCAATCCCGTTTACTTCCTCTGGATTGACAAGTGGACGCTTGGGCCGTTGCGGCTGCTCAACTTCGCGGGTTGGGTTGCTCTTTTGCTGGCTTGGAATCCGCGCGTACCGACGCGCTTGCTGGCACCCGTCGCACTTTTGGGACGGCATTCATTGGCCGTGTTTGCCTTCCATTTGCCACTGGTTGTTGCCGCCTCAACCATCGTTCAATTAGTTCCACTGTCGAACGTCTGGCAAATCGGGGTCAGCCTTTCGGTGATCGCCGCCCTCTTCCTTTGGGCGATGTGGCTGGAATACACTCCTCGCCAGCCCGTTGCGGCGGTGGCACCCTTCGTTCCGTCGCGCCGATTGCCCCTCCGAACCCGCATCCGATCCGTGGAATTGTTTCCAGAGGTTCCAGTCAGACCATGGGCTTCGAGAATTCGAGCAAACGCGCGGACTGCTCACGCGTGACCGGCAACACGGACACCGGCCACAGCGACGGTCAAGGATTATAGCCCATATACTCGATAATTTGAGCGTGATAATGTGTTGGTTAATTGTCAACGGGCAGAGTAGTCATGACGTGATAAATCGCCCCCGGATATTCCACTCTCAACTTGCGCGGCATGCCGGCAAGACTGCCTGCTTGATCTCAATCGCGTCAAGTCTATGGTTTGACCCCCTTTTCATACCCAGAAACTTCCCAACTCTTCCAGATTGTAACGTCAGCAACGGGCACCAAAACGGGCACTAAAGGTGTTGGCACGGGTTGGTGTTTGTAGGCGTTGGTTGAGCATTGTTCGCTTGATTCAATCATTTATCAGTGTTAATCTCCTTGTCA
>Ga0187864_10000987_pt1 | contig 29319 bp, 17 predicted proteins | sample June2016WEW_11_4_FD_132985 | JGI IMG/M metagenome (GOLD analysis project Ga0187864, IMG submission 132985) | Peatland microbial communities from SPRUCE experiment site at the Marcell Experimental Forest, Minnesota, USA - June2016WEW_11_40 | ecosystem: Environmental > Terrestrial > Soil >...
GCTCTCCTCGATTTCATGCTGGGATTGCCAAGCGACCTTGAGCAAGGCACTGAAGACTTTTACAGGGGAAGGCAGAACTACTTTGGGCCCTATGTCGAGGACGACATTCGGGTGAGCAAGAGTTTGAACGTGAACATTGGCTTGCGCTGGGAGCCTTACTTGCCCACCAACGAGAAGTACAAGCATATGGACCACTGGGACTACAACGCGTTCCTTGCAGGAAAGACGTCAAGCATATACACCAATGCGCCCGCCGGCTTATTTTTCCCCGGCGATCCGGGCACTCCCACCAAGGGCTTCACTTATAGCCGGCTGGCGGATTTTGCCCCGCGCGTGGGCTTGGGCTGGCAACCCGGCGGAAACGGGCAGCAGGTGATTCGCGCCGGCTTCGGCGTCTTCTATAACGTCATGCCGACCGCCTATTCGGAAGACCAAAACCAAGGTGCTCCTTGGGCCAGTGGGGTGGATTTGCCCAGTCCTCCGGGAGGGCTGACGAATCCCTGGTTAGGATTCCCCGGCGGCAATCCCTTTCCCCGTCCTGCGGGGGCACTGACCTTTGTCCCGGAAGGCTTCTATTTTAACTATCCGCTGGATGTCAACGCAACGAGCGTCGATGTGTGGAACCTTACCTATCAGCGTCAGTTCGCCAGCAACTGGGTCGTCTCGGCAAGTTATATAGGCAACAAGAGCACTCACATTTGGACGGGAGAGGATGTCGATCCGGGCATCTACATCCCCGGGATGTGCAGTGGCGCGCCCTGCTCGACGACTTCAAACACCAACCAAAGGCGGCTGCTCTACCTGCAAAATCCCGTCGCCGGAGCGTCTTACTCAGACATCTACCAGGCCGACGATGGCGCCAACGCGGAATACAACGCGTTTCTCGCGAAAGTGGAGCACCGGTTCACTGAGAATTACACCATTCTTGCCAATTACACCTACTCGCACTGCATCGGTGAAGCGGACTTCGGGGGCGACCTCGGTGGCGCCAACACTGAACAACCTTTCAATCGAAATGCCGACCGGGGCAATTGCGCCTTTGATTTGCGTCACATCTTCAATTTATCCCTTGTCGCCCTTTCGCCCCACTTTGCCGGCGTGTGGACGAACCGGCTGCTGGGCAACTGGCAATTCGCTCCGATCATTTCAGCTCACAGCGGAACGTGGTTTCAGCCCGTGACCGGCCTGGACAACTCCCTGACCGGCATCGGCAATGACCGGCCGAATGTGATAGGAAATCCTTACATCAGGAGCACCACGGGCAGCCTCCAGTGGCTGAACCCCGGCGCCTTCACCCCGAATGCTTTAGGCACCTTTGGAAACGCCGGGATGAATTCGCTACTCGGCCCCCGGTACTTTGATGTCGATGCGGACGTAAGCCGCTACTTTACCATTCACGAAAAGCAAAAGCTGGAGCTCCGCTTCGAATTCTTCAATTTAGGGAACCATGTAAATTTCGGCACGCCGGACAATAATCTGCAGGACAATACTTTCGGTCAGATTCTTGGCGACGTGGGTCCGCGCATCCTGGAGTTTGCGCTGAAGTATACGTTCTGAACTCCTTGCCTGTCATCCTGAGGAGTCCCCCTCTTTGGGACGACGAAGGATCCCCGTAGTGCGTCATAGCAGACAGGAACTGCAGGGGTTCTTCGGCCGCAAAGAACGGGGCCTCAGAATGACGGCATGGCGGGGATTATCATGCACCGACGTGACTTTCTGCAATACGCCCTTTTAACCGCGAGCGTCGCTTATGACGCGCATGCTTGGGGTTCGCCCCCGCCGCCGGTCAGCCCGTTTAAACTCGCGGCGATCAGCGACGGCTTCTCGCAGGATTTCGAGAAAGCGCTGAAGATTATGAAGGGCTACGGACTCTCGTGGGTTGAGATCCGCGGACTTTGGGGGAAATACAACACCGAGGCAACGCAGGAAGAGATCCGCCGCGTCAAGGAACTGCTCGATCAGTACAACTTCAAATGCTCGGTGGTTGATTCCGGGTTCTATAAATGCGTGTTGCCGGGCACTAATGCCGTCAGCATTGAGGGCGGTTATCACACCCCATACTCAGGCCAGATGGATCTGCTGAAGCGCGCCATGGATCGGTGTCATGCCTGGGGCACAGACAAGGTCCGAATCTTCACCTTCTGGCGCGTGGCCAATCCGCAAGAAATCTACCGTCGCATTTCGGAGGATCTTGCCAAGGCCGCCGATGTGGCTAAGAAGGGTGGAGGCGGCCGGCTGGTGATTGAGAACGAAGAATCGTGCAATGCCGCGACAGGGCGTGAGCTGGCTGCGATCCTCAAATTGGCGCCGGCGCCTAACCTCGGATATAACTGGGATGTCGGTAACGGTTACGATCGTGGCGAGGTGTCGTATCCTGACGGCTACAATGCGCTCGAGAAGGGGCGGATCTGGAATATCCATCTCAAAGGGATGCATTGCCAGTCGGGTCTTAAGCAATGCGAGGAGACATTTGCGGATTCGGGTGAGATCGACTTGGTGGGGCAATTGCGGGCGCTGCGGCGCGACAACTACAACGAGACCATGTCACTGGAATGCGAATTCAACGCCCCCGGCATGAATCATCCGCAGACCACCGAGCGCTCCTTGCAGGGGTTGCTTCGGGTCGTTAACCAAGCACAATGATGAGGGATGTTTCTCGCCGAGAATTCATGAGGCGCGGCGCCGGGGCGGCCCTGGCTGCCACTCTTGGAGGCACCCTGAACTCCAAGTCGGCAGCGCAGAATTCTCCAGCCTCGCCCCGTGAGCCTCACCTGACGTTTCCCACAACCCCGCGCGCCAGACTCGCAGTAACCTCGTGGCCTTTCAGGGAGTTCATTGACAGTCCCCGAAACCCTTATCGGAATCGGCAAAAGCCGGGAATGGACCTGGAAGGTTTTCCCGCAATGGTGTCGAAGGAATTTGGAATCCAGAACATCTGCCCTCTGTCGGCCCATTTCCATTCTACCGATCCTGCTTATCTGGAGGCGTTTCGCAAGGCGGTCGAACGGGCGGGCTCGCACTTGGTCGATTTGGGGCTGGGGGCTGGCAGCTTTTGGGATCCTGACAAGGCGAAGCGCCAGGCTGCCATCGAGTACGGCCGGCATTGGATCGACCTTGCCGTCCAATTGGGTTCCCCCAGCGTTCGCCAGCATCTCGGCGCGCCGAGGGGTGTAAAACCTGATGTTGACCTGGCCTCTCAAACGTTGGGAGAGCTTGCCGAATATGGCGCGTCAAAGAACACGCTGATCAACCTCGAGAATGATGACCTTCTCAATGAGGACCCTTTCTTCATCGTCAAAGTGATCGAAAAGGTGGAAAACCCTTATCTGCGCGCTCTGCCGGATTTCGGAAATACGCTCAGCCGCGGCGACGTGGAATATAATGAACGGGGCGTGGCCGCCATGCTCAAGCACGCCTACGGGGTGTGCCACGTCAAGGACGTCGTAGTGGCTGACACCGGCAAGACGTACGACGTTAACTTGCCCAGAATGTTTGAGCTTGCCAAAGCGAGCGGGTTCCAAGGCTACTACATGATGGAATGGGACGGCGGACCCGGAGAGCCTTACGCAGGAACTCGAAGGCTGGCAGAAGAGACGTTGAAGTATATTGGGGTGTAGCGGCAGCCCTTGTGGTTGCCCAGAGCGGCGACATGGGCCGCCTTACCGGAAGAGCAATTCAAATGGCAAACGGCAAAGGTCAAATGGCAAATGGTTCTCCATTTTGGATTTAGATCCCGGCTTGGTCTAACGGTACTATTTGGTCTTCTACTGTCTCCTCTCCCCAGTTCCGCCGCGGATTCGGTCGAGCTGGTCAGGAAGGGGGATACGGTCGAGGTGCTCGTTGGGGGGCGGCCCTTCACCACGTACTTTTTCCCCGCTGACATTGCTAAACCTTACTTTCAACCTCTGCGCACTGCGCAAGGCACCATCGTCACGCGCGACTTCATTATCGGCAACACCATCCCCCAGGAGCACCTGAAGGATGGAAGCCTGGAGCCGCATCAGCGTCCGATGTATTTCGGCCATGGTGACATCGACGGCATTGACTTCTGGGGCGAGGCAGTGTTCCCGCAATATAGCGACGACACGGTCTTTGGCCGGGCGGTGTTCAAAAAGCTGGAAGAGATGCGGAGCGGCGGCGAGTCGGGCACGCTGAAGGCCGATTTCGAACTCGCTGATCCACGTGGCAGAGTGATCGCAGACGAGATACAATCCTTTGTTTTCGGCGGCGGCGCGGAGACACGGTGGATTGATTGCGAGATTACCTTGGTGGCTAACCACGGTTCGGATGTGGTGATGGGCGACACCAAAGAGGGAACTTTCGCAATCCGCCTGGCGAACGAACTCAATTCACCTCCTGGACAGATGGTGAACTCCGCCGGCGCGGAGGGAGAGAAAGAAATCTGGGGAAAGCCGGCGGATTGGGTTGACTATGACGGCACGATTGCCGGGGAAGAACTGGGTGTCGCTGTCTTCGACAGCCCACAGAGCTTCCGGCATCCGACCTTCTGGCACGCGCGCGGCTACGGCTTGCTGGCCGCTAACCCGTTCGGCTGGAGAGAGTTTTATAAGGACCCGGAGAAGGATGGGAGCTGGACGATTCAACAGGGCAAAACTCTGAAGTTTCGTTATCGGGTTTTCATTCATCACGGCGATTACAAGCAAGCCAAGGTTGCGGAGGCTTATCAGGAATACGCAGTGCACGAACGGTAGCGAATGCCTGCACGTGCTGTGGCGCGGGCGTCTCGCCCGCTGTCGCGTGGGCATTTTGCCCGCGCCGGTGCGGGAGCGAGACGCTCCCGCGACAGCGGGCGGGACGCCCGCGCCACATGACCGCTGGTCTCCGCTGCGATTAGAATGACAGGGAGAGCGAAGTCTTAGGAGGGAGGGTGTTTTATGTCCAATGATACGCAATTAAGCCGTAGGAGTTTCTTGAAGAGCAGTGTGACCAGCGCGGCGAGCCTGGCTGCCGCGAGCGGCGTCACTTTCCTGACGCGGCCGGAACGAGTCTTCGGCGCGAACGATCGGGTGCGTGTGGCGATCTGCGGCGTGCACGGGCGCGGCATGGATCACGTCCATAATTACGCGCAGCTTTCTAACGTCGAAATCGCCGCCGTCTGCGACATCGACGAGAAACTCATGGGAGAGCGCGTTTCCATGATGGAGAAACACGGGATCCCGAAGCCGGCGACGTTTGTGGATATCCGCAAGCTTCTGGAGGACAAGTCCATCGATGCGATTTCCATCGCCACGCCGAATCATTGGCACACCTTGATGGGGATCTGGGCTTGCCAGGCGGGCAAGGACGTGTATGTTGAGAAGCCCTGCTGCCACAATTTATGGGAAGGCAAACAGTTCGTAGCCGCAACGCGCCGTTACAACCGCATTGTCCAGCACGGCACACAAATCCGCTCCGCCACCGCGATTCGAGATGGGATCAAGAAGCTCCACGAGGGCCTGATCGGCGACATCTACATGGCCCGCGGACTTTGCTACAAATGGCGCAACACTATCGGCCGTGCTCCCGTCACGGAGGTTCCCGCAGGAGTGAATTACGATCTCTGGACCGGCCCGGCGCCCCTGCATGATTTCACCAAGAACCGCTTTCACTACAACTGGCACTGGTTCTGGCATTACGGAAATGGCGACATGGGCAATCAGGGCACCCATCAGTTGGACGTAGCGCGGTGGGGGTTAGGTGTGGGCTTCCCCAATAAGGTGAGTGCCATCGGCGGCCACTTCATGTTCGACGACGACCAGGAGACGCCCAACGACCTGAGTTGCGCCTTCGAGTTCGCCCTCCCGGACGGCAAGCGAAAGATGATAACTTTCGAGGTCCGCCATTGGATCACCAACCACGAAGCCGAGATCGGCACTCAAGAGATGGGAACTGAGGAACCGAAGCATAAAGCCAACCGCCCGGCGATCGGGCCCATGTCTGGCGGTCACAACACCATCGGCGACATCTTTTACGGCTCGAAAGGGTATTTCGCCACCGGCGATGAAGACGCGGATACCTACGGCGTGTGGCTTGGCCCCGATCAAGAGCCTCAGCCTAAGGTCCACGAGGGCACCGAACTCGCCCACTATAAGAACTTCATCGACTGCGTGGTGAGCCGGAAGAAAGAGGATGTGAATGCGCCCATCGAGGAAGCATACGCTTCCATGGCGCTGATGCACCTCGCTAATGCTTCCTACCGCTTGGGCCGGAGCTTGAATTTCAATCCCGATACCCAGCAGGTCATCAATGATCCCGAGGCCGACACGCTGTTGCGCGACGGCGATCGCGGCTACCGCGCTCCGTTTACCGTGCCGGAGGAAGTGTAGCGATTGCCGATTGATGATTGTCGATTTCCGGGCGCGGACCCCGGTTTTGGAGTGCGGCAGCTTGCTGCCGCTTTCCGCCGGCGAACTTACTCGCCGAACACCGGGAAGCTAGCAAGAGCACGGCCAGCAAGCTGGCCTCGTCAAAAGCGGCAGCAAGCTGCCGCACTCCAGAGCTTCAGCCTACCAGCGAGAGGGAGGAACCCATGAGCCAGACGAATCGTTATGCAGGCAAAGTAGTCTACGCGGTCTTGGCACTACTGGTTGGTGTTACCACTGCTGCTACGCAAACCAAAACTGATCCGCTCAAGAGCGGCTTCGAGAATCCGCCGGAGGGTGCGCGACCGCGGGTGTGGTGGCATTGGATGAACGGCAACATCAGCAAGGAAGGCATCAAGCTTGACCTGGAGTGGATGCACCGGGTGGGTTTGGGGGGCTACCAGAATTTCGATGCCGCGCTATCAACGCCGCAGGTCGTGCCAAAGCGATTGGCCTACATGACCCCGGAATGGAAGGACGCCTTCAAGTACGCGGTGGTCCTCGGGGATCAACTGGGGTTGGAAGAGGCGATCGCGGGTTCGCCGGGCTGGAGCGAATCGGGGGGACCATGGGTTCCGGCGCCGCAGGGGATGAAGAAATATGTATGGAGCGAGACGCCGGTTGAAGGCGGCCAGGCCGTCACGGGCACCGTGGCGCATCCTCCCTCCAACACCGGGGCATTTCAAAACCTCTCCATCCGCGACCTTCTCGAGAGGCCGGCGGGCTCCAAGCCGGTTCCGGAGTTCTACGCGGACGTCGCGGTGGTTGCCTATCGGGCGCCGGAGAGCGATGTGCCGCTCGAATCACTGCACCCCAAGGTGACGGCGAGCGGAGGCAACGTTGACGTCGCCATGCTGAGCGACGGAGACCTGGAGAAAGCCACCAAGCTTCCTATTCCAACCGCGGCCGGCGAGAGTTCCTGGATCCAATACGAATTCGCTGAGCCTCAGACCATTCGCGCCGTTAGCATCGTGACGAAGAACCCTGGTGGTATTGCCGCGATGCTGGCTGGAATTGGCAGGCCGGAGAAATCCCTCGAGGCGAGTGACGACGGGCAGGACTTCCGGGCTGTGGTGAAGCTGCCTGACGATGGAGCTGCGGAGCACACCGTTTCTTTTCCGGCGGTGAAGGCGAAGTTCTTCCGCGTTGTTTTCAAGCGCACGCCTCCTCCCCCTTTGCCCGCCTGGGCGAGCGGCATCGACCCCGCGTCCCTAGGGATCAGAGTTGGCAAGCCGCCCACGGACTATGAAATTGCCGAGCTGGTGCTGCATCCGGGAGCGCGCGTCAGCCGTTTCGAAGACAAAGCCGCCTTCAGTTCTCTGGGCGACCTTTACGAATTCGCGACGCCCTCGGTCGATTCCGCCGATGCCGTATCCAAGTCCGAAGTGATCGACCTGACGTCCAAGATGAGCGCGGACGGCAGGCTCGATTGGACACCCCCCACCGGCCACTGGGTCGTTCTCCGGTTCGGCTACTCGCTGTTAGGGATCACCAACCATCCGGCGACCGCTGAGGCCACGGGCCTCGAAGTCGACAAGCTGAACCACACCTACGTGAAGAACTATATGGAGACCTACCTGGACAGCTACAAGCAGACGGTCGGCGCGGATTATATGGGCAAACGCGGAATCCGCTACGTGATTAACGATAGTTGGGAGGCGGGTTCACAGAACTGGACCGATAACATGCTGGCGCAGTTCAAAGATCTGCGCGGCTACGATCCGCTGCCCTGGCTGCCGGTTCTCGCAGGGAGAGTCGTCGAGAGCGCCGAAGCCAGCGACCGCTTTCTCTGGGACTTCCGCAAGACCATTAGCGATCTGATTGCCAACGAGCATTACGGCCAACTCGAAGCCACGCTGCACGAGTGGCACATGGGCCATTACGGCGAGTCTCACGAGAGCGGGCGCGCCTTTGTGGCGGATGGCATGGAAGTGAAGAAGTTCAACGAAGTGCCCATGAGCGCCATGTGGACGCAGACCCCTGGAGTCAACAAGGAGCAATTCGGCTACAACGCCGACGATCGTGAATCGGCATCGGTCGCTCACATTTATGGTCAAAACCTGGCTGCCGCGGAGTCGATGACGGCGGCCGCCGCACCGTGGGCGTGGTCCCCGGCTACCCTGAAGCCGACGGCCGATCAGGAATTACTGAACGGCATCAACCGTTTTGTTATTCATGAGTCTGCCCACCAGCCTTTGGTCGACAAGGCGCCGGGAATGACGCTGGGGCCTTTCGGGCAGTGGTTCAACCGCAATGAGACTTGGGCGGAAGAGGCGGGCCCGTGGATCAAGTATATTGCCCGCTGCAGCTATCTTCTTCAGGCAGGCCACTTCGGCGCCGACGTACTTTATTTCTACGGCGAAGATTCTAACTTGACGGCCATCTTTGCGAACAAGTCTCCCGACATACCGGCCGGTTACGGCTTCGATTACATCAACGCCGACGGCCTTATTCACATGCTGAACGCGACGCAGGGGCGAATTACGACCAAGAGCGGGATGGAATACCGTTTGTTGGCGCTCGACCCCTACAGTCGGCACATGTCATTGCCGGTGCTGCTCGCTATTCACAAATTAGTGGAGGATGGCGCGATCGTGGCCGGCCAGAAGCCGATCGACGATCCCAGCCTCGCCGACGACCAAGCGGAGTTTCAGCGGCTGAATGATGAGCTATTCGGCGAGGGAACCGGCGAGCATACGGTGGGCCAAGGCAAGGTCTACGCAGGGCAAAACGCGGAGGCTGCGCTAACTGCCATGAGCGTAGCGCCGGATTTCGACCACACCAAGCCGCAGAGCGACACGCGCATTCTCTTCGCGCACCGCAAGCTGGCGGATGGAGATCTCTACTTTGTGGATAATCGCAACGACCGCGACGAAACGGTGGATGCAACTTTTCGTGTCGCCGGCAAGGCGGCGGAACTCTGGCACCCCGACACCGGCCTGACCGAGCCCGTGTCGTACAATATTGCCGACGGCCGGACCACCGTGCCGCTGCACTTGGAGCCCTGGGGCACGGTCTTTGTGGTGTTCCGCAAGCCAACCAAGGAAACCTCGCGCGCTCTACCCAAAGTCATGGCGACAGACCTGGAAACGATCGAGGGCCCGTGGAATGTGGCATTCCAATCAGGGCATGGCGCGCCGGCCTCCGTCACGCTGGACAAGCTGATTTCATGGCCTGAAAGCACAGATCCGGGCGTGAAGTACTTCTCTGGTGTGGGAACCTACACGAAAACTGTTCAGGCCTCGCAGGAATGGTTCAAGAAGGGCGCGAGACTCTGGATTGACCTGGGCGACGTGAAAAACCTTGCCGAGGTGCACGTGAACGGCAAGCCAATCGGTATCGTGTGGCACACTCCTTTCCGGGTGGATGCCACGAGCGCTCTCAAGCCCGGCGCCAACGAAGTGACGATCAAGGTGATCAATGCGTGGGTCAATCGGCTGATCGGCGATCAGCAACCTGACGCCAAGACGAAGTACACCTTCGCCGATGTGAAGCCCTATCGAGCAAACTCGCCGTTGCTGCCGTCGGGGCTCCTCGGGCCTGTGCGTGTTTATTCCGAGGCTGCTCAGTAACTCGTAAACTTTCATCCCTCTCCCCCTTGGGGGAGAGGGTGGCCCGCGTCGGCGTCTTCCTCAGCCGGGGCGGGCCGGGTGAGGGGGCGTCTCTTCGTGCTACCAACTGACCGCAACAATCGCGTAGGTCTTCATTTCCCGAATCGTGAACTTTGCTGAAGAGGGGCCGGGAGTGAAGTCGATTGGGCGCGGCGCGTCCGCGCCGACCTCGTACATCTTGACTTCCTTCACCACGTCCCCACCCGGGACTCGCACCGTGCATTGCAGGGCAGAAATGGCGGGCGTCCTCGCCGAATCGTAGTTAACCAAGTGGAGAAGCCGTCGCTGCCGTGTGTCTTGCTCGACAAGGTTGGCGACAAGGAACTCTGGTCCCGAGACCTCAAAGGGCAAGTCCGCGTTGGCGGCCCAGCGGATCGCGGCGATGAGTTCCTCCCAGTTACGCGGGCGCTTCCAAAACCGGTTGCTGATGTTGAAATAGGGCTCAGCTTTGGGGAGGGGGCCGTCGAATTCGACCGCGGGCAGATAAACTACGCGGCCTTTTCCAAAGGTTTTCCGCTGAGAGTGGCCTGCCGCGGTGGTTTCCTGTACCTCTTCCTCGTAGTCGTGCGCGCGCGCCTGGCCATCGACGAGCCCTTTCAATCCCGGTTCGGGACGCAGCCGCCGCCATTCGTCGTAAAGGCCCGCCTGCCCGATAGCCACGAGTCCGCCACCCTGCTCGACAAAGCTGCGAATCCGCGTCAGTTGCTCGTCTGAGAGGCATTCCGAATCCGGCAGTACCAGCACCTGGAGTTTCGAAGGCTCACCCACCTCTGATTCCCCTCCCCGAGTGAGTAGGGGAGCGAGGGGTGGGGTTTGGTCGAAAACGAGATTGAAAGGAATACGTGACTGGATGACAGCCTGCTCGACCAGAATTGCACTGAGCTGAGCGCGCGCGTGGTGATACGTGATCGAGGGGTGAGAACGCAGCACACCGACGACGGCCACATCTTTCGTACCCTGGTAGAGTTCGCGGTTCTCGCGGTAGAACGCGACATGCTCGACTATTGCGGCCCGTAATGGCGCCGTCCCGGCGAAGCCCAGCGTCTGATTGAAAGCCAGGGATTCAGCCATGGCCACAGGGCTGTCCTCAATGTAAGCTAGCAGGATGTTGTTGAAAGCGCGCGCCAGCTTGTAGCTGCGGATCTTCGAGATCAGGCGGCCGTCCGGAAGGTAGACGCAGGGATTTTCCTCCTCTGTCCAGAACACGTCCGTTGAAGTCAGCAGACGAGAGTGGTCGACGGCGTTTTCCCAGGCGCGATTTCCGCCGGTGATGCCGTGGGGGTTAATCTCGACCGCTATCTCGGAATTGAGCGACCGGACGTACTCTGCCATCTGGCGCAAGGCGTCGGCCATAACCTGGCAGCGGAAATCGATCCACTCCTGGATGGCGGGATCGAAGATGATGGCCATCTTCTCAGGCGGATTCTGGCGATTCCACTGCGGTGGATTCACAGAGTCGACGTTCTCGAAGCCAAAACGATGGCGGCGCTTTTCAGGCGTGTACTTGGCCCGCAGGAAAGCCCGGAATCCTTCCACGCACGCCGGACAGTGGCAGGAATCGGGCTCAGCGTTAAGATCGAAATTATCAAAGTGGATGAAGTCCGATTTCACCTCTTCGACGGCGTAACGGACGATCTGTTTCAGGTAATCCAGGTACTCCTGGTGGGTAAAGCAGGGCCGGTAGCGATAGGATTGCTGGTAGCCGTAGACCAGCAGAATCGGCAGGCCGCCCACGTCGCGCTGGATCCAGTCCTTGGCTCGCGGTTCCTCAGCAAAAAAGGTCTCATACATCATGGTATTCCATTGAACGTAACTATCCACTTTCATACCATGACGATGGGCGATTGCGGCAGCGCGGCGAGCGTCCTCCATTTCGGGCTTCTCGGCGGCCATGCCAAACCCTTTATAAAGGTGGGTATGGAAGACCTCGATGCCCTGACTGTGGAGGGTGCGAATCAGCTCCTCGCTTTGATTCCATTCGTAGTCCTTGCGCGCGTCGAGCCGCTCGCCCCCGCGGCGAACGACGAAGATGTAGGGCTCGTGGCTACCCCCAGCGTCGATCAGCCCGTGCTCGAGCCATCTGGCACGGGGCAGGGGTGAGCGAACATTCTCCCCGATGGGCAGCGGCATTTTCACGATCTGCCCCACTGCCGCAGTCGCGGCCATGCTTCCTAGAAAATCTCGGCGGTTCATGTCGTCCTCCGCTCACCTTCTCGAAAGAGCGATTGGGTATTTGCCATACCGGTGAACTGTCTCGTACATGCGCAGCGCGTTCTCTACGGGCACCAAGTCATGCACTTCGCTGGAAGAGCCAATCAGAATTCCGCCTTGGGGTCCGATCCTTTCGATAAGCTCCAAGGTTTCCCGCTCGATGTCCTCAGGCGTGCCATAGGGCAGCGTATTCTCGCAGCAGATGTTGCCAAACAGCAAGGTGTGCGGATAGAGACGGCGAATCTCGAAGATGTCGTTGCAGCCATTGCGCTCGATAGGATTGAATCCGTCAGCGCCAAGCTCGTGTACGACGATGGGCAGAATCTCCGCGGCCCGCCCATCGGTATGATAGAGGAATTTATACCCTTTGGCCTTAACGGGCGCGGCGATGCGTTTCCAAATCGGCAAGGCCTTGGCGCGGATAAAGTCAGGGCTGAAGATCGGGCCGTGTTTGCCGGCGACGTCTTCGCCCATGAACAGCAGCGGGGCCGAGGGATTCTCGGCGTACACTTCCGCGATATACTCCGAAAAGGCGCCGCAGACTTCAATCAGCCGGTCGACAAGTTCCGGGGCCTCGTAAATAGCTTCGCAGAACAGCGTCATGTCGGTATACGTGTAAGCATCCGTGAGAGGGCCTTCGACGCCGCCAACGAAGACCACATCGAACGAGTCGTAAACCTCTTTGATCCTTTTGATAACCGGTTTGTACCACTCCTCGACGTGGCTCTTCTTGGGCATGCTGGGCATGTTCTTCTCGAGGCCGCGCAGGTCGCTGAAAGGCCGCCTGGCAATCCATGCCGTCCCGCCTTTTTCCACCACTTCCCATTCATCCGGGTCCACGCCCAGGAAGCGAATCCAATCCTTGATTTTGTCGCCCATCCAATGGTGTTCCGGGTCGTGAATGTAACGCGTGGCGTCCAGCCCGATCTGTTTGCACATGCGGGCGTTGCGCTCGAGCAAGTCTCCCTCCCCGCCATACCGTTTGAGGAGTTCGGCGTGATCGACCAGGTCGTAAGTCATGATCCGGTCGGGGAGTTCCCAATTGATGGTTTTCACGAATCTCTGGTAATTGGTCATAGGCAGTCCGTAGCAACGGTGCGGCCAGGCGGCAATAGGCATGGCGACCAGGACGCCATTGACTATACACCAATTCGAAGCGCCTTCTGAAAAGCGAGGCTTGAATCACGGACTGGACCCGGGGCTAGGGGGCGACTCCTGGAACCTTTTCCGTTGTGAGCGCGTCTCGCTTTCTAAGGGCAACGCTCGCCGCATCGACGAGCTTTGTTCTGTTGTGCCGCCGCTTTCCCTCAGAGCACGTTGCAGGTGGGAGTGACGTCTCCGATGCAGGGGCGGCCTTAGCGGTCGACTTGGCCCAACCACGCGGGCTGCCCCTACCGACCAAGCTCCGGAAGACAAGGCGGTCGGCGAGTAAGAAATTGGCGACCGAGCCGACTGCGGTAGAGACCAAGCTGGCGATGATTGGATCGATCTGCCATGCTCCGGTTAAGAGGAAGGCTGAGAGCAGATTTGCAGTGATCGATACGAGGCCATTCGTCAGGTTGAAGCGGGCGAGTGCGGCGATCGCCTGACCGACAGCGCCGCGCCGGTCGCGCCAGGTCCATCGCCAGTGCCAGATGAAGTTGTGAAGAACCGCTGCCTCGACTGACAGGACCGTGGCCAGCAGGTAGTGCATCGACACGACACGGCCGAGGAAGGCCAACAGAGTAAACTGGATTACTGCCCCCATAACTCCCACGATGTTGAATCTCAGCCATCGCATTTGAACCTCTCCAACCGGTAAAGTGCGATGGTGTTGCGCACCACAGAGACCGCCAACGCGCCTGCCATCGCGACGATCGCAACTACTCCCGAGACGTCGAAGAACCGCGGGTGGGTCGGGAGGAGCCGGATGGTCGGCCGGAGCAAGGCGACGACGTTACCCACGCCGAGCAGAATTCGGATCTCGGTGGGGCTGAATTTCCAGTAGGAGAGGCGGAAAGTCCCCAGCGTGTAAGTGGCCAGGTAGGCATTGATGGAGAGAAGATAGAAGCTGAGAAGTAGCCCCATAGCTACCCACCAATTCATGTAGCCTGAAAACGCCAGCCCGGCCACAACGAAAAGCGCGCCAAACGAATCCACGATGTGGTCGACATAGAATCCGTATCGCGGCCTCTGGCACTGACGCTCTCTCGCCAGTGTTCCGTCCAGGCTGTCGCCGAACCAGTTGACGGCCAGCCAGACATTGACAACGAGCAGGGAGGGTGCCCAAAAGTGAGCCAGCGCGTAGCAGGCGCCGGCCAAGATCATCGATGCAAAACCCAGCGCCGTGAGGTGGTCCGGATTGACCCAAGCTGGCAACCGCCGTGCCAGCCACACCAGGCAACGCTTTTCGACGCTGGCCAGCAGGCTTTGTTGGACGCGCGGGGCATCCCTAAATCCCTGCAAAATCTGTGGAATGGACTCCCGCATGCGCGGGAACGACTGAGGGCTCGAAAGTGATGTGGTGACGTTACTCATGCGTTTTTCCTCCTTATCGGGGTCACACAGTTCGCGCTACGGGGCCATCGTGTGGCAGGCGAGCAGAAGCATCAATGCACAGCGGGTAATCTCGGCCTGAACTGTTTCTGAATCATTTCTGAGGCGGTAAGTTGTTGAAAGAACTGGAAGTTATACGGCATCTGATTTGCTCTTAGGGGGGCCGCACTGCAAGGGCACGATGGTATAATAGCCGCGAAGTCTGACTTGCCGGGCATTCAGGCAGACATGCCTCCACCAGAACTCCACGCGCGAATCCGATTTGAGTCCTTTGAGTTGGACCTTCGCACACGAGAGCTTCGCAAAAACGGCAGGATCATCAAGCTTCAGGACCAGCCGGGAAGGCTTCTGGCACTACTGGCCTGCCGCGCCGGGGAACTCGTAACTCGGGAAGAAATCGAGAAAGCGCTCTGGGACGAAGACGAGTTCGTGGAGTTCGAGCACGCCGTCAATACGGCCATGCGCAAGATCCGTGTGGCTCTCGGAGATGAGCTGGAAAAACCGAGGTTCATCGAGACTCTTCCACGCAAGGGTTACCGGTTCATCGCTGCCGTGGAGACTCTTGACGTAACGGCGCCGCAAGGCCGTGCCGGCACGGACGCCGTCCATCCCGGCGAAGGTCTTGAAAATAAAACTCCCGTGCAGAGTTGCTCGGCACATGAAGCGACTGATAAACCTGCCGAGACGGCGAATGCTCTCCCAGAGGAACCATCTGCGGAAGTCTCCGCCTCTCAGGCGGAGACATTGAAGATGGGAGTTCCTTCCGGCGGAGAAACCGAATTTCGCCTGCCGAAGACGCTGGCGCGATTCCTTTTCTTGACGGTGCAAGCCGGGTACCTGGCAATGTATTGCGCCGCTCTCTATAAAGCTGAGACTGTAAAGGACGTGCTCGCCGGTGTGTTCGGGGCGCCTGGGCTGATGCTTTTTCCACTGGTTGTCATTCTTGCCATGTGCGGCATTGCCGTCCGGCTCTACTTGCTTTCCTCGGTCGGGCTCAATCACCCCGCGGCGGGCGCAAAGTTCCGGCGGTTATTTCCGGCTCTGTTCATTCTTGATACGCTCTGGGCTGTCTCGCCGCTGCTCTTGGTCCAGACGATCGGATACGGGTTGGCATTGGGCGCGATTGCGCCGCTGGTGTATCTCCCCTTCTCGCAACGCACGCTTGTGGAATGCATTTATCGGTTGGGGAACTGGGAATAGGGTGAATGGGCAGGAATTGGGTAACTGTCAACTGGCGACCCTTGGAAGAAGGTGGCGAATATGAAGGGCATCAGCCGGCGTGAGTTGTTACAGGGTGCCGGGGCTTTGACGGCAAGCGCGGCGTGGGGCGCGTTTGCGGTGAAGGAGGGGGTTGCCGCAGACGGTAATGAAGCGGCGCGGGAATTACGGCCTGCCTTTGAGTGGATTCGCTCCACGCGGCTGATGATTGCGGAAGGCTACGTCCCGCCTTTTTATCCCTCCTTGGAATACGAGCCGAAGAAGGCGTTGGCGCTTTGCCGCCGGCTGAACTGCGATGCCTTCCGTTACCCCACGTACTCCTACGTTGCTTTTTTCCCCACCAAAACCAAGTTTCCGCACCATCCCGAACTGCGAGGGCGTGATCCCTTTCGAGAGACAATAGATCTATTTCACGATGCGGGGCTGAAAGTGGTGGCCTATAATCCACTCAATCATCCTTTTATGGATGTGCAGTCGGATAACCCCGAATATCGGGAGTGGATGCGCTACGACGCTGACGGAAAGCCATTCATTACCCGTCACATGGGCTGGACACGGTTCTACGAAGGATGCCTGAACAGTCCCCTGCGTGACCAGATTCGAGAAAGAGTGCGAGAAGTGGTCACTAACTATCCCGTCGATCTGATGTACTTCGACGGGCCCTACGAAGGCATGGACCAGGAATCGCGCTTCTGCCATTCCAAGTATTGCCAGGCGGCATACCAGAAGGCGCGTGGGAAAAGCATTCCCTTGCAAGACGGCAGCGCAACGCAAGAGGACCTGATCGACTACTGGCAATGGATGGCGCAAGACGTAGTGGCCGCTTTCATGCACGAAATTGCTGACCTGGTGCGGCAGGTGCGCGACGTGCCCGTAGTGTACAACGACACCGGGTTGCTGAGCCGGAGCGTGCGGGCGCATGCTTACCCGTACGTCGACGGCTTTATGTTTGAGGCGGCGGATACGCCCGAGCAGAAGCTTTTCAATATGCGTTTGGGGCAATCGACCGGCAAAGTCATTTGGACTTACATCAGCTCGCACACGGAATATAATTCCGAGCACCTCAAGGACAAGTCCGTGCGCGGGTGGTACAGCGCGCCCATCGAAGGCGAGAGACTCGAGCTGGACGCTGCGGTGGCGACCATGGCAGGCGTGGGTTACTGCTATTGGGGTCTCAATCGCGTGTACTATGAGCCCCGGGACATCCTGAATGTGCCTTCGATTCGCAGCCTCGAGGCGATCTTCGATTTTGCGCAGAAGAACGGTCCACTGCTGCGGTCCGTAAGTCCCCAGCCGCAGGTTGGTATCCTGACCGGCGCGCAAAGCATACGGTGGTACCAACACCCGCTGTTTGTCCCGCAGGCGTACAGGAATTACTACTACGGGGCTTGGCAGCTCATCAAGGATCTCGGTTACGATGCCGAGCCGTTTCTGGATTATGAAATGTCGGCGGAGCAACTGGCACGATATAAGCTGGTGTTCGCCCCGAACGCCGCCTGCTTGAGCGAAGCACAATGCTCGGCGCTGGCACGCTATGTGGAAGCAGGCGGCTCCTTGCTGGCCACCCACTTGACTTCGATGGCGGATGAGTTTGGAAGGCCGCGCCGTGATTACGGGTTGGCTGAATTGTTTGGCGTAAACTTGAAGGCGACTGAGCCCATTGAAATACCTGATTTGTATTTACACGTAATTTCCTCCCGCAAGCTTGTCCCCCAAGATCCCCAGGTGATGCAGTTTCAAGCAACCAGCGGCGTGGAGGTCATCGCGGAGACCGAGGACCGCGGCCATCGCCGCACGCTGGGTCCTGCGGCGGTCACACGCCGGCATGGGAAGGGGCGAGTTGTCTATATCGGCTCGGGCCTGGAAGCCGTCTATGAGGAAACTCTCAACGAATCCCTGCGGACTTATTTCCGTTCCCTGCTCGACCCGATTCTCGCCTCGACGCGGCCTTACGAACTCGAATTCCGTCCCGGCCTGATGCACGAGTTCGCGGCATCTCGCGACACCCTGCTTCTGCATCTGCTGGCCAATACCGGAAACATCTGGAAGAAGTTGCTGGTGCAAGAAGAATTCCTTCCCATCCTGAACGTGCGGATGCGTCTGCGGCTTCCCCAGGGGCGAAGCGCGAAATCCGTGGAGCTGATGTGGGGCGGGGGAAAGCCTGCCTGGAGCGTCCGCGATGGCTGGGTTGAGATCACGGTTCCCCAAGTGACAATGTACGAGGTGATTCGCGTGGACCTGGCGTAGCAGATTGCGCACGTCGGGTCTAGGACCGACGCACCGGTCTCACGCCAAGGCGCAAAGGTCACAAAGCAACGAGCAAGCCAGTTTCCCTATGACACTCTCGAACCCTTCCTGGCGATGGTTAATGATTGCCTTGGCATTCCTCGCCACCACCATCAATTATCTTGATCGGCAGACGCTCTCCGTGGCCGCGCCGGTACTCATCGACCAGTTCGGCATGAGCCACGCAGCCTATGCGCGCGTGGTGTTCGCGTTCATGCTTGCCTATACCATCGCCAATGGAATCTCCGGCCCGCTCCTGGACCGCCTGGGAGCACGTCTGGGCTTTGCCTTGACGATGGCTTGGTGGTCTGGCGCCAGCATCCTGAACGCCTTGGCGCGCGGGCCGCGCTCACTGGGCGCCTATCAGTTCCTGCTGGGTGCCGGCGAGGCGGGGAACTGGCCGGCATGCGTCAAGGTCGTGGCAGAATGGTTTCCAGTCAAAGAGCGCGCGCTCGCTTCCGGCATTTTCAATAGCGGTTCGGCTGCTGGGGCGATCTTGGCGCCGCCCTTGGTGGTCTGGATTTTGCTTCATCACGGATGGCGCGAGGCATTTGTCTGGGTAGGACTGGCCGGCTTCGTTTGGTTGCTGGTCTGGTCCCTGGTTTACAACGACTCCCCTCCTCGGATAAGGGAGGGGCAGGGGGTGGTGACCGCTGAGTCAAGTTCGTCGTCCGACGGATCAACCACCCCCGACCCCCTCCTTATTAAGGAGGTGGACTTGCCACCAAGCGCAGTTTCGCGGCCCGCCATCTCTCCCTGGAAGCTGTTCCGAACGCGTTTTGTCTGGAGCTTCACATTGGCGAAAGTCTTTCTCGATCCCGTGTGGTACTTTTACATCTTCTGGTTTCCGGAATACCTCAAGCGGGCGCGCCATTTCAGCATGGCATCAATTGGGAAGTACGCTTGGATTCCTTTTTTGATCGCTGGGTTGGGGAACATTTTGGGAGGATGGGTCTCGGGCTGGATGCTGAAACGGGGGTATTCACTCAACATGGCTCGCAAGGGTGGAGTCACGCTCTTTGCGGTGCTCATGACCAGCGCTATTCCGGCTGTACTGGTACGCGACGCGCGAACTTCCATGCTCCTCGTGTCATTGGCCATGCTCGGTTATACTGGGTGCGGCTCGATCATGCTGGCGTACCCCGCTGACGTTTACCCCAAGAACATGGTGGGTTCAATCTGGGGTTTGGCCAGCATGGGTTCGGGTTTCGGCGGCATGGTCTTCGCTCTTCTCACAGGTGTGGTGATTGACCGTTTTTCGTATCTGCCTGTGTTCATGGGCTTCGGCCTCATGCCGTTGATCTGCACGGGCATTCTCTGGACGCTGCTCGGCCCTATCTCGCCCTTGCCTCCTGGGGTGGATTTCAACTCTGCTTCGTGACAGGTCGCTCATGCTGCAATTCTTGTATGTCTTGTTCTTCTTTTCAGGTGTCTCGAGCCTCATTTTTGAAACCGTCTTCACGCGCCTGCTGACTTACACCTTTGGGAATACGGCCTATGCGGTCAGTACCGTACTCGCGGCCTTTCTGGGAGGATTGGCGGTCGGCGCTTATCTTGTCGGCCGATGGGTGGACCGTCGGCCCCCTTCTCTCGCGGTGTACGGCGGGCTGGAATTGCTGGTGGGCGTTTATTGTCTTTTCATTCCAAAGCTCTTCGCATTGATGACCGAATCCTATATTTTCCTCTTTCATCGCTTTCAACTTGGTGCTGCGGCGTTGACCGTGGTGCGGTTCGGCCTTGCAGCTCTCGTCATCCTTTTTCCCACCATGCTGATGGGCGGCACTTTGCCCGCCCTCGCCCGGTATGTGTCTTCCGGGTGCTCAGAATTCCAGGTTGAGGTGGATCGACTTTATGCTTGGAACACGATGGGGGCTGCGCTAGGCGTACTTGTGTCCACGTTTGTGCTAACGCCTGAGTGGGGCGTCGCGTGGACCATCCGAATTGCCTGCGCGATCAACTTCCTGATTTTCGCTTCCGTTTTTTCTCGCAGGAAACATGCGCTCGAGGTTCCATCCCCTGCACCTGATCTGACCGGCGATGGGTCAACAGACGATAGACCCGCCTCGAGTCGAACCGCCGCCGTACTGCTGTTCGGCTCTCTTCTCACTGGGGCGGTCGCGCTCGGGTACGAGGTTCTCTGGACGCACGTCCTGGCGTTCACGGTCGGGAACAGCGTCTACGCGTTTGGGACGATGTTGTTCGCCATGCTATGCGGATTAGCGTGGGGCGCGCGGATTGTTTCCCGCCATTTCAGACGCCCGGCGGCATGGGGGTGGGCGCTGGCCGTTTCACAGGCCGCGCTAAGTTTAATCGTCTTCCTTACCGTCCGCCTCTGGGACCGGGTTCCCGACTTCTTTAATCTTGGCCTTGCCAAATGCGCACTGATCAGTTTGGCCTTAATTGTCGTCTTGAGGGTCAGTGTAGCGGCGTGGAGAAATCGCCATGGACCCCAGCCCACGGTCTTTCGTTGGCTTCGCGTCAATGAGCCACTGATCGACTGCGTGCTGTTCGGCGTTCTGGTGCTCGGAAGCATCTGGCTTTCGAAGCACGACGCAACGTATTTCGTGGCGGAAGAACTGGTCCGGTTTTCCTGCGCTTTCTTCCTATTGATTTGTCCAGCCGTGTTTTTGGGCTTAAGTTTTCCGCTCATACTCAACCTTTACAGTCGTGAAATGCGGCGCGCCGGAACGAGTGTGGGAGGCATATATGCGGCCAACACCGTAGGCGCCATCCTTGGCTCGTTGCTCATGGGTTTCGTCCTGTTGCCTCGACTGGGTTCGCTGGCCTCGCTCCGTTGCGCCGCCGCCGTCAACTTGATCCTGGCGGTCTTTTTTGGCCTTGTCTTCGTTCCCCTCAAACCAGCCCGAAAGCTGGTGCTGGTAGTCGCAACTGTTCCCCTTGCCGTACTGCTTTGGGTTGTTCCGGGCCACTGGGACGCCCGCCGCATATCGCGCGGTTCGTACGTCTATTTCGGCGGCGGATTTCCGGCCGACCAAGTGCTCTATCTGCGCGAGGATGTCCAAGGCGGCTTGACTTCCGTCGTGCGTATTGGCTCTCAGAAGATACTCCTCTCCAACGGCAAATTTCAGGGCAATGATGGCGGCGAGGTCCAGGCGCAGATCCGCTTCGCCCTCGTGCCCATCCTCTTCACGCGAGAGTTCAAGAGCGCGATGGTGATCGGATTGGGAACTGGCAGCACCTTGCGGACGATCGCGCTTTTCCCCTTCCAGCACATCGATGTCGCGGAACTGGCCCCCAGCATCGTCGAAGCGGCAGGCCGCTGGTTTGAAGGCGTCAACGACGGAGTATTTGACCATGACCCTCGCGTCCGCCTTTCCATTGCCGATGGGCGCAATTTCCTCTTGCTGTCCCCCGATCACTACGATCTGATCACAATTGAAATCACATCCATCTGGATCGCCGGCGAGGCCGATCTGTACAACAAGGAGTTTTACGAGCTTTGCCGCGCACACCTCGGTGAGCAGGGCGTTCTCCAGCAATGGGTGCAGATCCACCATATGCGCACGCAGGACCTGTTGATAATTCTGAACACTGCGGCCCGGGTCTTTCCGCACGTGGCCTTCTTCCAGGGGCCGGAGCAGGGTGTGCTGATTGCCTCAGCCTCGCCGCTCGCATGTGATTACCGTCTAATCGAAGAGTCTGACAATGATCTCAGGGTCCGACAGGATTTGTCGGCCATCGGTGTCCCGAGCATGACTTCTCTGCTGGGCGAACTTGTGCTCTACGGGGACTCGATGAACAAAGCCCTCGCCTGCCTGCCTGCGCTGAGTGGCCGCCCCGCTGATTTCGTTTCGACGGATTTCGATCCTTACCTGGAGTACCAAACGCCGAAGGGAAATGTTCTCCCCTACGATACTGTCCGGCTGAATCTGAGTTTCCTGCGGCGATTCAGACCCTTGTTGTTACCGCCCGACCTGGCCATCGAGAACCTGCCTTCTCAGGACGAGGGAAACTTGATTCTTGGGTATATTGCCGAACGCCGCGGAGATCGTGGCGCGGCGCTCGGTTATTTCCGCCAGGTCGGTGGCGCCTCCCGGCCTCTGGCGGAATTGGAAATAGTGCGGATCCAGCCGAACTCTGGGCCGGCCGGCGAAGATCGAAAGCGGGCTTCCGAATAGGTCAGCTCGCAAAGACTGATTGGGGAGGACGGATTTCCGCTGCCCGCGCGGCCGCCTGGATCGGGGTTGCGGCAGGAAGGGGGCGGGATTATGATTTCAGTTCTTCCTGTGATGCGGAGCTGATGAGGCAGTTACCTCGCGCAAAGGAGCGTACTAATGACTTTCGTTCGCATCCGAGTTTTGATCCTTCTGTTTGCCGTAGTGTTCTTGAGAACTGCGGTTTTGCCTGCGCAGACTGCACCGGCGATCGCCCTTACCGTCGATGCGACGCAAGCCCCGGAGAAGATTCTTCACACGCGCATGGTGATGCCCGTGCAGCCGGGACTGCTCACGTTTTACTATCCCAAGTGGATTCCGGGCATGCACGATCCGTCGGGGCCGATCGGAAGCGTGGCGGGGCTAAAGTTCATGGTGGACGGCAAGGAAGTCCCCTGGCGCCGCGACCTGGGTGACGTATTCACTTTCCACGTGCAGGCCCCTCAAGGCGCCCAAAGCCTGGAGATTGATTTTGACTACATCGACTCCGGCGGAGCGTTCGGCGGGTCCGCCACCGATAAACTGGTAGTCGTGAGTTGGAATCAGAACTTGCTATACCCCGCGGGACTCCCTGCCGCGAAGATCAGTTATCACGCCACGCTACGTTTGCCCGAGGGATGGAAGTTCGGGACGGCGTTGCCGCAAGAAAGCTCCAAAGACAGCGAGGTGACCTTCGCGCCGGTGGCGCTTGACCGTCTGGTGGATTCGCCGGTGGTTGCCGGAGAATACTATCGAGCCGTGGACCTGACACCGCCCGGCGAAGCGATTCATCACGAGATCGACATGGTGGCGGACAGTGCGGAGGCGCTCGAAATAAGCCCCGAAGTGCAGAAGGGCCTCACGAATCTGGTAGCGGAGACCGGTAAGCTATTCGGCACGCGGCACTATCACAACTATCATTTCCTGCTCACCCTGAGCAATCACGTGGCGCACTTCGGCCTCGAGCATCATGAGTCCAACGACAGCCGTGCCGAGGAACGTGGAGTGGTCTCGCCGCAGGGGAGGCGCGGCGTGGGCGGCCTGCTGTCACACGAATTCGTCCACTCGTGGAACGGCAAGTTTCGCCGTCCCGCTGACCTGAGCACCCCTGATTTCGAGACCCCGATGAGGGACGATCTGCTGTGGGTCTATGAGGGTCTTACTGATTTCCTGGGCAATCTCCTGGCCGCGCGCAGCGGACTGTGGACCCCGGAGCAGTACCGCGAGAATCTTGCCAGCACAACCGCGCAACTCGGTCCGGGCCGGCCCGGACGCACTTGGCGGCCACTTCAAGACACCGCCGACGCGGTCGCTGGCCTGACCTTTGGTCGGGGAGGCTGGATCAACTGGCGGCGCGGTGCTGACTACTACGAGGAAGGCGATCTGTTGTGGCTCGAGGTTGCCACGCTTCTCCACGACCAGAGCCACGGCCAGAAGTCCATCGAAGACTTCTGCCGCCTCTTTTACGGCGGCCCAAACGGCGGCCCCGAGCTTAAAACTTACACATTGCAGGATCTGGTGAGCGCTCTCAACCAAGTTGTCCCCTATGACTGGGCCGGATTCTTGCATAGTCGGTTGACCTCAACCTCGCCCGTGCCCCCCATGGGCGGGATCGAAGCCGGCGGGTGGAAGCTCGACTACTCCGAAAAACCGCCGGAGGGCGCCGGCCGCGGCCCCTCCGCGGGGTCGATGGGCGCCGAATACTCGCTTGGCTTCAGCCTCGGCAATGACGGCACGGTGCGCGATTCCATGGTCGGCAGTCCTGCCTATCAGGCGGGGATCACCTCCGGCATGCGCGTGGTGGCGGTGAACGATCGTGCCTTCACGCCTGATCTCTTGCACGACGCCCTGACGGCGGCCAGAAACAACTCTCAGCCTATTCGCTTGCTGGTGCTGAACGACGATTACTACAAGACCTGCGCGATTGATTACCACGGCGGCGAACGCTACCCGCATCTCGTCCGGCAAGAGGGCAAACCTGACCTGCTCGACGAACTCGTGAAGCCGCTGGCAGGGAGCAAATAACCGCAAGCTACTTCTTCGCCAGCTTCTTTTCCAGTTGGCGTGCTTGGGCACTCAGCTCATTCAACTGTCGAAGGTCGTCGTCGGCGGAAGAAACGGCGCTTTGGATGCGTGTGAGCGCGGCATCGGTGAGGGGACTGCCGGTGTTTGAGTCGCGGTTGGAGCCGAGCATGCCGCTCATGGCCCGGAATTGGCTCGTAATGTCGCGGTAGCGCCGCATGATCGAAGTCAAGAGGGCATCGCGGCGGCTATCCAGGTCCTGGAGTTGCACGATCACCTGCGCGAGGTCGACGGCTCGGGCGGAGGCTGCGTTGTTAGTATTATTCAACTTTGCATTATCTGATTCTATAGCCGCCAGGCGCTGGCGGGAGGCTTGGGCGTCCGCCCGGGCGGATTCGAGATCCTGTTTCAAGGACCCGAGCTGGGTCTGCCAATCCTCCTTTTCCTTTTGCAGCAGTTCGTTCGAGCTCGCGACCGTCTTCTCGCGTTCCTCATTGGCATTCGAGAGTTGAGACTGAAGACTCATTAAGCTAGCCTGAGCGTCACTCAGCTCGCGGTCGAGCCGCTCGATCGTCACTTTCCGGTTGGCGAGAGCGGCTTGACAATTACCGGGTGGAACCGGGCTTTCGACTTCAGCAGGAGCTTGCTCGAAATCGCGCTGGCGAATCGCCGCGAGCAATTGGCTCAGTGAGCGCCGGTCCGTCTCTTGCTGCTGTTCGAGCATGGCAAGCCGCCGGGACTGGCGATTGAGCAGACCCAGCGACACAAGCAGCGCAACTGACAGTGTCAGCACTACCGCGAATTGTAGGTATCCACGCCGCATGCTTTCATCCCTCCTTGGGGCGCAAGCGTGTGCGCCACGAAATGCGCCGGTCTTCATCGCCGCAGGGAGCGCTCAAGTGAATCTGGATGTTGTAGTGGATCCTGGTGGGAAGCGCCAGGGTAAGCCTCCAGGCGCTCGAGATTCGCGCAAACATTGCGGAGATGGCTTCCGGAATTTCGGCCTCCGACCGGCAAATGTCACTTCTGCCGCCGGTCGCGTCGGCAAGTGTCTCCAGGCCGTTTTGATACGCGTTGTTGAGCCGGTCGTGCCGGTAATTGAGATGGACGACAAACAGGGGCGCCTCGAGCGAACTGCTGGCCTCGACCAGCTTGGAGATTTTGGCGTTGATCAGCGCCTCGGGGAAACGACGGCTGAGGTCGTGCGGATCGCTCTCATTGATAACCGGATTTGTGTAGTCTTCGCGGTAGCTATAAATGCTGCCATCGGTGACGTACAGAACTGCGACCCGCACCGGAGACTTGCGCAGGATGCCATCCGCCAACTCGAGAGCCGGTTGCACGGTCTCGAGCAAGTCAGGTTCGGTGCTATTGGACAGAGAGCGGACCGCATCGGTCAGGGGTTGGCGGCTCGCGCCCGGGTCGGCTAACACGTGCAGGCCGTCCTGGGTGCGCAAGAGCCCTACCCACGCGTTGGGAGCGAGTTTGGAGACTTCAGCAATTAGCGCCTTTTTGGCGGCCTCAACCAGCGTGAGATCTCCTGTCAGATCCAACACAACCAGGATTACCTCGTCGCTCCCTGGACCTAACTGCGCCGTGACGGATACCGCCTTGCCGTTGAGCGCGGCCTCGAACTTGGGAGGCTTGGAGCAGTCGTTCGCCTCGACCCAGGCGGGGATCGAGACGTTGGCCGTCTGCGCATGGAGGGTGGCGACCGCGCAAACGGCAAGAAGAATAGTCACCAGCCCTAAACGGGTCGATCGCCGGGAGGATTTGTGCCGCCAACGCGAGGCAAAAGATCCACCACAGCAGAGGCCACAGAGATCACGGAGGGGGTGCCTTGGTGTCTCTCCGTGAGCTCTGTGGCCTCTGTGGTGAGTCATTTTTGGTAGCATCAGAAGCTGAACTTCAGTCCGATCTGGACGACGCGCCCGCCGTGAGAGCCAATAATTCTGCCGGCATCCACGTTGGGCGCGCTGGCTGGACCGATATTCGGATCGGGATAATTCCAGTTCGCGTGATTGAGCACGTTGATGGCGGTGGCGCTGAACTCGAGGGCTCGCTCGCCTCCCATGGGCATGCGCTTGGTCACGCTCAGGTCCATGGAATTATAACTCGGGCCCAGCAGGTCCGGTTCGGTACGCGGCCCGTTCCCTGGGGTAAAGTCCGCGGGCTGATCGAAGGCGGCCGGGTTGTACCACAGAGCGGGCCCCGGACGGGCCTCATGCGGACCTACGCCGGACACGACATTAACGTTGAGGGCCGGAAGCACGCCTCCGGTATTGTTGAACTCGGGATGAAGCGACAGCGGCGTTCCGTCATTCCAGTAGGCCGTTCCGCTCACCGACCAGTCGTTAACCAGACGCCTCCCCCAGTTCAGGAAGGGCAAAGGGGGCTCGCCGGAGCCGAAAGGCAGATCATAAACGTAGCTGAGTTGCAAATACTGCGGCGTATTGTAAGAGCAGAGCCCCCAATCGTTGCGCCAGTTAAAGAAGTCCTGGTTCCCGTAAGGGCCTGAGTAATCGTCGAGCTGCTTGGAGAACTCATAATAGGCGGTGAAAGCGAGGCCGAAGGAGGCGTGCTTCTCGACTCGCACATAGCCGGAAGCCCGGTCGTAACGTCCCCAGGCGTAGTGGCCGTAAAGCTCAAAACCTTGGAATTGCGGGAAGGGCTGCAACGAGTCCCGGAATGAAAGATTGTAAAGCGCGTCGCCGTAGCTCAGGGCAGAAGGGTTGATGGCGTTGGGATTGGCGACCCCGTCGCCCACCAGGAGATCCCGCCCGTTACTGTAATTCGTGCCTACGGAAACCACCATCGAGAACGGCACTTGGCGCTCAATCGATAGCGAAGCCGATTGATAGAGCGGTTCCCGTCCGCTGAGATCAACGAAATCCGCCACCGTATTGTCAGCCGCCGACGGGCTAAGGTCCGGAAGGGGGGTAGTATAGGGCGGAATGCCGGCGGTCAGGTCCAGGGCGGGGCTGAGTTGTGTGTTCGGGGAGATGAAGGTCTGGCGCGCGTAAAACCCTTGTGTGCCCCACTGGCCGTTGTAGATCGGAATCATCCCGTGCGAACGGCCATAAGAGGCACGGACTACGGTGTTGGCATCTCCGCGCGGGTTCCAGGTCAGGCCCGCGCTCCCGTCGAGATCGACGTTGGCGGGACGCATTCCGGGTGGAACACGGTTGAGACCGGCAAATACGACGGCACCCATCAACCAGTAGGAGGGGTCGATAGCAGAAGGTTCAACCGTACTCTGGCGATTGTACTTCTCCACGCGCGGCGTCCGCCGGCTGTAATTGAGGCTCAGGGTGAAAGTCAGGTCTTTCGAAAGCTCATATTTATCACGGCCTGAGAGGGATTGGTAAGAGTCGCGAAAATAGGAGGGTGACTCAGTGATGGTACGTTCCGCGTAGGCCGGCAGGCCCAGGAGGAAGCTCGCGAAGGGATCACCCGTATCGATAATCCCCGGCAGGCTGGTGATGTCCGGCGAGAACTGAAAATAACCGGAGGGATACGCCGGATTGAATGAGTTCACCTGGTAGTCATCTGCCTGAAACGTCAAGCCGAAGGAGTGTTTTTTCTTTCTGGTGGAGAGCGCGTCCTGAACTTCGAAGGTGTTTCGAGCGTCCCGGGTGCTGGGGTAAGCGGTGCCCATCGAGAGATAGTTACTCACGAGTTGGAAACTCGGGAAGGTGGGCTGGGAGAGGTTTCCCGACAGCGCCGTGTCGGAAACCGCGGTGCAACTGAGCGAGTTGACGGTGGCGGGGTTGGCAGTAAAGACGTAATCGAGTTCCGTGCGACGGTTCGAGAAATGCTGGTCTGGCGCAGTCGGGCTGGCAATGTTCGGGAAGTACTTCGTGGAACTGAGAAAGCCGCTCGAGAGCGTGCTTGCCCATGTGGCCCTGTGCCGTTCGCCAAACTGATGTTCGAGCTTGGCGATGATCCCGTCGGCGTTGTTCGTGGCAGGGGCGTTGACGAAATAGTTATTCTGGAAGAACGGGCCGATATCCGAATTGGGCAGGGGATACAGGGACAAGGCTTGCTGCACGGTCGGCGCCAGGCGCGCCGCAGGGATGCGATTCTGGGGGAATGTGGAGCGCAGATACTCAAGATTGCTCGTGGAAACGGGCTGGCTGGGGTCATAAGCGGGGTTGAGGGTCGTGGTGGCCGGATCGTAGATGGGCAGAAGGTTGCCGGCTTCGTCCACGGTTTGCGAGAAGTCGCCGGCGCGCTGTGCGGCAGTGGGCACCGTGTGCAGCGAAGCATGGAAGACGAGTTCGCGAACTCCCTCATAGGACAACGTAAAGAACGTGCTTTTGGAATTCTTGAGCAGGGGCGGGATGATGACCGGGCCGGCCACATTGAAACCGAACTGGTTGCGCCGCAGCGGGGATTGGCTCTCGCCGTTTTGCCTTACCTGGTGCGGTATGGCGTCGAGAATGTCGTTTCGGAAGTTCTCATAAATGCGCCCGTGCCAGAGCATCTTCGGTCCATGGTTCCTTTGCGCAGTTACCGGGCTGCCCGGCCGCATGCCCATGTCACGGGTCAGAATCTTGAACTCATCAGCGGCGCGGTTCAGGGGAGGAGCCTGCTGCGACGACGATTTGCCCTCCTGCGAGGGAATGGCGGTGGCACCGGCGGCGGAAAGCGCAAGGCAAAAGGACAAAAGTGCGTAGATCGACGTCTTCATTTCCGAATGATCACAGTTCAAAACCTAAGAATATATACCTCTGCCGAGTCGTGGTGCAACGCCCATGCCGCGGTCTCCAGCCGTCGGAGGGTCTCCGCAGTTGCTTGATCTCACAAGCCGAGGCGAACTGCGGAGATCTTTCGCGGCGCTCGGGATGACAGTCGGGATGGGTTTCTGCTCAGCCCGTCCGACCGGCGCCGATGCGAGACCCGAGGTTGTCTAGCCGA
>Ga0187864_10001005_pt1 | contig 28841 bp, 25 predicted proteins | sample June2016WEW_11_4_FD_132985 | JGI IMG/M metagenome (GOLD analysis project Ga0187864, IMG submission 132985) | Peatland microbial communities from SPRUCE experiment site at the Marcell Experimental Forest, Minnesota, USA - June2016WEW_11_40 | ecosystem: Environmental > Terrestrial > Soil >...
CACGGAGTAGTAAACGTTCTGGCCTTCCTTGCGACCAACCACAATGCTGCTCTTTCGCAACACTCCAAGTTGTTGAGAAAGCGTACTTTGTTCAACTTTCAGACGGATGCTGAGCTCATTGACGCCGACTTCCCCGGAGCGCAGCGTGTCCAGTATCCTGACGCGCATCGGATGCGCCAGCGCCTTGAAAAACTCGGCTGTAAATTGTGACAACTCGGGCATGTATATATAGCAATATTTGCATATTGGTTAATATAAATCAACATAACTTTCGTCACTTCCGGCTCCCGCTGAAGATGGTTCCATAGACCCGGCGGTCGAAGAATTCGAGGTTTAGTCCACAAAACCGAATGCGGCGGCGGAGAGAGTGATCACAATCAGCCGCCGCCCGACAAGCAGGTGTCCTGGCCGCCGAAAGCTGTAGGCGGCTGCCAATGGAATCATGATCAGCAGATTGACCCACGGGGGCTGCGCCCAAAGCTGAAACTGGTTTATACGGAAGGAATTGTACGCGGGTGTAATTCCCTTAAAGAGGATTAACTGGTGGATTCCCGTGTCTGGACTGGGATTATCAGGCTGGCAGACCGCTCTTCATCGCCTTCATCGACTTCAGCGTCTTCCTCATCCCAAAATTCGGTGTCGTTCCATTCCAGATCTTTTTCAGGTTCAGCCACTCTTCACTGTCTTCATCGCTTGAGCGAGATGCCTACTGGCCCGTTGGAGAGCTGACAGAGCCATCGACACGTCGGGTTGCTAAACCAAGTTTGAGACTGCCATCACGCCAGAGAGAGGAGTTGAGCCACTGTTCCCGTTCCGGCAAGGCCCTCACTTCTTTTTCGTCTAGCTTTCTGTCAGACCGTCTTCTGACACATGCGCTACACTAATTGCCTGCAGTAGGTCGATGGAAGGGTGTGGCAGATCTTGGGGGAGGCTTTGAGGAAACGGTGCGTGACGCAGATCGGCATCGTCATCGCATTGTTTCTGCTTTCCTGCGCGGCTCTGCTCCACGCGCAAGAAACGTCCAAAATCGATTGCACCCCCAGTTTTCCCTTCAAAGACTCTTGGTGGGGCGCTGACGCAGCGTACTCCATTCCCTTGCCGGACGGGCGTTCTATCTGGATCTTTGGGGACACACTGTATGGCGACCGGAGGGTAGTCGATGGAAACGAGCCGCGCATGGTACGCAACAGTATCGGCATCTCGACGTGCGACGACCGCGATTGGAAAGTCGACTACGTGATTCGGCGGGGGGACAAGGGACAGCCCCAGGATTTTTTTCAGGCGCAGCACAAGGACACCTGGTACTGGGCGCTTGACGGATTCTTCTACAAGAATGACCTGTGGGTGACTCTGCTCTGCATGCGCGACGTACCAAAAACAACATCCGCTGCATTGGGTTTTGAAACCTGCGGGGCCGACCTCGCGAAGATTTCCGGACTCGAGACCGATCCGCAGCAATGGAATGTAAAGTACTTCCCACTCGTTCGCGACGGCATTCACGCCTATCCTTCCGCCACCGCCGTGGTAGATGGCGACTACGTTTACATTTTCGCGCTGCTGGAAGCAGATTCACGCCCCATGCTGCTGACTCGCATCCCCTTGGATGGTCTCGACGCACCGGCAGAGCACCTTCAGTACCTGTCTAGGAGCGGCGCCTGGAAACCGGGCCTGACGCCTGCCGACGCAATGCATGTCATGAAGCACGGAAATACCGAAATGACGGTGCGGTATCACCCAAGCTTGAAAAAATGGGTTGCGATCCTGAACTATCCGAAACTCCTTTCTGACAAAATCGTGTTCCGCACAGCACCCCGGTTGGCGGGACCATGGAGCGAAGGTAAGACGATCTATCGTATTCCAGAGATGCAAAAGGGCAACGCTGGATATGACAAAGATACCTTTTGCTACGCAGCCAAGGAACACCCAGAGTTTCGCCAGCCTGGTTCCGTTCTTATTACATACGCTTGCAACACGATGAATGTGCAGAAGCTCACGAGTAACCTGGACATCTACTTCCCGAAAGTCGTGCGAGTTCCTTTCGCTAAGTAAGGTTCAGTCCCACTCCCACCAGCGTTCAGAGCGCTCTTTATGCGGATGTGGAATGGTGAGACGCAGTGTTATCGTCTCGTGCGGTAAGACCGGGACGCGCAGGGGATTTATAGCTAGCGGCCTCAGCACGTCGGTCTCAGTCAGGTTCGTCTCTTCCGCGGCTGTAACTTTCAACGGCGTTTTCAACTCGGTGACGCCTTTGTTGCCGGCGATTTCCTGCAGGCGTACGGTGTAATGCTCGGGGTTACCGTCCGCGCTCGGTTTGAAAGCCAGCAGCGCGACGCCTTCTGAACTCAAGGAGAAGTACGTGCCCTGCGGTTGCGCCGGAGCCATGCCTCCCGCCAACTCCGTGGCAATCAATGGCACATCAAACGAAGTGCCCTCGCGGTACGACTCAACCGGATTTAAGTCGCCGCCCGCTGAACTGAGCGCGAAGTGGTACCAGGACTGCGCTGGAAGATTGGGCTCAACCGTGGAAAAGTTGACCATGCCCAGATCGCGCGTATCGCCTTGGTCTTGTTTGCGCATTACCGTGACGCGGACAGCATTGAGGAACGTATTGGGTCCTTTTGCGCTCGGCAGTCCGGGTAGGTGGTTAAAGAATGGCTCACGTTCAGAGAGGGTAACGTGAAGCGTTCGTCCCTCGCATTGGCCTACGAGCACCAGTGAATGCTGGGGGACAGCCGCATCGGTTCTTGCCCCTGGGAGATAGTCCTCGGGAATGCGGTGATAGCCGGTGCCGTCTTCCACCCACACCTGGGCGGATCCCTGGAAACGGAACGGCAGGTTAAAAGAGTAATATTCGCCGGGCTGGTTGCTGGCAACAAAGGGCATGCGCTCACGATCGAGTAGGTCGGCAAATTCGATGCGCTTCACCGCACGATAGAGCGTGATCTGGGTTTCTGGCCATAGAGTCCCCGGACGCTGAATGATGATGCGGTCGAAGACAGGGCCGGTTTCGACGTGTGCAACGACTTGAGCTAGGCCGACCGGCAGGCTCGACCACGCCGTCCAGCGCAGTAACTGGTTTGCCGCTTTGTCGCCCGCGGAGTCTACGAGTTCCCGCTGCACTTGCTTATCATAGATGCTAACAACGGCGCCGTCAGAAGATCGGACGCGAATTCGATAGAAGGAGTTTTCGATACTGGTCGATCCGGTGGTCGATGTGTTCGCCTTCGATGCGTTCGTCTTCGCTGGAGGGGAGTTGCCAGCATTCGCGACCTCGATCGAGTAGCTTTTGTGTCCGAGCGCGGGAATATCAGTGGCGGTAAACTCGATCTCGTCCGGCGACACGCGCTGTCCGGCGGCGGGGTGCCCCGTGACTGCATCGCGCAGCACAACATCTTCTTTGGACCGAAGTCGTGCCACATCCGTGCGTTGCCAGCTCACAGGATTAAACACCACCAACGTTCTCTTTCCAGTGTGCCCTCCATCCGCTATTTGAGAAAACAAAGTCTGTAGTCCGGAATCGATCAGGCTGCGAATGTCCTCCCGGCTGCTGGTCGTGTAGCTTACATATTCACGATTTTGCTGATCGATTTCAGACCGGGACATGAGCTTGGGCCAGCCGACCTGGGCTGCGCCCGAATGTTCGTCGTACTTGAACAGCTTTATACGCGTGGCCTCCAGGTTGCCGGCGGGCAAGCTGGTGAAGTTGCGGAACGTGAGCAAGCTCCAGAGTAATTCCGCGATCGGCGCGTGATCCTGCAGCCAGCGAGCCTGAGCGCTGATCACCGGCGAATTCAGCTTCACTTCCGACCAGAGGCCGCTCCAGTCGCCCGCATACGACGGGAACCTGTCGCTACCGTATTGCGCTTCCATGTGGCGGAAGAACTCGGCAGGGGTACAGACCACGATCCGAGGTTGTTTGCCGGCGGCGTTCCACTCGCGAATGGCGGGCAGAAGCTGCGTCGCCTCTTCATTGCTGGAAACGAAATCGTGCAGGTACAGCAACAGAACCGCATCGTAGGGATAACCGGCTTTTGTGTACTTGTCGAGTAACTTGTCGACGCCGCGCTGCATGATCTCAAGTTTCGGTAGCCCCTCCCACTCTTTGGGATAAAAATGTTCTTTGGTGTAGGGCTCACGCGCGGCCGGATCGAGGTAGTAGTCGGCGAAGGCCTCCGTGTAGCCACCGAAGCGGCTTTGCGTCTGCCAGGTCAGAACACGGCTGCCGTCGGGCGATTGCCAATAGAAAGGAACTTGTCCGGGACTCAGCGACGTTCCTCCCGAAATGAACAGGTTGGAGCCATTCACAAAATAGTGCACGCCACTGCGGGCCAGGATCTGCGGAAGGCGGAGCGTGAAGCCGGGGACATCATCCATCATGGCGAAGTCGGCCTTGATGCCCAGCCGCTTCTCCAGATCTTTCATGTCATAGGTGATGCGGTTGAGTTGCTCGGCGCCCATGAACTCGGTGTGCATGCTGCCAAAAACGGCGGAGACCTGAATCTGTCCTCTATTCACGAGATCGACGAAGTCCTTGATCTGCTGCGGGTCGCTGGTGCGCGCTAGCCATTCGCGAATTTGCCAGACGCTTTCGATGGTCCAACGAAAGTCGGAGTCGTGTTTGGCGTTCGCAATCACTTCGTCAATGTGCGGCTTTAATTTTGGCAAGACCTCTTCTGGAGGAGCGATGAACCCCAAGTCCCAATGGCTGGAGGGCATGACGTAGATGGTCTGAATGGTGGGGTTTGCGGGCGGCGCTTGGGCAGCCAATCTTGAAGCGAGCGGCAGGAAAAGGAAGCAAAAAGCGAGTAGCGATCGGGGGAACCGCGGAAGTTCGGGCATCATCGGCCTCTGAGCATGATCAGTGACGGCAAAAAACGGGGCTCCCGTACAGGAAGCCCCATAAGTGGTCCGTGCATTCTAGAAAATCAGTTTCATGACCAGCTGAATCTGACGCGAGGTTCCGGTGCCCACCAGATTGCCCACGGTACTTGTGCTCTTCCCGAAGTTCGCATCGGTGGTCAAACCATCGGGATTGGAGAAGTTCGGGTGATTCAGCAGATTGAAAGCCTGGGCACCAAGCTGAATTCCGTAACGCTCGGTGATCTGGCTTGTTTTCGAAAGGCCAATATCGATCTGCGTAAATCCCGGACCTCGGCCCGCGTTGCGGCCAAGGTCTCCGTACCCAGTTGGCGAAGGAACGAAGGCAGCGGGGTTGAGCTGGTTACCGGGCACGCTGTAATTCGCAGGCCGAATCGATTGTCCGGCAACCAAGTTAGGACGCAGTTGGTCCTCGCCGAGAAAAGGTCCCGCCAGCGCAATCGGGAAGGGCAAACCGCTGCGCGCCTGGATCAGAGTGGTAGCCTGCCAGCCCTTTCCCAATAGTTTCGGCAGGAATTCCGCGGTGGGAACGTCATAGACCGCGCCGAGCGTGAAGTTGTGCCGCACGTCGATGTCGCCGTTCGCGTAATCGCCCATAGGATCGTACGAATTCTGGTAGGCACCCGTCAGAATGTTGACGCCGTCGTCGAGTTCGTGCGACCAGGTGTAGTTGGCGTCGACGTTGAGCCCTCTCCCGATATGCCGCCGCAAGCTGGCCTGCAAGGAGTGGTAGTTCGATTCCACGAAGTTTCCCAAACGACGGATGTTTCCGAAGCTGCTGCTGATAACGGTGACGCCGAACGGTGATAGGTTGAGTTCCTGTCCGGCATACGCAGCGCCGGCAGGAAGCTTGAGGCCACGGTTGGCGACGTACGAAACTTCAAGAACAGTATTGCGGGCGACCTCCTGCTGCACCCCAAAGCTCCAGTGCATGGAGTAGCTATCCCTCATGTTCGGATCGAGGGCGTTCACATTTGGCGGCAGCGCTGGAACACACGTCGGCAGAGGGCTCGGCACGGGATAACTCAAGAAAGGACTATTGGGAAAGGGCGGGGTACATATGGTTGGCGGACCGAAGAACCCTCCCAAGCTGAAAACGTTGACGTTGAAGCCTTGCTGATAGTTCCCTGCCAGTGACAGCGCGGCGCCGGTGAGCGCCGGGTTGTAGAAGATCCCGAAGCCGCCGCGGACTACCGTCTTACCCTTCCCGTAAGGATCCCACGAAAAGCCGATGCGGGGTGCGAAATTGTTGCGGTCGGGTTTATACAGGCCAGCTCCCAGCTGCCCAAAGGTAAGAGTCTTAATATCAAAATTCTGGATCAGATCGCCGTGAAGCACGGAGTTGTATTCGTAACGCACGCCGAGATTCAAGGTGAAGCGCGGAGCGACTCGAATGTCATCCTGCACAAAGAAACCGTAGTTTGTGTTCTGAACTTCGACCATGGTGTGGCCCAGAGTGCTCAATTGGTCGCCATTGTCGGCGAGATAATCTGTAACGTTATCGAAGGCGAGAAATTCTTGCGGATACAAGGCGTTATGGGTGACCACAAGGCGAATATCCATTCCGGCGCGGATCGAATGGCGCCCCTTGATCCACGTCAATGTGTCCATGAACTGAAGAGAATGTTCGGGCTGGCTCTCCGAAAACAGATCCGGTCCCGGTGCCGCACCGAACGTTTTTGCGGTCGTGCATCCCCAAAAAAATAAAGGGCACTGGAAGATTGGAAAGTTGCCGCCACCACCCAGCGAATCCGTCCATGGACGGTTGAAGGCGACACCAAACTCATTGAGCAAGTGGGGGTTAAAAGTGTGGTCCCACGTCCCTTTCAGCAAGTGGTTGCGGCTGGGAGAGGGAGATACCTGGTTCGAGCCGACGCCGTACTGCGTGCTGGTGTACGAGTCAGCAATGTTGTATCGAAACGCCAGTGAGTCTCTTGCTCCAACATGATAATCAACCTTGATGGACCCGGTATCTTCGCGCAGGGTGTGGCGCAAGTTGCCTTCCCAGTATCCTAAGTCAGGGCGAGAGATCGGCGGCCCACCCGGAATGGGATTCGGGAAGTACACCAGGTCAGTCGAGTTCGGAAGAGGCAGCGAGTCCACGACTGGCACCATCGCAGGTACGGCCGTAGCGCGAGTGGGCTGCGTAAGGACGGCGACGTTGTCCGCTCCCGTCGGGAAGTTCGAAATCTGACGGACGCCTTCATAGTTCACGAAGAAGAACAATTTGTCCTTGACCAGCGGGCCACCCAGGTTGCCGCCGAACTGATTCAATCGCAGCGGTATATTTTGCGTCGCGAAGTAGTTCAGGGCATCGAACGCATCGTTGCGAAAGAATTCAAACACGCCGCCGTGGAAATTGTTACTCCCCGACTTGGTGATGACGTTGACGATGTCACCGTAAGAACGGCCGTACTCGGCAGAGAACGTGCCCGACATGACTTTGAATTCCTCGATGCTGTCGACGCTGGCACGGTTGATGCGCGACTCCTGGCGGCCCAGTTGGGTGCTGGTCGCCTGCGAATCAATTCGGGTCGCGTCCGCGCCATCGAGCAATATGTTGGCGCCGGCAAGGGAAGTCTCATATCCACCCAGGCTGGTCTGCCCGAAGCCGCCCGTGGTCACGGAACCCGGGACTAGCGTCATCAGGGCAGTGAAATCGCGGCCGTTCAAGGGCAGGTTGCCAACCTCATTCGCACTAATGGTCGCGCCGGTTTCACTGGTTTGCGTGTTGACCGTCGTGATGTCGGCGGTGACTGTGACTTGTTCGCTGACCTGGCCGACGTCCAAAATAGTGTCGACGGCTCGCCGGTCGGTTGCGTAGAGAACAATCCCGTTGACGACTCGGGTCTTAAAGCCGACATGCTCGGCGGCCATTTTGTATAGACCGGCAGGCAGGCCGGGAACTTCATATTCGCCTGCACTGTTGGTCTGCGCCTCATAGACGCGGCCGGTACGCGTGTTCGTGACCGTGACTTTCGCGTCGGGGAGCAGGGCTCCGGACTTGTCCTGGACCACGCCGACTATGCTTCCTGTATCCAATTGAGCCCATGCCGGAAGAGCCAGCGCGCAAAGCAGAAGCGCTAGCACTCCGATTTGCCCCTTATTCGAATTCAACATGATGTTCCCCCTCTCCGTGGATTGCGCCTAAGCTCAGGGCTTGGCGGCGCGAGCCGGTTTCTTTCTCTCGACGGGAGACGTAAGCTCCGGCTGGTGAAAGTTGGTGCGCAGGTTGTCTCGAATCTCCAGGTCCTGGCGCAAGAGAGCTTCGGCATATTCCAGATCTTCAAGAACCGCTTTGCGCGCGCCTGTCGCATCGCGCCGGGCGACCAGGCGGAAGATGCGTTCATGGCGGCGAAAATTGCTTTCAAAGTTTTCGATCAGGTAGAGCGTGCGGCGCCGGCCTTCGGCCAAGGCGCCATACATCATGCGCAGCATGGCTTCCACCGCGACATTCTTGGAAGCCTGCGCGAGTTCCTCGTGCAGAGACATCTCGTAGGCCATGTATTGTTCCGGGCGATCGAAACTGGTCTTCATGCCACGGATCGCCGCTTCCATGCGGGCAATGTCTTCCTTCGTAGCCCGGCGCGCAGCCAGCGCGGCCACGTTGGGCTCCAGGATCTTGCGCAACTCGTAAAGCTCCAGGTACTTGACCTCCTGGAGCAGCAGCATCCACTGGAAATGCTTGCCAACGGCACGCCCGAGCGATGATTGGATATAGGTTCCATAACCCGGCCGGGCCTTGATCAGGCCCAGGAACATCAATCCCTTGAGAGCTTCCCGAAGAGAGCTGCGACTAACGCCCAACATCGCGGCCAGTTTGGGTTCAGAGGGAAGGCGGCTTCCGACGCGGAGTTCGCCGCTGCGAATCAGTCCCTCAATGCGGCGCGAGACAGTCTCCATGACGGTTTCGCGCCGTACGGTTTCGCCGGGTACAGGATGGGCGGTCGCCACTTTGAGCCCAATTTCGTACGGCAAAAGTTTGTCCGACAACCTTGGTTCTTGTCAAGAACAAAAAGCGCTTTAGCCCGAGAAGGACTCTGCCCGATCTTCAGGCAGTAGTCGATTCATGCCGTATTCATTGTATGAACGTACGATCAACCTCCGCGAAACGAGCTCCTTTTTTCAATTGACACCGCTTGCGGGTCGAGTAATATGTTCGCTTGTCGGACAAATCAGGGCCGGACAAGTCAATACCGGACAAACTCATGCGCGCTCTCATCCCCCTGGAACGGTTCCGGACCTTCGCGGAAGGACTCGATCATCCTGAGGGTTTGGCGTTCGATGCCGATGGGACACTTTGGGCGGGCGGAGAACTGGGACAGATTTACCGCATCGGGCCGAAGGGACGCGTACGGGAGATTAGCCGCGTTGGGGGCTTCTGCCTTGGTCTGACTTTTTCTCGCGCGCAAGAACTTTATGTCTGCAATTTCAAGTTGCCGGCGCTGGTCCGGTTGGATCGAAAAGGCCGCGTCCTCGATTCCTGGGATCGCTGTGGCAGTCGCAGGTTCAAGACACCGAATTTTTCGGTCTTCGATGGGGAAGGCAATCTCTATTTTTCCGACTCGGGAGACTGGGAAAAAGCGAATGGCTGCATCTACCGCCTCCGGAAGAACGGCCGAGTCGAGATGTTTGCTGGGCCGTTTGCCTTTGCCAACGGTTTGGCGCTAAGTGCGGATGAGCGGTTTCTGTACGTGGTGCAGAGCACACGCGACAATGTGCTGGAGATCGAGATTCGCGCGGATGGCAGCGCAGGAAGACCCAAGGTTTACGCTTCAGGACTGGCGCGGGTTCCTGACGGCATGGCTCTCGATGCCGTGGGGAATCTGTACGTTACTTGTTATGCTTCCGACAACGTGTACAAGGTTTCTCCTCACGGGAAGGTGCAACTACTAGCGTATGACCCCACCGGTACGATGATCGCGCGACCAACGAATGTCGCGTTTGGTGGGCCGAATTTTGATCAGATGTTTCTTGCCAACCTTGGCCGGTGGCACGTGTGCCAGGCGCCGGCTGGCGTGAGGGGGCAACTGCTGGCCAATCAGCGATAGATGCTGGGCAGCGTAGGTTCGCTATGAAAATTACCGATGTTCGTTGGACTCCGGCGTTCATTCCTATCGAAAGCCCGCTTCGCTATGCTTTCGGCGCTCACCCCGGTTTCTCACGCATCATCATCGAGGTGCAAACGGACGAAGGGCTCGTGGGCCTGGGTGAATGTTATGGCGGCGCGAGTCGTGAGGGTCAACTGACGGAAATGCGTCCGTTGCTCATCGGCGAGGACCCGATGCAATTAGAACGAATCCGCTGGAAGCTGGCGGCTCCGAGTTCGCTAAAACTGTTCGGCCACGTTCTTGGTTTTGCCGGGCTCGAATTTGCATGCCTTGATCTGCAAGGCCAGATCTTGGGCAAACCTGTTTGCGAAATCATCGGCGGCAAATTCCGCGACGAAATTGCTTTTTCCGCTTATCTCTTTTACCGCTACGCCAATGACAAGGGGAAGGGCGAGATCTCCAACCAGGATCAGATGGTGGACTTTGCGAAAGGGGCGGTCAAGAAATATGGCTTCCAGACCCTGAAGTACAAGAACGGTGTGATGCCGCCCGATGAAGAAATCGAAACTTTCATTGCTTTGCGGGAAGCCTTTCCCCGGCTGCGAATCCGGCTTGACCCCAACGCTGCCTGGTCGGTAACGACGGCGGTGCGCGTAGCGCGACGATTGCATGAATACGACGTTGAGTATCTGGAAGACCCGGTGTGGGGCATGAGGGCCATGGCGCGCGTCAATGCCAAAGCCCCCTGGATCACGCTGGCGTCGAATATGTCGGTGTTTGCCTTCGAGGATCTCGTGCCCAACGCGGTCATGAATATTCTCGACGTCGTGCTGCTTGATCCCCACTGGTACGGAGGGATTGCCCGGGCACGTTTAGCTGGTCAGATTTGCGAAGCCATGGGAGTAGACGTCGGCATGCACAGTGGAGCAGAGTTCGGCATTTCGCAGGCTGCCATGTTGCATCTGGCCGCTTCGCTGCCCAATCTCATTGCGGCGCCGGATTCGCACTACCACCACCTCACCGATGACGTGATTGAAGGAGGTAAGCTCAAGTTCGTTGGCGGGAAGATGCAGGTGCCGAAAGAAGCCGGCCTCGGCGTCAAGCTCGACCGCGACAAACTCTCCAAGTATCACGAACTCTCAAGAAAGCGTGCAATGGGGTCCTGGATCGAAGATCCACATCGCCCCGGGACCATCACATACCAGCCGAAGTGGTGAATGTTTGAAGTGGTGAAGCTCGATGAGACTCCCCGTCGTACGTAAAGCTGTGCGCAAAGCGTGGCTGTACATGGTGCTCGGGATGGCCGGCATCTCTGGCTTTGCGCAGGAGCGGGTGATCTGGAGCATCGGCACCTTCGATCATGCTTCCGGAGAGTTTCGAGCGAAATCCGACGACTACAGTGACCCAAGGCTCGATCCGGTCTATCGTGTCGGCAAGAGCAAAGACGGTGAGGATTGGCAGAGATTTCAGCCCGGCCCGGCGAACGGGATGGCGGGTGGACGAGAGCATCCGTTCACGATTCTGTTCGACTTGCACGATCCGGCATCCGGTGTCTTTCGTCTGAAAATCGCCATATTGTATGAGACCCCGAGGTTGTCGCACTTGAGAGTGAATCTCAACGGCCACTCAGGAGTTTTCTATTTCCACCCGCTACTTGACTATAGTGCGGGCGACTGGGAAGGCACGTTTGTTCCCCAGACCTCTGCCGACAGCAAAACCATCGACCTGCCCGCGGAGTGGTTTCGCCAGAGCGACAACCGCCTGGTGCTCACCGCGCTCGATGACCCTCCTGCAGTTGAAAGCTCTCTGGGGTCGATCGCGCTTGGGCATAGCGGACTGGTCTATGACGCGATTGAACTGACGCAGGATGTTGCGGCCACTTACGCGCGTGACAGCGTCGCTATTAGTGCGGAGGTACGCCCGACCATTTTTTATCGGAGTTTGTCCGCTGGACTCGCCGAAGTAGTCGAAATGGATGCGTCATTTGCGGCGATGCCGGCGGAGTGGTTGGCAACGCTCCAGATCGGCGACAAGGAATATCATCAGCACGTTAAGACGTCGGAGGCGTTCGGCGAAAGTCAGATCGAGTTCGATATTCCGGAGTGGCAGGGAACGAAGTCGGGCGCGCTTCTGGTCAAAACTCCGAGTGCAGTCCGCACATTCCCGGTGGAGCTGACACCGGCCAAGAAGTGGACGATTTTCATCGTTCCGCAAGAGCATCTTGACATCGGCTTCACCGACTACGCCGCCAAGGTGGCGGAACTGCAATCGCAGGCACTGGATGGCGTGATCGATTTGATGCGAGAAATACCCGACTTCCGCTGGACACTCGACGGCTACTGGGTCCTGGATCAATACCTGAACGGCCGCTCGACCGAGCGAGGCAATGAACTGCTGCGCTTGATCAAAAACGGCAAGGTCACTGTCCCGCCTCAGTTTGCCAACCAGCACACCGGCGTTGCATCGCTCGAGGGGCTGGCTCGATCGCTCTACGACTCCCACTTTTTTGCCAAGCAGCACGATCTTCCGTTGGGAGCGGCCCATATCACAGATGTGCCTTCCTACTCCTGGTCGTACGCTTCCATTCTGCACGACGCCGGCGTGAAGTATTTCGCAGCCGGCAGCAATTCGTGGCGCGCGCCCGGAGTCCTGCAAGCTCGCTGGAACGAGAAATCTCCTTTTTATTGGGAGGGCCCCGACGGCGGCCGCGTGTTGATGTGGTACTCACGCGCGTACCTGCAACTGGCGACGCTGTTTGCAACTCCGCCCCGGTTGGCGGCGGTGCGCGACTCTCTGCCCGTTTTCCTGCAGGCGTATTCAGGACCGAACTACAAGGCGAGCGCCGCGATCATCTTCGGCACGCAACTCGAGAACACCGTTCTCAGCAAGGAACAAGCCTATCTTCGCGGCGAGTGGCAGAAGCAATATGCCTGGCCGCGGCTGGAGTATTCAAATTTTGCCGAGGCCATGGGGCAAATCGAAAAACAGTTTGGATCGGACATTCCCGTTTACCGCGGCGATCTCGGACCTTACTGGGAGGATGGCTTTGGCTCCGATGGCAAGCATACGGCGCTGCATCGGCAGAACCAGCAGCGCATCCTGGCGGCGGAAAAACTGGCGACCATTCCTGCGCTGCTGAATCCAGAGCTTCGTCCGGATCACCGATTGCTGGCGCAAGCCTGGAACAACATGCTGCTATTCGACGAGCACACTTGGACCTATGTAGGAGCAACCACGCAGCCGGAGAATGAGCAAACCGAGAATCAGCTTGCCCTTAAAGGTGCGCGCACAACCGAAGCTGAACGTGAGATTACCGAATCCCTGCAGCGCAGTTGGGCACAGTTCGAGTCCTTTCTTGGACCGAAAGATCCGTCGCTCGTAATCTTCAACCCGCTGAACTGGACGCGCAGCGGGCAGGTAAGCTTCGACTTGCAAGACGGCCTCGCCCTATTTGAGACAACCACCGGCAAGCCCGTGCCCTTTGAAACCGTGAGCATCGGGAAAAGCACGCCGCTACCAGGGTTCGGCGGAGGATACCGGCGTGTGCGTTTCGCAGCCGAGAATGTTCCGGGGATGGGCTACAAACTGTTTGCCTTGCGGTCCGTCCGGAGCTCCGACCAACGTAGCGGCGCACGTTCGGATTCCTCAGAAAAAACACTCGCAGGAACCACTTTTGAAAACTCGTACTATCGAATCACCGTCGATCCTTCGTCTGGCGCCGTGAGCAAGATTTGGGACAAAGAACTCAACCGGGAACTGGTGGATGCAGCGAGCGCGTTTCGTTTTGGAGCGTACCTTTATGTAACGGGCGGCGACGATATGCCGAATAACAGTTTGTACCGCTACAGCGCCACGCTAAAACCACCGGCATTGTCGATCACCATCGCCAGCCACGGGCGCCTGTCAGGAGTAAGACAGGTTCCGTTCGCAACGATCATTACGATGGAGGCCTCCGCTCCGAACACACCAACGATTCGGCTGGAAATCACACTCTACAACGCGAAGAAGCAAATTGATTTTGCGTACCGCCTTTCCAAGGAAACGACAATAGAGAAGGAAGCTGTTTACATCGCGTTTCCCTTTGCCGCGAATAAGCCCGAATTTGGTTACGACACTCAGAACGGATGGGTGAACCCTGCCAAAGACGAACTGCCCGGTGGAAGTCATGAGTGGTACGCCGTGCAGCACTGGGCCGCGATACACGACGCTGGATTTATGGCAGCCGTAATTCCGCACGACGCGCCACTGGTAAGTTTTGGCGATATCGTGAGAGGCAACTGGCCTACGGAATTTCGTCCCAAATCGGCCACGATTTTTTCGTGGGTGATGAACAACTATTGGGGCACGAATTTTGCGCCGCAGCAGGGCGGAGAATTTACCTTCCACTACAGCCTAGTAAGCGGACGCGCGCTCGATCCCGCGGTTCTTACACGTTTGGGAAATGAGGCGATGACTCCATTCGAAGTCGACCAAGTGGGTGCTGCGATCTTGCCCAGTAAAGCGCCGGGCAAGTTGCCGAGCGATGAAGCAAGCCTGCTTGAAGTCAACAACTCGTCCGTTGCCGTCGCCACCTGGAAACTGGCGGAAGACGGCCAAGGCAGCATCCTGCGCTTGCAGGAGACAGCGGGAAAACCGCAGTCCGTCAGCATTCGCAGCGCTTATGTGAAGATGGACCAGGTCTGGCGATGTTCCCTGCTCGAGGACAATTTGCAGGAACTGAAGGTTGACCGTCACGGTCTCGAAGTCGAGGTCAAACCGTTCGAGATCGTAACCCTGCGATTGCGAACCAGCCCAGACTTCCCTGAGGGATCAACCAAATCACAATGAGGCGCTTATGAGCATCCACTTCAGGGACAAAGTCGTTGCCGTAACTGGCGGAGCCATGGGGATCGGTGAGGCGACCGCGCGCAAGTTTGCGGAATTGGGCGCTGCGGTTGCGATCCTGGACGTCGACGCCGATGCCGGCCGGAAAACAGTGCAGGCGCTCGGCAAACAAGGGCGAGCTGAATTTTACCCTTGCAATGTCGGGTCGCCATCAGAAACAGAGCAAGCCGTCGCCTCCGTCATTCGTGACTTCGGCGGAATCGATGTGCTGGTCAGCAATGCCGGCATCCAGCGCTACGGAGACGTCATCGGAACCACGGAAGAGTTATGGGATGAAGTCATGGCCGTGAACCTCAAAGGCTGCTTTCACAGCGCCAAGCATGTTGTTCCCAGCATGAAAAAGCGCGGCGGCGGGGCCATTGTGGTTGTCGGGTCGGTGCAGTGCTTTACGGCTGTCGGCAATTCAGCCGCTTACGTTACCGCCAAGCACGCACTGCTCGGACTGGTGCGGGCCATGTCTCTCGATTACGCGCAACAGAACATTCGCGTGAATTGTGTTTGCCCGGGCGCCATCGATACTCCGATGCTGCGCTGGGCCGCCAACCTTGATGCCAATCCGGCGAAGGTCCTAGCCACGTGCGATCGGATGCACGCTCTGGGCCGGATGGGAAAGCCAGAAGAGGTTGCTTCCGCGATCGCCTTTCTTGCCAGTGATTGGGCTTCGTTCATCACAGGAGCGGCTTTGGTGGTGGATGGGGGAATGCTGGTTCCAACGGGCGGTATGGGGTTTCAGGAGGGCGGTACCGGCGCCGCTGCCAAGAGTTAGGAGAGCGTGAGTGCAACTGCGGGACAAAGTGGCAGTCATTACGGGTGCGGGGGCTGGCATTGGACGGGCTTGCTGCCTACTGTTCGCGGCGGAAGGCGCGAAGGTTGTCGCCGTCGATCTGGAACCGGCAACACTCAGCTCGGTGGTCGAAGAGGTGCGGCGCATCGGCGGTCCGATTCTGGCTATCCAGGCCGATGTCTCTCGCGCGGCGGATGTCGAGCGCGTTGTCTCCGCCGCCTCGGAGAGATTTGCAACGGTCCATATTCTGTTCAACAACGCGGGCATCGTGCCTCGCGGCAAGGTTCATGAGATGACGGAAGAGGATTGGGACCGCACGATGGCCGTCAACGTTAAAAGCATGTACCTCATGTCTCATGCGGTCGTCCCAATATTTCTCAAACGCGGCGGCGGAGTGATTCTGAATACTTCGTCGGCAACCGCGCTGCGCAGCGTGGTTGATCGAGCTGCCTACAGTGCCTCGAAGGGGGCAGTCCTCGCGCTAACGAAAAGCATGGCGATTGATTACGTTCGGGATGGAATTCGTGTGAACTGTCTTTGTCCTGGGACCATCGATACACCTTCGCTGCATCAGCGACTGGCGGCATTTGCGGACCCCGAAGAGGCAAGAAAGCAATTTGTCGCGCGCCAGCCCATGGGGCGTCTTGGTACCGCCGAAGAAGTCGCGAAGGCCGCGTTGTTTCTGGTTTCGGACGACGCCGGGTTCGTAACCGGGAGCGCCTTCTCCATCGATGGAGGCTTTACGGTCTAAATGAAAGAGCACCGTCCTACCTCCACGAAAACGAAATGGGGCAACCGGCCGGCGTTTCGCCTGAGCAATGGCGTCGTGCAACTGACCACGCTTACCGGAGGCGGACACATCGCTGATTTCCGTCTTCTTGATCCGACAGGCAGCGGCGTGAATGCACTGTGGGAAGCTCCCTGGCCCACGCTGGACCCCGATAAATTCCGGAGCGGCGATCTCCGCAAGCATGTTCGCAAGTACGGTCCCGTGCCGGTGGGCAAGTTTCTCGCTTCGTTCACAGGACATGCGGTTTGTGTGGACTATTTTGGAGGACCGTCCGAAGCCGAAGCTGCACAGGGATTAGCACTGCATGGAGAAGCCGCAAACTCCCGCTGGAAGTTGGTAGGGCTTACGCAGAGCAGCGCGGAAGCCCGGCTTTCGCTGGCTGCGCGCTTGCCTGCCGCCGGTCTGCGATTCCGCCGTGAACTCCGTTTGCACCGCAACGAATGCGTTGTGTATGTCGAGGAAAGAGTGGCCAACGAACGTGCGCAGGATCATTTCTTTCACTGGACCGAGCACGTCACCCTCGGCCTGCCCTTGCTGCATCCGGACGAAAGCATTATCGCTTTGCCCGGAACCCGGGCCATTACTTGGCCACATGGTTACGAGGGAGCAAGCCTGGTTCGAGACAATCAAGAGTTCACATGGCCCGAGGCGCCCGCAATCGAGGGCGGGATGGTAAATCTCGCGCGTCCGTTTGCACGAGACGGCAAGGGCTTTGTCGTAGGAGTGTTGCTCGACCCACAGCGCAAGCTCGGATTTGTGGCGGCATTGAACTGGCAACTTGGGCTCTTGCTCGGTTACTGTTTCCGCCGCTCAGACTTTCCGTGGGTTGCCATCTGGGAGGAGAATGTTGCTCGCACGGGCTCGCCTTGGAATGGAAAGACGCGCGCCCGCGGTCTGGAGTTTAGTTCGACTCCAATGCCGGTTGGAAAAGAGGATACGTTTGCGCGCGGATCGTTGTTCAACACTCCCTCGTTCCGGCGAAGTCCCGCAAGATCGGAGCTGCGAGCGCCGTATGTCGCTTTTCTCTCCAAAGTCAGTTCCGGATGGCGCTCGATTCGCGACATTCAGGTGAGTGCAGACACGATCATTGTGACGGAAGACCGAGGAGAGCAATTAGAGTTGCGGGCCACCGGCTTGAAGAAATTGGGCTTGGGCGGGGGATGATTTCCCGTAGAGACGCGGTTTGCCGCGTCTCTTGCCGCAAAGTGAGATGGGGCAAGCCCCGTCTCTACAGATGGAAGATTTGAGCTAAGGAAAACTCTGATTAAGTGTCTGCAAAAGGCATTAACCACAGGGTACACAGGAGTGCACGGAGGACCCCGGGGAGTTAATAAGAACTTCCCTAAGAACTGGAGAGAACATGGACCAAGCCGGCGTGGGCTTCCTGATTTTGCTGTTGGCGGGTGTGATGAATGCGAGCTTCACCTTGCCCATGAAGTTCACCCACAACTGGAACTGGGAAAATACGTGGCTGGTTTGGACCTTGTTCGCACTGGTGATCTTTCCGCCGCTGGCGGCCTTCGCCACCATCCCGCATCTTGGGCAACTCTATGGGGAAGTCGCAACAGGACTGGTGGTGACCGTCGCGATTTTCGGGGCAGGATGGGGGATTGCTCAGGTTCTGTTCGGTCTGGCGGTTGATTCTATCGGCATTGCCTTGACATTTTCGATCGTACTGGGAACCTCGGCTGCCGTGGGCAGTATCATTCCGCTGCTGCGCCTGCACCCCGAAAAGCTTTTGTCCATCGGCGGACTCTTCATTATTGCAGGCGTCGCGCTCGTCATCGTTGGAGTCGCGACTTGCGCCGTCGCGGGGCATCGCCGGGAGGCGGCAATGGCGGCGCGTGACGGACGTCAGAAAGTCAATATGAGCCGGGGATTGACTTTTGCGATCCTCTGCGGTTTCGGAGCTGCGCTGGTGAACTTCGGGCTCGTTTTCGGTGGGCCGCTGCTGGAAGGAGCGAGTAGGCACGGAGCTGCCGCAGTCTGGGCGGGAAATGCCGTCTGGCTGCCGCTGATGCTCGCCGGCTCGATTCCCAATTTCACGTACTGTGTTTATCTTCTTACTAAGAATAAAACGGCTCATCGTTACAGCCTCCCCGGCACAGCGTCTTACTGGCTGCTTGCCGCCATCATGGCCTTTTTCTGGTTTGCGAGTACGGCACTCTATGGCATCGCAACTGGCAAGCTCGGTAGTTGGGGAACGATTCTGGGCTGGCCATTGTTCATGTCGCTGATCGTCATCACCGCGAGCATTCTGGGATTTGTGACCGGGGAATGGAAAGGCAGTGGCCAACAGCCTCTGCGCATCCAGTTGGGCGGTGTGGCTGTGCTGGTACTGGCAGTATTCGTTCTGGCTGCGGCAAGCCGCTGGGTCTAGGAGGAAGTTATGAAAGCACTTGCCATCGATCTCGGCGGCACACACGCGACCTGCGCGGTTCTGGACGATCGTGCAATTCTCGCCGAGGAAGTGGTTGGTACCGACGGCACGCAAGAACTGAAGCCGGTTCTGCCACTGTTCGCGCAGACTTTTCGCAAGCTTCTCCAGAAAACCACCATTGCCGCAAAGGATTGTGCCGGGCTCGCATTCAGTTTTTGCGGACTGGCGGATACCCGCATTGGCCGGGTAATTTCAACCAACCAGAAATATGATGATGCGGTCGGAATCGATTTCATGGCATGGTCCCGACAGGAATTTGGCCTTCTTCTGAGAATTGAAAATGACGCTCGAATGGCACTGCTTGGCGAACAATATGCCGGAGCGGCTCGCGGCTTTGACGATGTGGTCATGACCACCCTGGGAACAGGCATCGGCGGCGCGGCGATGATCGGGGGAAAGCTGATTCGAGGTAAACACGCGCAGGCCGGCTGCCTGGGCGGGCACCTCCCCGTGCTTTTCAACGGTCGAACTTGTACCTGCGGAAACATCGGATGTCCCGAGGCCGAGGCCGCAGGGTGGTCGGTTCCACTGGTGGCGCGCGACTGGCCCGGATACGCCGACAGCGCTCTCGGGAAGGATGAACCGGTGAACTTCGAAAAGCTCTTCCGCTTCGCCGCGCAGGGAGACCGAGTGGCGGCTGCGCTGCGCGATCGCTGTTTGCATATCTGGGCCGCGAGCACGACGGGACTGATTCATGCCTATGATCCGGAGATTGTGGTCTACGGCGGAGGCGTGATGAAGAGTGCCGACATCATCATTCCGTTTGTGCAGGCCTATGTAGAGAAACACGCCTGGACTCCCTGGGGCAAAGTAAAAGTAAGAGTGGCAGAACTCGGAAACAACGCGGGCTTGCTGGGAGCGATCCCGTTACTCTCTGAATCGATCGGATGACTTTGCGCTCGAATTACGACAAATTTCCCGTTGTTCCCGTCTCGGCGTCGCCGTCCGGTTGCCGGGTTGGGTGGAGCGCGATCATCGACACGCTCATTGTCGCAATCAATGAACTTTTGCGCGGCGTTAGCCAGAACGCGCGCACCGTGTTGTGCGTCGAACACTACCCGGGAGTTTTCGATGGTCCCGTCGAACAAGCGCTCGCCGCAGGTCTCTGTCCCAGTTTGGCGGTCAGAACCAGCGACCTATTCAAGAATCCCTGTGCCGTCGAAGCCATGGTCAAGCAATACCTGGGCGATGATCCTGTTTTTGGCAGGATGAATGGCATTGTCGTTGACGACTTCTTCGATCCGCAAAAAGTGGCGGCGGCCCGCGAATCCATTGCCAAGAGCCGGGGACTGGTGTTGGTCGTCGGAACCGGCGCCGCTCTCGTTGTCTCCGAAGCCGACGTGCTGATCTTCGCCGACATGGCGCGCTGGGAAATCCAGATGCGGTTTCGCCGCAACCAGATCGGCAACCTTGGGGCGGACAACGCTTCCGCAACCGCGGCCGAGAAATACAAGCGTGCGTACTTCGTAGACTGGCGGGCGGCGGATCGTCTCAAGCAGAAAATCTTACCCGAGATCGATTTTCTGCTGGATACGAACGACCGGAATATGCCGAAGATGATCTCGGGAGATGCGTTGCGCGAAGGATTGCGCATCGCAGCCCACCGGCCTTTTCGGGTTGTTCCATATTTTGACCCCGGGCCCTGGGGCGGCCACTGGATGGAAAAGGTCTGCGGGCTCTCACCCGAGGGAGTTCCCAACCACGCCTGGTGCTTTGACTGCGTTCCGGAAGAGAACAGCATGCTGCTGGGCTTCGGAAACGTGAAAGTTGAGATCCCCTCGATCAATCTCGTGTTCCAGCATCCTCACGAATTGCTGGGTGAGGCGGTCCACGCGCGCTTCGGCAAAGAGTTCCCCATCCGCTTCGACTTTCTCGACACTATGGGCGGCGGCAACCTTTCGCTTCAGGTTCATCCGCTGACCGAATACATCCAGGACAAGTTCGGCATGAACTACACGCAAGACGAAAGCTATTACCTGCTGGACGCCGGCGACGATGGTTGTGTCTATCTGGGACTGCGTGAAGACATCAACCGCGAAGCCATGTTACGGGATTTGAGGGCCGCACAAAGCGGCGGGCCCCCTTTCCCGGCAGAGAGTTACATTAACGTGTGGCCCGCGAAAAAGCATGACCATTTCCTGCTCCCGGCCGGTAGCATCCATTGTTCCGGAAAGAACAGTATGGTGCTCGAGATCAGCTCCACCCCATACATCTTCACTTTCAAGCTGTGGGACTGGGGACGGCTCGGCTTGAACGGTTTGCCCAGGCCGATTCACCTTGATCACGGAGAAGCCAATGTCCAGTGGGATCGCACGACAAACTGGGTGCGTAGTAACCTGGTGAATCAGATAATGCCACTCGGTTCGGGCGATGGATGGCGAGAGGAGCGCACCGGGCTTCACGAACGCGAGTTCATCGAAACTCGACGCCATTGGTTTACGGGCGCTGTGCGACACCGTGGAACTGGTGGCGTCAATGTCCTCAACCTGGTCGAAGGACGCGAAGCCGTGGTCGAAAGTCCAACCGGCGCGTTCGAGCCTTTTGTGGTGCACTACGCCGAGACTTTTATCGTTCCGGCCGCCGCCGGGGACTATGTCATCCGTCCTTTTGGCGAAGCCGAAGGGAAAGAGTGCGGGACCATTAAGGCCTTTGTAAGAACCAACCCCTAGCGCTTTGTATTTCCCGGGAGGAGATTCAGCGCGTGACAAAAGTTCTTATCCGATGTCTGTTAGTGGTGCTGGCGGCGACGGGTGCTGCGCAGGTGCAGCGCAAGCCTGCTCCCCGCTCCAACAAGATGCCGGAATCCTGCGTGCAAGTGCAGGATGGCGCGTTTCACAGCGCGGCCCTCGATCGCGAAATGAAGTACCGCATTCTCCTTCCTTGCGGCTACCAGACAGGCAGCGGACGTTTTCCGGTGTTGTACCTTCTCCACGGTCTCTACGGAGACTATCTGAACTGGGATACCCGCACGAGCCTTGAACGCTATGCTCAAAGGTACGAATTGATCATGGTGATGCCGGATGCAGGTGACTCCTGGTATACGAATTCAGCCACCGACCCTAAGGACAAGTTCGAAGACTACATTGCCAAAGACCTGGTGGCGGAAATTGACGGCAAGTTTCGCACGCTTCGCTCTCGTCATGCGAGAGCGATTGCCGGCCTTTCGATGGGAGGATACGGTGCTCTGAAAATCGCGCTTCGGTATCACGACGACTTTGCCTTTGCCGGCAGTCTCAGCGGTGCATTAGACGCACCGCAGGATCTGGGTGAAAAGAAGCCGTTGTTTCGTGATCAACTCCTCAAGGTTTTCGGGCCACCGGGCAGCGTGGTACGGGCAGACAACATCTTGTCTTCCCTGCTCCAGAGTGTGAGCCCGAAAGATCTTCCTTACTTATATCTGGCATGTGGAAGTGGGGACGACTTTCTACCGGTCAATCGCAATTTCGCGGCCCAGCTTTCTTCTCGCGGCGTTCCTTATGAGTATCACGAGACGGCTGGCGGACACGCATGGGATTACTGGGACCGCTCGGTGCAGGATCTGCTGCGGGCAGTCGCAGACATCATATCGGTTCAATGTCGGGGCATTTCGGAGAGATGATATTGTAATGTCATTGCTCTGACGCCGCGCGCAGTATGTAGGGTGTGTAAGTCATAACTCGAGCGAAGACATTATGAAGCTTGTACGCTATGGACTGCCTAGCCAGGAAAAGCCTGGAATTCTCGACTCCGACGGTCAGACTCGCGACTTGTCGGGGACAGTGCCCGACATTGCGGGCGAGTATCTGTCGCCCGCGACTCTCGCGTCCTTGAAAGGCCTTGACCTTACAAAGTTGCCGCTCGTGCCAGGCAAGCCCAGATTTGGTCCCTGCGTAGGTCGCGTGGGGAAATTTGTTTGTATTGGGTTGAATTACTCCGATCACGCGGCTGAAGCCGGCATGAAGGTTCCGAGCGAGCCCGTCATCTTCATGAAAGCCACATCCGCCATCTGTGGGCCGAACGACGATATTGTGATTCCGAGGGGTGGCACCAAGACGGACTGGGAAGTCGAGTTAGGCGTGGTCATTGGAACGCCGGCAAAATATGTTAGCGAGACCGACGCGATGTCATACGTGTCCGGCTACTGCGTCGTCAACGACCTCTCGGAGCGCGCCTTCCAATTCGAAGGCACCGGGCAATGGGTTAAGGGCAAGAGCGCAGATACATTCGGTCCGATTGGGCCGTGGCTGGTGACGGCCGATGAAGTCCCTGACCCGCAAAACCTGAAGATGTGGCTCGCGGTAGACGGCCACACCTACCAGAACGGCTCGACGCGAACGATGATCTTTGGCGTTCGCCAACTGGTCAGCTACCTTAGCCGATTTATGAGCCTGCAACCCGGCGACATTATCTCCACCGGTACGCCGCCGGGAGTCGGCATGGGGCAGCGGCCACCGGTTTTTCTAAAAGCGGAAAACCAGATGCGGCTGGGCATCGAAGGGCTGGGCGAACAATACCAGGGCGTCGTCGCGGAGAGCGCCTAGCCAGACGTTCAGGTCGATCGACGCGGAGATTCTCGCTGTAGATTTGCGCGCCGTTTTCGACCACGATGCGACGAAGGCACCTTTGAGCCTCAGAATCTGAGCAGCATCGCCAGGCACTTGCTGTTTACTGGAAAAGTGGACCCTTCTGATCGTAATACCCTTGGTCGCTGTTCATGATCGACATCTGGCGCCCGGCAGGATCCCACTGAGCACAGCTCTTAATTCTCAGATTAACCAGTGGATCCCGTTTCTTGGCTGGGGGTTATCAGGGCTCGCAGACTGATCGCCGTCGTCTCACTCAGCCCAGAAGTCGGTGTCGTTCCATTCCCGATCTTTTGATGGATCATCAACCTGGACGGACTTCATGCTCGAGCACCAGACGTATTCGTTCTCGGCCAAGATTGGCAAGTCCATCAGACTAAAGTTGCCCTTGGAAGGATCGGATTCAGTCCAAATAACCGCGATTGTTTTGTAGAGTGGTTTCACTGTCGTGTTCCTTTAATTTAATCGTCACCACGTCGATGATTGCGTCATTGATCGTCTTCTTCGTCGAAAAATTCTGTTCCGTCCCAATTTGAATCTTTTTCGGGCTCAGGAATAAGTGCACAAGTCATGCTGGAGCAATAGGCGTCGCCATTTTCCGCTTGCTGTGCGAGGGTGCTCAGTTCGAGGTCAAGCTCCGAAGGATCGTATTCGCGCCAGATAACTATTGTCGTCTTAAACAGTTTCACCGCTGTGGCGCTCCTTTAATTTCACTGCCTCTAAGTCGGATAACTGTCGGTAAGGGGTCCGGCGGGCGCGATCCCGACGCCGAATCTGACCGTTGTCCGAAGACTGGTAGCCTGTTCGCTTATTAGCCATTGGGCACCTCCGTTTCGTCCGCGTCGGTGATCGGAATCTCGATTTCGACTCCAGCACTGTTAAGGACGCTCTGTGCAAGCAGCGCGACGTCAGCAAGATCGAGCCAATCCTCATCGCCGGCGCAGCCAAATGTGCCATCAGCGAAGCGGACGAGGCCGCCGGTCGCGGTGATGGTGTCAACGAACTCGTTGAGCACCCTTGCCATCCTTGGCACTTGCCCGATCAAGCGAGCGTTCGCCTGATCGTGTGCGTCTACGAGAGCAAGCCTGCGGTCAATCTCGTTCTCATCCTCCGGCTCCGTCGCCCCCTCCTCCTGCTCGTGCCGCGCTTGATCGATTACATAGGCGCCATAACGGTCAGGATCAGCTTCAACGGTCCACGTACCATCTGGCGCGCTTGGGGTCCAGATGGTTTCTGTCATTTGTTGGTTAGTCATTACCGCACCTCCAGGTTGAAATCGGAGCATTCCGACTCTTCAATGTCCTCGATCGTTTGTTCTCGGAGCGACTTCGCGAGGCTATTGAGATTCTCGGGCGACAGCGCATCGGCAGCGATCACGTAGTCGCGGTGTGTGCAGATTTTCTCCACAGCAGCCTGTTCGGATGCTGCAACAACAAAATCGTAGAACCATTGCTGTTGGTCGTCGTCGTAACTTATTACGAGGAACTTCTGTTGAGTTTGCTTGCCCGTGGCCATGGTGTTTAGTCTCCTTGTGTTTTTGTGGGCTTAACGGATGAACGCTTTCCCCATTTCCAGCTGAGGCAAGACACTCCGACCAGGATCTGCTACTCCGACAGCGCCAGTAGTTCCTCGTCCGACACCCTGGTGGGCTGAGTGAGTGCGACCAATTTTGGAGTTTCCCCAAGTATTTCTATTGCAGGGACCCACTAGCGGCAGTTGGCCATGGAGGAGTAGATTGTTGCTGGGCAGAACATTGAGGTTGCGGCCCGACCCCAGGACCTAGAAGCCGACAACTTGCGACCAAGAACCTGCCGAAATTGGTATCCTGAATGTAATTGCAATCGTCTCCAGCCAGCAGCATCACATGGCCATCCGACCCGATGCTGATGCTCACATTTTTGGTTAACACGAAACTGATTCTGTCTGCGGTCATAAATGCCCCCTACTGTTGGCTTCATTATTGCTAATACTCCGGGCGGACTAAAGTTCCTCCCAATTATCCAGGGGTGCTGTAGTTTCAATACTGACAGGCCGCTGGCAGTCGCAAAAATCATCGGGTTCACCGCATTGCCGGCAGTATCCATTGGGGGGTACTGCGGAACTGGGGGGATGGGGCAGGGGGGTTGCGGTTGCTGTTGGTTTCCCGTCCCTCGCCACGGGTTTGACGGTTTCCTGCGATGCAGCCTCTACCATCCTGCCTTGCCTACTACCCCCAGGGTTATAACCATGAGCCACTAACCACTCCAGCCTGTCTGCGTTCTTTGGCCATGAATCAAAATCCTTTGGCCATGGGGTGCCATCCGGAGCAAGCCTCACCTTTGGGGCTTGAGCCATGACCATACCCTTGACCGGGGTTGGGGTTGCTTTTGGTTTTGGTTCGGGTGTTGGTTCGGGTTCGGACTTTGACTCTTCTTTTGATGTTGGGGGGCGCACTTCCTCCTCACCAATTATTAAGTGAGGAACAGCTCCAGCAACAGCAACAACAGAATCCAAACCTAAACCAACACCAAAACCAAAACCTGAGTGCAAATTTTGCACCACCGTGCCGTGGGTCATTTTTTGCACCACGGTCATTGGGTCGCCCAAAATACTCTGGTAAGCATCAAAGGCCGTGCCGGCGGCCCTAACGACTGCTATCCAGTCCGGCAGCCAGGGAAGTCTAACCTCCATGATTGGGACCGCATAGGCGCCCCCAGACATCCGGGGTTGCTTGTAGTCCCCCGTGTAAACTAGCCATCCCCTAAGGATAAGAGCGGCCTTGCACGTTTTGACGGTGCGTTCGCTCAATTCTGTCTTGGCGGCGATGGTCTCGTTGCTTGGATGGCACAGGAGGTCGTCGTTGGCTCGCAGGTAGTAGTACATCCAAACCTTCAATTCGTTGCCTGTGAGTTCGGTCAGATGGTCAATAAAATCGTCGGGAAGGGGTTTCATTCGTCTTTTCCCGTCCAGTCATGCCCTTTGAGACCATCGGTATTGTTCATGGCACGCGAGGCATACTTAAGGATGTTGACCCTGGTCCATCGGGCCTCTTCCTTTTGTTGCGGGGTTGCTTCCTGCCCGTCGTACTCAATTTCTTCCAACTTTTGGGCCTTTATGCTTCCACAGGTGGCGGCTGCCTCCAGTCCCGTGACGACGGTGCTCAAGGGATGGCGCTTGAGCCAGAGGTAGCATTGAGAAAAATCGGGAGGGGTGAATTCACGGAATAAGGCCCGCCATAGGGCTTGTATGGCCTCAGCGTCCTCTTTGCGTTGCTTGAGTAAGGCTAATAGTGCTTCGGAGTCCTTTGACATACGACCTCTTGAGGCCGCAGGGATGACTTCGTTGAATGATGCCGGAATGTGTCCACAATCAGCCTTCTTCCTCAGCCTTGTTGGATATGAGTAAGGGAAGGGGACAGGAAAGGCTGAGTAACCCGTCCCCCACCAAACAGACCGTCCGGTCTGCCCTACACCTGAGAATTCTGTAGTCAGAGAATTCAGGGGCATTTGACAAGATGCCCATACCCCTTAATACGCAGTAGGCGGAAATTTTCGGAGAGATAGAAAAAACGCCGGCTTGGCGCCCGGCCCTTTAGCGCGATTCAAGGCCCCTTTCGGAACCTTGCCGCAGGCGAGCGGGGTGCCCGCGAGTGAATCCCAGTTTTTCGATTTCCAACGCCATTTGTGGGCGACCGCTTTGAAGGTGATGCCCCAATAGAAAGGCCCCACACATGAAAAAGAAATATTTTGGCGAAGAATCCGTCTTTGAGCACATCTGGAACGCCGCTGACGAGGAAGGCCTATGGACCGGGAACGCCGAAACATTGGCCCGGGAATTCGGCGTGACGCAAGACGAGGCTTACTCCATGCTGGCTCAGCTTTGCCAACGTCATCTCATCGAGAGGCTCTTTCAGGGGAAGTTCGCGATTGTGAACTGGCCCGAAAGGGTTGATCCGGGCGAAGTAGGACTGCATTGGTGGGAGATCGCAGTTTTGAAGAAATAAGGACGGGCTAATAACTGCTGGGTAGGTGGTGTGATGAGGAGGCTTTCGGTTTTCCTCTACCTACTTTTTTGACCGGGATCATCGCCTGAGCGCACCGCCGTAATCCAGAGTCCCCCGTGGCCGATTCAACCGAACGCGGATCCCGTCTTCATGCCGCATCAGTTCGCCCTGGCGATGACAACGGCAAAACGTCGTGGCTAACCGACGCCATCCGCCAATACTCGAGCCTCCGTTTGGCGATCTCGCAGTAGTGCGCATCCTGCTCGACGCCCACTATCTCGTCCCAACCGGCTTGCATCGCCCCGATCATCTCGCTGCCTGACCCCAAGAAAGGGACCAGCAAACGCCGCGGTCCAACCGATGGCGGAGGAAGGAGCAGCGCAGCTAGCCAGCGGGTGAGGGCGAGGGGCTTAACGGTCGGGTGATCGTTCGGCAAATCCTCACAGCCCACATTGCGCTCCCGCTTGCTAGCCTTCGGGCAGTAGAAGAAACGGGCTACATCGGGACCCAGCATCGCTGCCGATTCCTCATCGAGGATCAGATTAGCGGGATAGCGGCCAGTATCTTCTTGATAGGAGTTTGTGTCGCCACCCCGCCCGAGTTCCCCACCGGCAAATGAGCCTGCGAGGGCATTGTGTATAGAAATCGTCTCGGTTCCAATCCTCCCGCCATCGATGTTCAAACAACCAGTGCCGAATTTGAGCGCGAGCTCCGCATAGGTCATACCTCGTCTCGGCGCGCGGAAACACAAAATTGCTTCCCATGCTGGCTTAAGAGCGGGCGTTTTGTAGCCTTGCCATTCATTGGCATAGATTTGTTTGGTTTTGGGGATTTGGCCCACCCAGCCGGTGGAAGTTTGGCCGGAGTTCCGCATGAATTCATATGCCGGATTGGGGATTTCAGCGATGGGCTGCTCCCCGGTCAACTTGGCCACTTGCTTGCCGATGTCCATAGCCTTGGGAAATCCTTCGCCGTGCAACCAGCAAAATGTATCCCACTGCTCAAATCCTGCCATCTGCATCCCAGTGGACAACCACGCAAACATCCTCGGGCCACCAAACATCATGACCAATGCTCCAGGGTGCAGATGCGGCAACATCGCTTCACCCCACTCCTTGCACGCCTGCTGGAAGGCGATGTTTTCTTGCACCGTGGTCATCCTTTGGCCTGGCGGGAGATAGGAATGAACCTGATTGGCAGTGGGCTGGCGCGGATCGTCCCATTTCGCATTCATAAAGTGATAGCCATAGGACGGGTCGCACAGGACGGCATGAAATTTGGGGCCAGAGTAAGTACGCGACCACGACACAAATTCGCTGTTAATTATGTCTGTTTGCGTCCGCCGTGGCTGCGGGTCAAAGTCCCACCTGGGACTTCGCGGGAGGTTCGAACGCCTCGGGCGTGATCATGCGGGCTATCTCTTCTGAGATAACCCGGTAATCCGATTCAGCTGCGCTGAAAACGACATGC
>Ga0187864_10001007_pt1 | contig 28764 bp, 27 predicted proteins | sample June2016WEW_11_4_FD_132985 | JGI IMG/M metagenome (GOLD analysis project Ga0187864, IMG submission 132985) | Peatland microbial communities from SPRUCE experiment site at the Marcell Experimental Forest, Minnesota, USA - June2016WEW_11_40 | ecosystem: Environmental > Terrestrial > Soil >...
ATTCATAACCAGTCCCTCACAAGCTTGCGGTCGCCAAGGTAGAGTTCGTTTGCGGAGGTCGGGTCAAGCGCCCACTGGATGCGCTCGATTCCTTCCGTAATGTCGCGGATCGTGCCGCAGTAGCTGAGCCTCAGATGGCCTTCGAAGCCGAATTCCTTGCCGGGAACCGTCACCACGCGGACTTTCTCGAGGAGGAAATTCGCCAGCTTCTGCGAATCTTTCATGTAGGCGCTGAAATCCGGGAAGCAATAGAAAGTGCCGTCCGGCTTGGTCACTTGCACGCCGTCGATGGCCCGCAGGCGGTCGATCATGATATTGCGGTTGTTCTCGAGCGTCATGCGCAGGTTCTCAACGGAAGATTGCACGCCGTTCAAGGCTCCCACGGCAGCCCATTGAGAAGGGGCCGAGGGGCCGGAAGTCTGCTGCGACTGCACGGTGGCCATCGCTTCCACCAGTTCCTTGTTGCCAATCGCCCAGCCGATGCGAAAGCCGGTCATGGCATACATTTTCGACACGCCGTTGATGACCACCAGCTTGGATTGCTCCAAGGGGGCGTCCGTGTAGTCGTAGCACACCGGAGCGCTCTTGCCCTCGAAGACCAGCCGGTTGTAGATGTCGTCCATGATCAGGTAGAGGCTCTTTTTCTCGCAGAACTCCACGATTTCGGCGATGAAATGTTTTGAGAACATCGCCCCCGAGGGATTATTAGGACTGTTAATAATAATCGCCTTGGTATAAGAACCAACGGTATCAGCGATCTCGCGCAGGGTGGGATGGAAACTGCCGTCTTCGGGGGTGACCACCACCGGGCAGCCTCCCGCCAATTTCACCATCTCCGGGTAACTCACCCAGTAGGGAGCCGGGAAAATCACTTCGTCCTTGGGATCCAGTATGGCGTGGAGCAGAACCATGATGGCCTGCTTGGCTCCGCCCGAAACGATGACATTATCCGCTGTAACGATTTTCTTGTATCGTTCCTCGGTGTAGCGAATGATGGCCTTCTTAAGCGCCGGAATACCGTCCGGGGGAGTATAACGAATCTCACCCGTATGCAAGATGGAGGTGCAGTTGATGACCGCGTCGATGGGCGCCTTGCTCTTGGGCTCGCCGCCGCCGAGGTGAATCACCGGCTCGCCCTTTTCGCGCAGCAGGGCGGCGGTCTCGTTCAGTTTCAGAGTCACAGACTCTTTGATGTTTCGAGCGAGTTGACTGAGGCTCATAGGTTTGGATTCCTTTTATGCAGAATGCGCCGGGCAGAAAAATATACACAGAAGTTTTCACCCGCGCCAGCAATTGATTTTATGGAGCTTATAAACGACCCTCGCGAGGACACATTGTCGCAGCCAACGCTCAGCAAGCGCTTCCGTTTGCCGGAGAGCGCTTCTCCAGTACCGAGGTCTGCCCCGCCAGGTCGTCGTTGCGATGCGCCATGGTAAGCGTTCGGCCGTCGTCGGAAACTGACCAGTGGTCTTCAAAGTGGACCTCTCGGCAAGGCGTCGTCACTCTGGATTCGATGACCAGTTCCTTTCCCTCCCAGCGCGCCGACGTGCGCGCCGGGGCTCCGCCCAGGGAGTTGGTTGTTTCAGCGCCGGTTTCGTAAGCGAAAGTCATCCGCTTTTCCACGCCGACCGCGCTGGTGAAGTGAATTTGCTGAACCAGCCGCGGTTCGCGATGTTCGATCTGCATCACGATGCGCTTCGGAGTTGACCCACGCAGGATGCTTCGCTCGACATTCAGCTCCCACACGCCGGTAAAATCCGGCCGTGAGTCAGTATGGTTCATAAGGTTCTGATATTGTGTCTCAGCCCGGCGTTACTTCCAATTGACCCAATATCCCTGCCCGAAGATTGCTGCAATCAGAACCCAAGCGTGGTATCTTGCTTGTCTTGGCGCAGACCACCGTATCATAAACCGACTACCAGTACCAAAAGCAATTACTTTTTCAGGGTGGCGCGGAATGAGAATGGGAATGCTGGTTTTATGCGGCTGAAGCTGATCACCTGTGAGATCTTTTACCGGGAATTCTGCTCGGTGATGGCGCGTTCGCCGAACACGGTGGACGTCGAATTCCTTCCCAAAGGACTGCACGACATCGGAGTGGAGGGAATGCGCACGCGCCTCCAGGCGGCGCTCGACCGCGTGGACGACCCGCGCTACGAGGCCGTGCTGATGGGCTATGGTCTCTGCAACAACGGGGTGGTGGGATTGACGGCCGGCAAGTACCCGCTGGTCATTCCTCGCGCCCACGATTGCATCACGCTGTTCCTCGGGAGCTCCGAGCGCTATCTGGAGTACTTCAATAGCCACCCGGGGGTCTACTTCCAGACCACCGGTTGGATGGAGCGCGGCAAGGCGGACGGGGAGCTCAGCCAGCTTTCAGTTGGAAAGGTGCTGGGCGTCGGGCAGAGTTACGAGGACCTTGTGGCGCGTTACGGGGAAGACAACGCCAAGTATCTCTGGAGCGAACTGGGCGACCTGAAAAAGAACTACCACCAATTCACTTACATTACGATGGGGATGGGACCGGATGCGGATTTCGAGCGCCAGGCTCGCGAGGAAGCCGCCCAGCGCGGATGGGAATTCGAGAAACTCAGCGGAGACCTCGGGATGTTTCAGAGACTGGTGGATGGAGTCTGGGAGGAAAAGGAATTTCTGGTGGTGCCGCCGGGAAAACAGGTGGCGGCGGATTACGGCGGAGGGCTGATTACCATCAAACCGTAAGGAGGAATTGAATCGTAGGGGCAACCCTTGTGGTTGCCCCAGGGCGGCCACAAGGGCCGCCCCTACGAAGGCATTTATGAACGGTCGTGAGCGCGTGCTTGCCATGCTGGAAGGCCGGCCGGTGGATTCTCTTCCTGCCATGCCCATTACGATGATGTTCGCCGCGGACCAGATAGGGGCGAAGTACTACGACTACGCTACGAACTATCGCGTTCTGGCCGACGCCCAAGTCACGGTGGCGGAGCGATTCGATTTTGATTATGTCAGCGTGATTTCGGATCCCGGGTGTGAGGCTTCGGCCCTGGGCGCGGCGCTGAAGTTTTTCCCCGATCAACCTCCCGCGGTCGATGAGGAAAACGCTCTGCTGAAGGACAAGGCCAGGCTGGCCGGCCTCCGGGTACCGGATCCCGAGCAGGCGGAACGAACCCGCAACCGGGCACTGGCCGTGAAGCTGATGAAGGAACGAGTCGGGAATGATAAAGTAGTTGAGGGCTGGATCGAGGGTCCCTGCGCGGAAGGCGCCGATTTGCGCGGGATTAACACCTTGATGCTGGACTTCTACGATGATCCGGCTTTCGTGCGCGATCTGTTCGAGTTCATTCTCGAGGTGGAATTACGCTTCGCGAGATTTCAAGTCGCCATGGGAGCGGATCTCATAGGCGTCGGAGACGCCGCCGCTTCCCTGGTGGGACCGAAGATTTACAACGAGTTTGTTTGGCCTTACGAACAGAGGTTGGTTGCCGCACTGCACGCAGAGGGGATTAAGACGCGGCTGCACATCTGCGGGAACACGCGGAAGATCCTCGAGGGGATGGGAAGGCTGCGGTGTTCCGTGGTTGACCTGGATTGGCTTTCTCCGGTGTCCGAGGCACGGGAACAAATGGGACCGCAGCAGGTTCTCCTAGGCAACCTCGATCCCGTGCGGGTTCTCAAAGAGGGAACGCCCGAATCCGTTTATGAAGCGGTCGGGCAGTGTCATCAGCAGGCTGGAGACCGATTCATTGTCGGGCCGGGTTGTGAAGTTCCGCGGGGGACGCCGCCCGCCAACCTGATGGCCATGATACGTTACGCGCGGGAGCACGCGGGGGCGTAGGGGCAACCCTTGTGGTTGCCCAGGGCGGCCACAAGGGCCGCCCCTACGAAGGCGAAGGTGACAGAAAGCTCTTGACTGCAAACCCATCCCATCGGATCATTCTCTGGCCCACGCGGGTCGAACTTGCCGCGCGCGCCGGAACCCCATTGCGTGACCTGCTGTTCGAGCAGGGAGTTGAATTCCCCTGTGGCGGGCAGGGCAGGTGCCGGGGCTGCCGCATTCAGGTTCTGAAAGGGAAGGCGGAAGTTAACGGGGCGCAACGGGAGCGGCTGTCGCCCGAGGAGATCGCGGCGGGGTGGCGTCTTGCCTGCCAGTGTGCAGTGGAAGGTGATCTGGAGATTGAGCTGCGGCAATGGGACGCAGCCATACTCGTCGATGACACACCCTTCAACTTCCAGCCTCGCCCAGGGCTGGGAGTGGCAGTGGATCTGGGCACGACGACACTGGTCGCCCAGTTGCTCGACTTGGACACGGGAAAAGTGCTCGCGGTGAGCACGGCGCTCAACGCCCAGGCGCGTTATGGCGCCGACGTGATGAGCCGGCTGCACTTCGCCGTGCTCGAGGATGGACAACGCCAACTCGAGGATTTGATCCGGCGGCAGATTGGCGCGCTGATTGAGCAACTGCTCTTTTCGGCGGGAAGGCTCGCCTCCGAAATCGTCGATATCGTGGTGGTGGGCAATACGGTCATGCACCACTTTTTCTGTGGGATCGCAGCCGAGCCGCTCGCGCATTATCCCTTTGAGCCGGCGGATGGGGGGCTGAAGAGGTTCCACTCCAGCGAGCTGGGATGGAAGCTTGCAGGAGATCCCGAAGTGCGTTTTTTGCCCTGCCTGGGCGGGTTTGTGGGGAGCGATGTGCTGGCCGGGATTCTGGCCACGAAACTGTCCGAGCACGAGGACCTGGTGGGGCTGGTGGATTTGGGAACTAACGGTGAGATCGTGATTGGGAACAAAGAGGGACTGCTTTGCGCCTCCACGGCAGCCGGTCCGGCGTTTGAAGGCGCCAAGATTTCGATGGGTATGCGCGCCTCGACAGGGGCGATATCCCAAGTTACCCTGTCACCACCCCCTAGCCCCCTCCTCAGTGAGGAGGGGAGCAAGCGATTGCACTGCCGGGTCATCGGGGACGGGACTCCCCGTGGCTTGTGCGGAAGCGGGTTGGTGGATGCGGTGGCGGCGGGTCTGGAGCTCGGAGTGATTGGAGCTTCCGGGCGCTTCGCGAACGGCGAAACCAGTTGGATGCTGGCCGAGCCTGTCGCCCTCACGCAGAACGACATTCGCGAACTTCAGCTTGCCAAAGCAGCCGTCGCTGCGGGCATAAAGCTGCTGATGCAGAGGAAAGGCGCAAAGCATCTCAGCCGCCTTTATTTGGCTGGGGCTTTTGGCAATTACATCGATCGGGCCAGCGCGCAGCGCGTCGGCCTGATCGATTTTCCGCCCGACCGAGTGGAAGCGGCGGGGAATACAGCGCTCCTGGGGGCGAAGCTTGCCCTCTTCAGCCACGATTCTGAGGGCGGTTCGTACCAAGGCCTTCGCCGCCGAATCGAGCACGTGGCCCTGAATGCCGATCCGTGTTTTCAGGAAGTTTTTGTGGAGGAACTGGCGTTTCCGCCCGGCAGCTCGGACCTCGGGGAAGCAGGTCCGCGAGCGACGGCGTGAAGGTTTGGGTAGCGCCGACCTTCAGCACACGCAAGCTGCCATTCTGAGCGAAGCGAAGAATCTCGGCAGTTTCATAACCAAGAAACTGCAGAGATCCTTCCTTCGTTTCACTCAGGACCGCCCGGGGCTCCTCAGGATGACACCCAAAAGGGTTTTTCTGCCGCCTGTGAAGGCCGGCGCCACAAGTTAAGTAAAGAAAGTATGGAACAGACATTGACAAACTAAGGAGATGGAAATGAGCATTTTTGCGGAGCTGCAGCAAGCGATCATTGACGGAAAGGCTCCCGTCGCTAAGGAAGTGACAGACCGGGGGCTGAAGGAAGGGATTAAGCCCCATGAATTCTTCCCCAACGCAATCATTCCGGCCATGGATGAGGTTGGGCGTCGCATGAGGGACTGTGAATTCTTCATCCCGGAAGTGCTGATCGCCGCGCGGGCGGCAAGAGGCGCTACGGACATCCTCAGGCCGCTGCTGCAGGGTGAGGAAGCCATCAAGCCCGCGGGCACGGTGGTCATCGGGACGGTCAAAGGCGACTTACATGATATCGGCAAGAACATTGTCGCGATGATGCTGGAAAGCGCGGGGTTCCGAATCGTAGACCTGGGAGTGGACGTTCCCCCGGACAAGGTGGTGGAGGCCGTGAAGCAGCACGGGGCCAATTTCGTGGCCATGTCCGCTCTCCTCACCACGACGATGGTCAACATGAAAGCGATCATTGAAGCCCTGGTCGCGGCCGGCCTCCGGGACCAAGTGAAAGTCCTGGTGGGCGGAGCTCCACTTACCGATGCCTGGGCGCATTCGATTGGGGCCGACGGTTATGGCAAGGATGCTCCTGGTGCGGTCGAGTTGGCTCGTAAGCTGGCGCCGGCAAATGCCTGAGGCTTTGCTCGCTGTGGTGCGAAGCCCGTCCTTCGGGTAGCACAGGCACTCTTGCCTGTGCTCACGGTCCACGCCTTGGGCCACGAGTACAGGCAGGAGTGCCTGTACTACGAACCTCGGCAAGTAACCCGGCGGTCCTTCGCCCGCCGCAGAGCGTGGAGAATTCAAGTTGAAATGAGCCTTAGTTTCCCTCTGGGGGTAGGACTGCGATGACGTCGCGACAACGAGTAAAGCTTGCTCTTCAGCACCAAGAAGCCGACCGCATTCCACTGGACCTGGGCGCGAGCGCTGTAACCGGGATGCAAGTGGACACGGTCTATGCCTTGCGCCAAGCCTTGGGACTGGATAAGCCGGGCACGCCGGTCAAGGTGGTTGAGCCTTACCAGATGCTGGGAGAGATCGGTTCGGACTTGAGAGAGGCGTTGGGAGTGGATGTGGTGGGCTTGGGCAAGCTCGCCAACATGTTCGGATTCAGGAACGAAGGCTGGAAACCGTGGACGACCTTTGCGGGCACGCCGGTGCTGGTTCCCGAGGGCTTCAATACCGAGCCTGACTCGAACGGCGACATCCTGATGTACGCGGAAGGGGACAAGTCGGTTCCGCCGAGCGGGCGGCTGCCCAAGGGCGGCTTCTATTTCGACAGCATCCCCCGGCAGGATCCCATCGACGATGCAAACCTGAATGTGGAAGATAACCTCGAAGAGTTCGGGCCCATCTCCGACGCGGATCTGGAATACCTCAAGGTTGAAGCGGAGAGGCTTTATACCCAGACGGATAAGGCAATTCTGGCGAACTTCGGGGGCACGGCTTTCGGGGATATCGCTCTGGTTCCCGGTCCCTGGATGAAGCACCCGAAGGGAATACGAGACGTCGAAGAGTGGTACGTGAGCACGGCGTTGCGTCGCGATTATGTGTTCAAGATCTTTGAGCGCCAGTGCGAGATTGGTCTTTCGAATCTGGAGAGGATACACCAGGTTGTCGGCAGCAAAGTCGTAGCGGCCTTCGTGACCGGAACCGATTTCGGCTCCCAGTCCGGCCCTTTCATTTCCCCCAAGGCTTACCGTGACCTGTACAAACCCTTTCATATCCGGGTCAACAACTGGATTCACCAACACACGACGTGGAAGTCCTTTATTCACTCCTGCGGGTCGGTCAGGGCACTGCTGCCGGACTTCGTCGATGCCGGATTCGACATCGTCAATCCGGTGCAATGTTCAGCAGCAGGCATGGATCCTTGCGAACTGAAGCACGAATTCGGGGCACGCCTCACCTTCTGGGGCGGCGGTGTGGATACCCAGCGCACCTTGCCCTTCGGCACCTCGGATGAGGTTCGAAAGGAAGTTTGCGACCGTTTGAAAGCCTTTGGCCCCGGCGGGGGCTTCGTTTTCAATACCATTCACAACGTTCAGGCCCGCGTGCCCGTAGCTAATGTGTTGGCGATGTACGAGACTTTGCGCGAGTGCGGGAAGTACCCGCTGCACTGAGATTGCAGGGGCCGTCCTAGTGGCCGCCGTGCCCGGTTCTCGCCCCGGGTTGAAATACGCCTCTTCTCCAACGCTCATATCGTCTCTCCCCTTTTAGGCCTCCTGTTTTGAAAACGTGTAGGGGTAGGGCTTGCCCTACCCCGGTGGGTGCAAGGTCGATCCAGCCAGGGGACGGCAAGCCGTCCCCCTACAAACGTGTTTTCATGGTTTCCGGGTACCCGCCAGCCCTCCGGCAGGTTCGACTGCTTGGTCGCCGCCTTCATCCAAGCCCGCCGAGCGCCCCGGGTGCTATAATCTGAACTTACGCAGCTAAGGGCGGCGGTGGCCGGTTTGAACGCCGCTCGTGGGTTCAGGGGTAGTTGTCTCTACAAAGGCAGCGCGGATGAAATCACTGGAGGAATATATCGTCTTGGCGGGCCAGAGTCACGGCCACATTTGCCCTGGCCAGATTCTGGGCATCCGCATGGCGCTCCTGGGGCTGCGTTCGATTGGAATAGACGACCCCGCCAAGGCTCGCAAGCGCCTCCTGACCTTCGTTGAGATCGACCGTTGTGCCACGGACGCCGTGAGCCTGGTCACCGGATGCCGCCTGGGAAAACGGTCTCTTAAGTTTCTTGATTACGGCAAGGTGGCAGCGACTTTCGTCGATCTTGAGACAGGCCGGGCGGTGCGGGTGGCGGCCCGGGACGATGCCCGTGCCAAAGCCAAGGCCATGTTCCCGCAGATGTCTGACGCCACTCAGGCACAGCTTGAAGCCTACAAGTTGATGGAGAACGAGGAGCTTTTTAATCTCCAGGCGGTGCGCGTGGCGCTGAAACCGGAGGACCTGCCGGGGCGCCCGCGCTCCCGGGTTGCTTGCGCGCAATGCGGCGAGGGTGTGAACGATGGCCGGGAACTCCGATTGGGAGAGCGGGTCCTGTGCCGAAGTTGCGCGGGAGAAAGTTATTACGAAGTGACGAGTGACAAGTGATGAGTGACAAGCAGGACTCAGGATTCGAGATTCAGGGCTCGGGAAATAAAAAGGAGCCTGATGCGGTTGCCGGGGATTTGCTTTCCCCGGCCCCAGCCCTGCCCACTAATGCCCAGTCCTGGAACCTCGAACCCGACACCGGCTCGCCACCTGTCACTCGTCATTCGTCATTCGTCACTGGTTTCCGGCAGCGATATTGGCCTGTGGTCACCCTGGCGATTATTGGCATCAACGTCGTGGTTTTCCTCCTGCTGACCTACGCGGGCGGCTTGACGAACACCGACGTGCTTTTGGATTTCGGTGCCTCGTTCAGCCCCTACTTCCACCGTGGAGAATATTGGCGGCTGGTGATGCCGATGTTTCTTCACGTCGGTTGGCTGCATCTCCTCGGCAATAGTTATGCGCTATTCATCCTCGGGCCGATTCTGGAGCGCGTCTACGGCGCGGGGCGTTTTTCTTTGCTCTACGTCGCCGCCGGGGTGGGCAGTTCCGCGCTCTCGATGAGCCGTTCGCTGAACGTCGCCGCGGGCGCCTCGGGGGCGATCTTCGGAATCGCCGGCGCCATGCTGGTCGCAGGCTACATGCACCGCGACATCATCCCGCCGCGTTGGGGCCGCGCTTTCGGCGCGGGAATCGTCCCCTTCGTTGTGCTCATGTTAATCCTCGGCTTTTCTGAGAAAGGGATCGACAAGTGGGGACACGTGGGGGGGTTGCTGACGGGCGGGGTGTTGGCGGCCTTTATTCCGCCGCCCAAGCACGGCCTGGCGCTACAGTTCGGGGACGAACGGCCTTCCCAAGCGATCATCGTTTTACCGGTGCTGGTGGTGGGACTGGCTATGGTCTCAACCGCGCAACATTACGCCATCTCTCGTGATGTCACCCGGCTGCTCCAGCAAGGCGTGCGGCTCCGGCTCGCCCACCAGGATGCCAAGGCCCTGGAACGATTTCAGGACGCCGCCCGGCGGTCGCCGCGCGACGAGCGCCCCCACATGCTGATGGGCGCGGTCTATCTGCGCGAGCAGCAGTTTGACAAAGCTATCCAGGAATACAGCCAGGCGGTGCAGCTTAGTCCGGGCGCGCCGGAAGCGCAACTTGCCCTGGGTGTGGCGTATCGCATGCAGGGCGACCTGGGGAAGGCGCAGCGGGCCTTCGAAGCCGCTCTGGGCAAGAACCCCGCCACGGCGGATGGCCAGCGCCTGCTGGCGGACCTCTATGCCGATCAAAAGCTTTTTGCGGAAGCCGTTCAGCATTATAAACAAGCCTTGCAGATCGAGCCCCAAAACGCCGAATCGCACAATAACCTGGCATGGCTTTATGCCACCTGCGATGACCCGAAGTGGCGCGATCCGCACGCCGCCCTCGAGCACGCTCGTCAAGCGGTCGAATTAACGCAATGGAAAAAAGCCGGCTTCATCGATACGCTGGCAGAGGCGAATTTCGCCAGTGGAAGCTACCAGGAAGCGGTGAGGATCCAAGTGCTGGCCTTGCAACTCGACTCGCGGGATCCCGAGTTACAGGAGCACATGCTCCGCTACCGCAAGGCAGCGGGCGGGTAGCGGCACATTTTGAAACCACGCTAAGTGTGAATTCGATCTACAGGCAACCGGCGAACGATGAGCATCGTTTGGTCGTCGGACTGAGGTCCGTGCTGGCGAGCCGTGCGTTGCAGGCTGAGCGAGATTTGTTCCAGAGGCTCGGCGCCGGATTCCTGGAGGGCGCGCTCCAAAGGCTCTAAGCCCAGTTCCCCCCCAATTCGGTCAAAGACTTCGGTGAGGCCGTCCGTCAAAACTACCAGAACGTCGCCCGGGGAACACTCAATTTCCGAGGTCTCGAATGCCGTTTGGGGAAAAAGGCCTAAAGGAAAGTTGAGGATGGAGTGTTCCGCCACCGTTCCAGTAGCGGCTTTGAAGTGGAGTATGGGCACGTGGCCAGCCAGCGAAAATCGGAGGGTAGTCCCGCCGTCAGACTGCAGGTAGGCACATGTGACAAACATATCCTGCGGCCTCACGGCTGTGAGCACGGAGTTTAAGGGCTCCAGCAAGCTTGATGCGCTTTGACCCGGAATCCAATGCATTCGGACGGCGCTCTTGACCATGGCCATCATGACGCCGGCTGGAACCCCATGCCCTGAGACGTCGGCCACGTAGCCGAACCAACGGTCACCCTCTTGAATGACGTCCACCAAATCCCCGCCCACTTCTCCGCTGGGCTGGGAGACGCCGTACAATTCAAATTCTCCGATCTGCGACACAAAGGAAGGCACTAGCTCACGGTGGATTTCACTGGCCAGCCGGATTTCGGTGTGGGCCTTGAAATACCGCATTCCCTCCCGCTGAAAGAAGATCATGAACAGAATATATCCCCCCAAGACGAGTACCATGGATCCAATGTTGTCCAGCAAGATCCTGTGTTCCAAGGCCGGCGGGATTTTGAAGGCCGCGGCAGCGCGAGGACCGAGCTTGGAAACCAGAGAGATGGCAGCAATGTGGATCGGAATAAGAAAGAAAAGAGCTTTCGGCTTATGCCGAGTGGCGACAAGGATATAGCCGACGCCAAAACCTCCCGAAATTAGAACCACTAAAGCTGTCTGTAGCGGCGATCCCGGGTCTGGGTTCGCTCCCACGCTTAGAAGACCGATGGAACCGACCACGCAGAACACAGCCGCCAGGAAAACGGCGGTCGAAAGTGGTGGAATCGTTCGCCAGAACTTGGCCCGCTCGGCCCATCGGTTCAAGGGTTCACTCCTCGCCGCCCCTACGGTTGGGACGAAGATGAGGGTACAGCTCCGGTCAGGGCGGCATTTTAGTTTCCATTGACCCGCTGGCAATATACATCTGAGCGCCTTCCCATGCAACGCTCCGGCCGGTTTCAGTCACTTATTCCCCAAAAGCTGGTACCGCTAAAGAGAAGAATGAAGCGGGAAAATGGAGGGAAAATGGGGAGGGAAAATGGTATCAGGAACATGTGAAAAAATTGAATTTGGACCCCTTATCGATCATGTAACTTACTGAAAATGCGTAGTGCTGAAATCGGTAAAACCAATTTTTTCACATGTTCCAGGTGCCTTTTCCAGGGCGTCCTCGGTTCCTCACCGTGTTTTCCAACCCGAATTGCGCCGCCTTGCTTACCCATCCCTCCGACCCATACGGTTTGCTTCTTTCTATGGCATATCGGATCTTCTCAACTTTTTCCTTTGGCTGAGAGCGGTTAATGAAAACGGCACCTGACAGCGTTTCTCCATAGATGCGACCCGGCGGCAGCCGCCTGAGTAGGGGAGAGGAGGCAGGCTCTCGCTCTCGGGCCAGGGCTGCGGTGCCGGACGACATTTCGGCGCAACCCATTCTCTTGTTGCGGTCTGGCCATGCGGGGCGACGGAATTTGGGAGATCCGGCCCACTTTTCTTGCAATTTTTACTTGACAAATTCGAGGACTTATGATAGCCTACAGTTGTGGTCATTTTGTGGACACATTGTCGTGGGCAGGCTTCGGACCGCGAGAAAAAGCGCAATAGTCCCGGCACTCGGGAGAACCGGGGTCCGGAAAAAACAAAAAATGATACGACCGAAGCCAGTATGTTATTGAAAACAAAGAAAGACATGTCAGAAAAGATGGATTCCCGCTTTCGCGGGAATGACGTGCAGGGGTTGCTTTTCCTCAGAGCGAAGCGAGGAGCCGGGTAGCGCAGACCTCGTGGTTTTGCAGGTCTACGCTACCCCGCTGGTCCTCATCCCTTCCTTGTGCACCCCGGACACTCGGCGTAAAATGCATTCCCTTTGTAATCAAGTTCTTTAAGCCCGCGCTGCGAGGTGTAGAATCCACGGGCGACTTGGTTCTTCACGAGAGCAAAAAGCCTTGTCCCCGCGTCATCGTCTCCCGCGCGATCACTCAATGACTTCAACACCTCGGCCTGCGAGGCCGGAGAAGCTTCGAGGAACGCCTTGCCCCAACGCCGCGTCGATTCCCTCGAAATCCACTCCAACCCTTCTCTCCATATCTTTTGAGGGTCGTGGGTCTCGAGTGCCGTTACCGCGCGTTCATCGTAGAAGGCGATGGCCAGGGCGCGATGCTGAGGCGACAGGTTGAGCGCCGCTTCTCGAACGGCTGCCGAATTGTAAACTTCCAGGTCGATCCATCCAGGAATCTCCACCGTTGTACTCGTCATTTCGCTGTTCGTATCCGATTCGCCCAAAAACAATGCCACGAGGCGCTTTACCAGCGCGAAATCAGGCGGTGAAAAATACTGGGGCTGAAAAGGGCCGCTCGGAGGCCGCAGGAAATCGGTTTCGCTCCCGGCCGCTGCGGCAAAGAAGCGGCCGTCGCTTTCGAGGGCGTGCGTCATGTGGTCTTCCGAGGGGTCGTAGAGCCCAGGCGGAAGTCGATCCATCGCTGCGCTCGCGGGCCCATTCACTGACGCTGCGGGCGCGCCTTGGAAGCCCATGAGGACGGCCGTCCCGCCAAGGCGCATGAGCCACTCGCGACGGGTCAGATCCGGACTGGCTGGAGAGGCTTCCGGGTGACTGGGATCGTTGTTCATATAAAAAGTTCGCTTGTATAGCCTTCTGGATAGTGCGGACCCCCGGTTTTGGCTCCGGCTACCCGAGATTGCCTTTCCTTAAATCTTCCACGAGGTGGTCCGCCGCGCGCACGGAAACTGCCATGATCGTTAACGTCGGCTCGTAGGGGCCTTGCGTGACGAAGGCCGCGCCGTCTGTGACCAGCACATTCTTCACGTCGTGCACGCGATTGGAGCGATCAAGCACACTCTTCTTGGGGTCGAGGCCCATGCGCGCCGTTCCACACTCGTGAATATTCTTGCCGAAAACACTCAGGTTCTCGCGCGGGGGCCGCATGGTTTCGAGCTTCATGGCTTCGAGGATTTCCAAGACGTCCTGGCGCATGGCTCTCGCCATGGCCCTCTCATTCTCACCATAACTCGCGTGAATGCGGAGGGCAGGGATGCCCCAGGCGTCTTTGACTTGCGGGTCAAGCTCGACGAAGTTGTTGTAGTCCGGCAAGCATTCGCCTTGTGCCGTGATGCCGAAGTAGTAAGGGATTTCCTCGCGCACGCGTTTTCGCCAGTCCGCGCCAAAGCCGGGAAGGGAAAACGCATGCCCATACAGTTCTTGGCTGCCATCGCCGTCGAAGCGATAACCGCGCAGAAAGTTCTTGTTGTGATTGTTTCCCACGTTGGTATATTTGGCGATCAGAAATCCGCAGGGTGTCCCCACCGGCTCGCGCTGGGAAGACCGGAGGGAAGGAATGATCCCGCCGGCGTCTTCCAAAGTAAAGTGATCCATTAAGTAGTGTCCTAACAGCCCTTGAGAGTTTCCCACTCCCTTGGGAAACCGGCGGGTTTTCGAGTTGAGTAGAATCCTCGTGGACTCGAGCGCGGATGCGGCCAGTACCACAAACTTGGCGTAGGCCTGGCGGTGGGCGCCCCCCGTGCGTTCGAGGTAGTGGACCCCGTCCGCCCGGGCTTCGTCTTTGTTCATGACCAGGTGGCTCACCACGGCATCGCTCACCAGCGTCAGCCGCCCGGTGCGCCAAGCGGCCGGAAGCGTAACCGCGGGGCTGTTGAAGTAAGAGGCGGTGTGGCAGCCGCGCTGGCATTCGTCGCAGTAATGGCAGGCGGGGCGGCCGTTGTGAGGCACTGTCAGGTTGGCCACCCGGTCAGGCATCACTTTCCAGCCGAATTTCTCCCCCAGAACTTTCTTTGTCATCTCTCCGCCGCAAGAGAGTCGCAGGGGTGGCAGGTACTTGCCGTCGGGGAATTGTTCGAGGCCCTCAAGCGATCCGCTCACGCCGATAAAGCTCTCGACTTTGTCGTAGTAAGGAGCCAGTTCGGCGTAGTCGAACGGCCAGTCCTCTCCGTAGCCGTCGCGGCTGGCGGCCTTGAATTCGTAGTCACTGTAGCGATAGCTTTCGCGCGCCCAGCAGAAAGTCTTCCCACCTATTTGGCGCCCCCGAATCCACATAAAAGGCTTGTCCGGGGGCGTGGAGTAGGGATTTTCGTGGTCGTTAACAAAGAACTGGTGGCTGTATTCGTCGCAGGCGTAGCACAACCGCTGTACGGGCTGATTCGTGAGCAGCGCGTTTTGATCTCCAAAACCGCGGAACTTCAATTGGTAGGGCCAAACGTGTTCCGTGAAGTCACGCGTCGGGATGCGAGGCGGGCCGGCTTCGAGCATGAGGACGGCCAGGCCATGCTCAGTCAGTTCTTTAGCCACCCAGCCGCCGCTGGCGCCGGACCCGACTACAATGGCATCGTAAACCTTCATCATGCCAGCCTGTCTGCGGGAGACTCGTTAGACCAACCCGCGCAACCGACGTTATCCATTTTGGTGGCCCGACGACTATCTATTCTATGCCAAGCCCTGGCACTGTGACAGTTTTTCCTCTTTGACGCCGTGCCGCCAATCTGCGCCACCGACGACACACAATTCGATATCCCTGCCCGTCGGGCGCAGACATACGAGAGAAAGCTTGCGCCGCCCGCGCTTCGTTGCCTTCCAAGGCGTGCGAAGGCCCGTGACGCTCGAACGATTGCGCCTCGCTGGTTCATTTACGAGTTTTGGGGGATAACCCCAATCGGTGGAGGCCCTGGAAGAACGCAGCATGCGAGATACTAAGCTGACGGGTAATCACGCGCCGGGGTAACCCAGCTTCGCGCATCTCCCTGAGCAGTAAGAAATATGCGCAACGTTGATGGTCGTGGTAAGACATCACTCCCCGCCACCCACATACCGAACAAATCTCAGCTTTAACGGGAGAACATTTGATCCCCAAGCGGCGGGTCGTCAAGAGGATCAGATTCCTGGAGACGCCGAGCTTACGCGCGATCTCGCTCGCCGGCATGCCAGCCTTACTCAAACTCCTGAGCAGCAACTTGCGCGCGCAGACGCTTGGCGTGTGGCCCTGCATCCTGCCCTGCCATCCACACACAGGGCAAGTCGCAATTGGCCGCTTCAGTTCCAATCGTCTGATGACATAACGCATCTCGATAGCATGCATGCCGAGCTGTTTTCTAATCTCGACTGCGGACTTGCCAGCAAGGAACATCTCTTTAATCCGCAAGCAGCGTGGACAATGGTCTGGCTTCCGGCGACGGCTTGCATCTTGCCAGCCGCACAACTCGCAAGTCGATACACCCGCACTCATTGAAATTCCTTCCCTTATCCGCTATTCCTTTTCAAGCCCCTCCCCATCTGCACCTCCGCCTCGATCTCCTACACCAACTCCACTGTTACTCGGCGCCCCAACATGGCTGCTGCCCGCTGCAGGCTTGAGAGGGTAATGTCGTTTTTCGGATCAAGCAGACGGTCAACCTGTGTCCGGCTGGTCTTAAGCAGCGCTGCCATCCGCGACTTCGATATTCTCTTCTTCTTCATGGCCTGGCCGAGTTGCCACGCGACGACCTCCTTGATCGCCTGTGCTTGCGCCTCTTCAAAAATGCCCTCCTCTTTCAGGAAATCATCGATGCTGGAACCCAGATGTTTCTTACTCATTGCTCCAACTCCTTCTGCCGCCTGCGAGCCAAGGATATGGAATGTACCTCAAAAGGTACATATGGGCAAGCCAATTCGTTGTCGCGGCTGGCGGCGGCAACCTTACTTTTGGCGTCGATCGTCGGGAGGGCTCAAAGCGGCAGAAAACGGATTTGGTTCAACCATTCTTCTGCCTCAGAAGCGCGGTAGATTGTTACGAGATCCTCGATGGCAGACTTTAAGGCGAGCTTCTGTGGAATCAAAATGACGCCGGGGCTGGCATGCTGAGCGATGAACTGACGGAAATGTCGGGGTATTGTTCTGACATCATGTGAGACGAGTATGCGGTTCTCGCGAGCGGCTATACGGAGCACGGCCGGGTCCTGCTTCCCAACAGTACCCGCCTGGAATGCCTCGACGAAAGACACGCCGGGCTCGCGGCGTCGAACTCCGAGCACAATTGCGCGGCGCAGATTCTCATTTGCCAGAAATTGGGTTCTCATGCGGTGGCAGGCTGACGGCGTGCGCGTTCCAACCTGTCGCGCAGAGCAGGGGGGATCGGGGATTGGTCCTTCCGGGCATTCTCCCACAACTTTTCAGTTTCACTCAGATATGCTTCGATCTTCGCTCGATGTGCCAGGTAGAAGGTGACAGTTCCGTACACCTGTTCCAACGACAGGGTCGGGAACTCCTCCACGATGGTTTCCGGTGAGGCCCCGTCCAAAAACGGGTAGATTACCGATTCCAGCGACACTCGGGAGCCCATCACGTAGTAACCGCCGTGCCGCTTTTCCACATATTCCTGCGCCATGTCCACTCACTCTCCGCTCGTTCTACGAGCCAATTGTATCATGCGTGGGGCGCAGACCTGCCCTTTAAATCTGTTGTTCTCCTTAACGCCTCTCCAACCGCGCCCCCGCGGCCAATGGCGGGCGGCGGCGACATTGCTTTCTAGTCGCCGACCCCAGAATGCCACCCTCGACGCACGGTTCGATGTCCCTGCCCGTCGGGCGCGGACATGCAAGACAATGTCTCTGCCGTCCGCGACGGCAGCCTCGCGACTGCCTCCGCAAGACTTGAGGCCAGGCGGTTCGTTATTCCTTTCCTGTAAGGCTCTTTCATCCTGGACTGCATGCCGGTTTATCCCGGCGCTCTACCTAGCACCGTTTTCACGCGTCACAAAATAGAGCCTCAGCGCTTGCTTTTCCCCCAAAAGCGGTGTATACACGTCTCGTTCTTATCCCGGTTATCGCCGTTGGTCGCACACGTCTGAAAAACCAGTGTGTATGCGACACGTCGAATCACGAGGCTAAAGGATGAGCGAAAACAGCGGGTCACTGGATGATGGGTTGAAGCGATGGCTCCGGAATGTCGCTCAGAGGTGGCACCTCAAGTCCTCAGACGAGGCTGCAGGTGTACTCTCCCGGGCTTGGGGTGAAATCGACCATCGGACCCGTCAGTACCCGCTATTGGGGGAAGAACTGCGCCGCGGTCAACTTAAGATTCGCGACATCCCCCCTCTGCTACGTGGTTGCTGGGCGCAGGGTCATCCGATTGAATCCACCCGCCTTAACATCTTCCTGAAGACGGGCAGCTCCGCTGCCGCTGTTGCCAACCTTGTTCGGCATTTTCCTACATCCGACAGGGAGGCTGCAAGCCGCATCGACAGCTTTGTCAAGCGAGCGGTACAAGTTGCTTACAAGGTTCCGAAAGGCGGTCCGGACCGCGCTGGGGCAGCCCTTCTGGCGAGTGTTCTGCTAACGTCGCTGGAACCAGGTAGATTCGTCGATTTTCGACGCAAGCGTTGGAGGGAAATGGCCAGAACGCTAGGGTATAAGTACGAGTTCCCGCTAACAGACAACTATGGAAAATGGCTCGTGGAGGCTGGTCACTTCGCCCAAGCTGTGTGCAATACAAGAACGTTCAAGCGGTACTGGCGCTACCGCGAACCCTGCTGGGCGATGTCGGGCATCTGCTGGGCAGGAAGCAGGCCTGAGAATCCCTCCGGCAAAGTCCCCACGCCGGAAGACTTCCCGGACGACGATGGGTTTGTCGAAGGGAGCTGGAAGAGGGTTCTTCACCATCGCCGTGAACGAAAGGGAACGCTTGTAAAACTTGCTAAGCAGCGTGCTTGGCAGCGCGATAAAACGCTTCGGTGTGAAGTGTGCGGGTTGAGCTTCGTTGAGGTCTATGGCGAACTGGGGAACAAGTTCATTGAAGCGCACCACAAGAAGCCGCTTGCCCAACGGAAGCGGGGCCAACGTAATTATGTGGAGGACATTGCGCTGGTTTGTTCGAACTGCCACCGAATGCTGCATCGGAGCATCGAGGAGCGCCCCACCGAAGAATTCGAAGTATTCAAAACGCAGGTAGCGAAGACCTATTCCTGGGGTCGGCACCTTTTTCCATAACCGGGCGAGGGCGCAGACACCGTTCTTAGAAGTCTGCGATGGCCAGGCCCAGTAAATCGCGGACATGGTCGGCTCCTTCGCGCCTGCGCCACCCGGCCAACAGAGGCCCCGATGGAAACCAAGAGAGCGGCCCAACAAATTATCCGAATGTTGAACGATCGCGGGTTCTATGCGGAATGCCCTTGCTGCAACGAGCCTGTGCTTTTACGAAGGTGCGGTCTGTTCTACCTGGATGAGTTCACGCCTGAGGCCAGGCAACAATACGAGGCAGTCCGAACCGAGTTGAAGCAGCGGGCAAAGGCTCTGAAAGACCGGCGCAGTTCCATTTTGACCTCCTCGGAGGCCGGAGCAAAGGCAACTAACATCGGCTTCGTGCTCGAACGCCTCGCCCCTTCCATGAAGTCCTTTCCCTTTCAACGAAACGATTGCCGCTCGCTCTTCGACCCTATCGACTATCTGATCTTCGAGGGCCTAAGCAGCAAGGGATTGGTAACGCGCCTCTTCTTTACGGACATTAAAAGCGGACGCTCGAAGCTGACTGCAAAGCAGAAGGAAATCAAGGCACTCGTCGAGGCCAAAAAGGTGATGTTGGAGACTTATCAATCGGAGGAAAAAGGTGGACAGTGATCTCATCCAGTTTTTCGCGATCCAACGTAATATTTTTGGAATATGCCCTCGCTCCATGCAGGTGTTTCGCCTGAGCGACTGCAAAGTCTACCTGAAAACAAGGCCCAAGCAGGACTGGATGGACCGTTTGGATATGGAGGTTCAGCGTCTAGACAAAGTCGAGGAAAGGCTCGAAGAGAAGGAGCAGCGACTGAGAGAAAAAGCGAGGGAGAAAGGCCGACGGCTGGCCATGCGCACAGTTCGACGGATCGACCCAATTTTCACGCCTCGGCACCTGAACCCTGATGACGCCAAGGTAGTGTTTCACCCAGTCGACTACGTGGTTTTTGACGGAATGAAGAACTCGGACAGGATTAAAAGCGTCGTCCTTCTCGACCGGCAGGCGAAGTTGCCGGATCGTCATCGTCTGCAGAGAAGCATTCGCAAAGCGGTCGAAGCGGAAAAATACGAGTGGATGACTATACGTGTCGGGGAAGACGGCTCAATCAGGGGGGAGAGTTAACTCCGTGGACCACCAATAGGAGAAAGGGTGGGAGAAAGGCGTGTCAGGTACGCTTCTCCGACCAGGTCATCGGATGGCGCGGAGGACGGCTTCGGGCTCACGGCTGATGATCGTCAACAATACTCGGGCCGCGCCGGTGGGCTGTCGTTCACCGTTTTCCCACTTGCGCAGGGTTGCGGGGCTCAGGCCAAAGGCACGGGCAAAGGTCTCCCGGCTCATTCCCGTTTTCTTGCGGGCAGTCTTGATTTCAGCCGGTTTCACAGCAACGTTGACGACGCGTGCAACGGCTGACTTGTCGCCACGGGCATAGGCAAGCGCTTCCTGTAGGCCCTGCATAATACCCTCAAATGCTTGTTTGCTCATGACTTCGCCCCCTGAAGCTGATGCTTGATCTCCGCCGCAACCTTGGCAAGCGCGTTTCGCTCCGCCGCTCGCGGCACCCGGAAACCATGAAAATCACCCGACGGTGGACGGATGTGGTGCGGGCGTCCCGCCCGCTGTGGCACGGGCATCCTGCCCGTGCGCGGGAGCGGGACGCTCCCGCGACCGCGGGCGAGACGCCCGCGCCACGATTTTCAAAACAGTCGCTCATGGTCGTCAGCCGACGAACGCCCAGAAACCATGAAATGTCATTCCGAGCGGAGCGAGGAATCTCGCTCTGCGTCGGATGGTTCACTAAACAAAGACCAGGGCGAGATTCCTCGCTCCGCTCGGAATGACAGGCAATTTCACAGCACGAAGATCGGTGCCTCTTGACTGTAATAATAGCAGATCGCTACGCCAAATTGAGACACCACGCATTTTCCTCTTGACAAGGCGATGAAGCTGTGATAGCCTATTATGATGGTCGGAGTTGAGACATTTTGTCGTAAGCGAGCGCCGGGCACGAGGGTGCCAAGGTGAAAGAGGCTCGGCCCCGCCGCGCGCGGGAAACGGGAGTTGACCAATAATAAAAATACTACGAACGAAGCCAGTATGTTATTGAAAGCAAATGAGGCCTGGCGAAACGAAGCTAAGAAGTAACTGAAAACAAATGACTTATTCAAAAACAACAGGACCGTAGCTTCGAAGTATTTGAAAACAAACGACATGGCGCTATTGAAGGTTGCAGATTTGGCAGTTCTTGTGCGCAGAAAGGTGCAAATCGGAGCACAAAACCGGCAAAAAAGCGCTTATTTCGCGCAAAACGAAGCGGAACTTCCGGGTGGCATGGTGAGGCTAGGAGAGCGACCAACAATCGGCTGCACAAGCTCTCGATTTTCCTGTTTTCAACGCGGCTGAATTAACCCCTCACCCGACCCGTGACGGCTGGTGAAATCGCCGTCGCGGGTCACCCTCTCCCCAAGGGAGAGGGCTGATTTCTCGCGAGGGAATGGCGGCAAGCACGGGCTCGATTTTCGATTTTCGAATTTCGAGTTTCGAATTTCCAGTTTCCATTTTCCAGTATCATTTTCCAGTTTCCATTTTCCAGTTTCCAGTTTCTAATTCTCTTCTATGGACGCCACGCCTGAATACCGCAAGACTGAAGATCGTTTCTCGCAGGAAGTCCTGGAATTTCCCGCCGTGCTGGAATTATTGGGCGGGTATCTTTCCGGGCCGCTCAGCGTGCCGATTCTGGATGCGGTCGAGCCCCACACGCGCCTCGACGCAATCCGCCGCCTACTGGAGCAGGCGAAGGAAGCGCGCGAATACCTGCGGGAGAGCCCGCGTCCGAGCCTGGGCAGCTTGCGCGACCCGCGGCCGCTGCTCGAGAAGCTGCGCATCGAAGGCGCGGCTTTGGCGGCGCTCGAAATCTTGGCGCTGACGGAGCTGGCGCGCGCGGCGCTCGAGACGCAGCGGCTACTCTCCAAGTGCCCATTGGCGCGCCTCGACGAGTGGGCGCGCAGCCTGGCGGACTTCCGCAATCTGGTTACGGAGCTTGAAGGAAAGATCCATCCCGACGGCTCGGTGGATTCCTCCGCCAGTCCGGAGCTGGCGCGGATTCGCCGCGCGATTGAGCGGCTGCGCGTCGAGGTGCAGGCCGTGCTGGAGCGCCTGCTGCGCCACCTCAGCCGCGAGGGCGTGCTTCAGGATGCCGTGGTGACGCTGCGCAACGACCGCTTCGTCATTCCCGTCCGGGCGGAGGAGAAGCGCCGCGTGCAGGGCGTGGTTCACGGTGCGAGTTCCTCCGGGGCAACGGTGTTTCTCGAGCCCATGGAGACTTTGCCCCTGAACAACGAACTGGTGGAACTCCAGGACCGGGAGTTCGCCGAAATTCAACGCATCCTGGGCGAATTCAGCGGCAAGCTCCGGGAGCGGCGCGACGACTTGACTCGAGCCACCGAGATTTTGAGCGAACTTGACCTCGCCTTTGCCAAGGCGGAATTTGCCCGCCAGTACGACGCCTGCATCCCCGAATTCGGCTCCGAGCGCGCCCTCGCGCTGAAGGATGCCCGGCATCCGCTGCTCGAGAAAACGCTGCGGGCGCAGGGAAAAAGTCCCGTGCCGCTGAGCATCGAACTCAAGCCGCCCAAGATCATGATGATCGTCAGCGGGCCAAACACCGGCGGGAAGACCGTAGCCCTAAAAACACTGGGAAGCGCCGTGCTCATGGCGCAGGCGGGCATCCCCGTGCCGGCGGCCGAGTTCAAGCTGCCGGTTTTCCGGCGCGTGCTGGCGGATATCGGGGACCAGCAGTCCATCGAAGCCAACCTGAGCACGTTCTCGGCGCACGTCCAGAACATTCAGAGGATGGCGGAGGTGGCGGGCGAAAAAGACATGGTGCTGATGGATGAGCTGGGGACCAGCACGGAGCCGAACGAAGGCGCGGCGCTGGCTGTAGCCATTCTCGAGCACTTTCGCGAGCGCGGCGCTATGACGCTGGTGACTACGCACCACTCGCGGCTGAAGGCCTACGCCGCGGAAACGCCGGAAGCGCTCAACGCGGCCATGGAGTTCGACGAGCTGACTCTTCAGCCCACTTACCGGCTGTTGAGCGGGCTGCCGGGAAAATCCAGCGCGCTCGACATTGCGCAACGCCTGGGCCTCGAAACCAGCATCGTGCAAAAGGCGCGGACCTTGCTGCACCCGGCGGATGCGGAAGCGGCAGCCCTGATCGCGGGTCTCCACCAGCAGAGAGAGGAACTCGAAAAGCAGACCGGTGAGCTGGCTCAACAGCGGACCGACCAGGAGGCGCGGCAACGCGAACTGGAGAACCGCCTGGAAGCGGAACACCGCCAGAAATTGAAGGACCTGGACGCGCGGCTCGAGCAGACTCTGCGCGCCAACGAGAAGCGTTGGGAGGGCGTGGTGGACCAACTTCGAGCCCAACTCGAAGCCGCTAAAGGCCCCAAGTCCTCGAAGGGCCTGGAACGCAAGATGGCTTCGCTCAAGCGCGATGTCCGGGAAGAGTGGAATACGCAGGTGCTGGAAGCAATCGGCGGCGCCGCCCCGGCGACCGTAGAGCCCGCCGCGGACAGGCCCCTGGCCGTGGGCGACCAGGTGCAAGTGGCCAACCTATCGTCTCCCGGCACGGTCATGGCGTTTCCCGATGACGAACAGGTCGACATTGCCGTCGGGCACTTGCACATGCGCCTCGAGCGCAACGAGGTGCGGCGGATCGTCCACGGCGGAACTGGCGCGGCGATGCCGGCCATGGCCGCCCGGCGTGGCGACGATGCCCCTGCGGAACTCAACGTGATCGGCGACACGGCAGAATTGGCCCGCGAACGTGTCGACAAGTTCCTTGACGAAGCCTACATGGCGGCACGCTTCCGGCTGCGCGTGATCCACGGGTTCGGCAAAGGCATCCTCCGCAAGACCCTGCACGAGATGTTCGCGTCGCACCCGCACGTCGAGAAGTTCTACCTCGCTCCCCCTCAGGAAGGCGGCGGAGGCGCCACGATCGTGGAACTGAAAAGCTAGGGACTGGGGGCTAGGGACTAGGGTCCGGGGACTGGAAACTGAGGACTGGGTAACAGGGACGGGCGGCTGACGGTTACGGGTGGACCGCGGAACAAATGAGACAAGCTGAAATGCGAGGTTTTGCCAGCCCCCAGTCCCTAGCCCCTGTCTCGCCGGTGCTTCCCGGAGCGCAGGCAGGCGCGCACACTTTTCAGCAGCTCATCCGATTGGATCGGCTTGTTCAGATATTCGGTAGCCCCGGCGTTCATGGCTTCCAGGTACGTATCAACTTCCCCATAGGCGGTGAGGATGATGACGGGGACGGCGTTTCCGTTCCGGCGGAGCGATTCAAGGAAACTCAGGCCGTCGCATTCCGGCATCCGGAGATCGGAGATGACCAAGTCAAACTGTGCGCTTTTCAGTAGATCCAATGCGTCGCATGCCCCTGCCGCTGAGGTGACCAGGAAGTTTTCACCCGAAAGGATGCGTGACAGCACCCTCAAAAAGTGCGGGTCGTCATCGACGACGAGTATTCGCCCCGTGAGTTCCACACCGGGAGAATTCTGGCCATCTCGTGCTTCCTGAATCCAATCTTGGTCGTTGGCCTGTTTCAACATGTAAGCTTGGACTCCAACGAATCTTGAAAACTGCGAGATGGAGGTCTCTTGCGCCTCATCCTTAATGCGAGCACGTGGCGCGCCAATCTCAGCTCATTTTGCAGCGTGGTGAAAATGAAGTACTTGAACGACAGTCTGTCACCCCATTTCCGGCTTTATTGCCTCGAGATAGGCCTCCTGTCCAGGCACGCGGCGAGAGGGCGAGCGCGCCTCTTCGGCCGCCCGCGCCGGGGGGACGAATGCCCTAGCTATGCTAAGCGTGTCGAGGCAGGCAGCGATGCCGGTAACCCGAGTAACGGGTCGGACGACGCTGCACCCGCAGGCAGCGGGTTATTCGTGCCTCGCACGGGAGACACAATGAGTTGGCAGGGTTCCTCTTCACGGGGCGAGAAGAGGCTGACTAAATGCGAGACAACGCGGCCAAAGCCGCAGACCTTGCTTCCAATTCCACAAGCTGCAATCACTCACGAAGATCTTCGCCACATGGACCGGGAATTTGTGCTCCACTTCGTGGAAAGCTCCCACGGCCATTGCTGGGAACAGTATTATGCGGCGCGAATCACGGAACCGATTATCTCTTTCTTGCCCAGTCTGCGACGGATCGTGCGGGGGTTAATGTGCAGCAATTGAGCTGCGCGCAGCCGATTGCCCCTCGTCTGCTGAAGGACAGTGCGGATGATGGTGTCGTGCAAATCCTTCATGCGAGTGCCGAGCGTGAACGCGATGGTAAAGGTCGGCTGAACTTCCACGGGCGCAGCCTCGCCGGCGACGGCCTTGGACGCTGGGGTTACTTCTTTAACAAAAATTTCGTTTGCACTGCGATTGATCGAAACGGTCTTCATTAACGCCTCCTCGAATCTAAGCACCAAAACGGTGACTGTCCTTTTTGTCTGCATTTTTGATGCCCTCGGGGAAATTTCCGAAGTTGTTGACGAATTTGGGCGTCGCGGTCTTCTGATTCCGAAAAAAGTGACAAATTGAGTCTGTTCACGCATTCTCGTGCGACTTTTGCCGCAAGTTTCCATAGGGATAGCCGACGGGGGACTCCGGCACCCCGCAATTGCGAGTGAAGTCCTTACGTATTTTCAATCGATTAGGAAATTAGGACATTTTCTTCCTCACTGGCACCCCAAATGCCCTTCCCTTCGTTCTCAGCGACAGGCTACCCGCGAATTGAAGGGGCTTTCAGCAGGAGTAAATAGTGGCAAAGCAACAGACAATACTCGACAAGCTTCTGAGGTTCCTCAGTTCTTTGGAATGCGGTTTGGTCTTACTGGGGTCACTGGGAACGGCAGTCATCATCGGAACCATGATCCTGCAGCGACCCATGACTCAAGAAGGGCAAATCGAGCAGGTTTATGCTCCCCAGACCGTCCGGCTTTTAAATGCCTTGGGCTTGTTCGACGTGTTCCATACCTGGTGGTTCATTCTGCTCTTGGGCTTACTGGGCGCCAATATCACGCTTGCATCTCTGGAGCGTTTTCCCCAAGTCTGGAGATTGTTCGTCCGCCCGCACATCCTGGCCGACGAATGGTATGTGCGCCAACTACCTTTTCGGAAGGAAATACCTCTGGGCTTGCATACGCCTGCCGAGGCCCTTGCCCTCGCCAAGGCAAAACTCAGCGATTTGGGCTACCCGCCAAAACCGAAAAGCCTGGAGAAGGGCACGCTCTATGTGGAGAAGCACCGTGCAGCCCGTTTGGCGCCCTATATCGTCCACGCCAGCCTGCTGATTATTTTCGCGGGCGCTATCATTGATGGCTTATGGGGTTTTAAAGGGTTCGTGAACTTGACTCCCGGGGCGCGGACACAGTCCGTGGAAGCCATGACCACCCCAGGCGCACCACATAACCTGGGATTCACTCTGCGGTGCGACGGTGTGGGCATGGAACGGTATACCGACGGCTCGCCAAAGCAGTACTGGAGCCAATTGGCTGTGGAAGAAAGCGGCCGCGAGGTCGTCCGGAAGACAATCTATGTCAATGATCCGCTCACGTTTAAAGGGGTGCGGTTCTTCCAGGCGAGCTATGCTCCAACCGGTACACCTGACAAGCTAGTCTTCGACGCCAGTTGGGCGGGGCAGGATGAAAGCCAGCACCCTGCGCAGCGGATCAGTCTGCAACCCGGCAAACCCGCTCGCCTGGAGGCTTCCGGCGCGACGGTGGAGTTGACGGAGTTCGTCCCCGATTTCGTCTTGGACGGGAATCAGATATCTTCTCGATCCGACGAACCTCGCAACCCCGCCATCCAGTTGTCAGTGACGTCACCAGGCGGGAAGCAGGCGGAAGTGTGGATCTTTCCCAAAGCTCCGCAAATGGCTCCGCCTAATCAATCCGGCATCAACTTCCAGCTTCGGGAACTGGAAATGGGGTACATGACCGGGCTGCAAGTCGCGCGCGAGCCCGGCCAGAACCTGATCTGGGGCGGGTGCCTGTTGCTGACCGCAGGCCTGATGATGGCCCTCTATATGTCGCACGTGCGCCTTTGGGGCGTCGTCGGACGCGATCGAAAGGGGCAGCCTACCCTCTTGCTGGGCGGACAGCCCAGCAAGTATCGCGAGAGCTTTGAAAGGCGTTTCAACGAATTGGCAGGAGAGTTGGAAATCGCTCTTAGCGCAGCCCAGGCTGAGGTTAGGGAGGCGATTTCTGCCTAGAGAGCGTTGTCCGTGGTCCGTTGTCAGTTGCCCGTTGCCGCTTGTAGTAGGCAGGATAAGTTGTGTTCGTTTGGGATTCTAGACCAACACCAAATCCTAGGCCTGGGCAACGGACCACGGACGAAGGACAAAGGACACTGGAGATAAAGCATGTCGAAAGTTCTGGCAGCCTATGTCGATGACCACCGCAGCAGTAACGCCGGCAACTGGATCCTTCTGAGCGTCAGCGTGGCGGTGCTGGTGGTGATCGCCGTTTCGGTTCCGCATCTGATCGGGCGCGCGGGGTGGGCAGACGGCGAGAAGTTTCTCTATCTCGCCTTGGTGGGATATCTGGGAGCCTCGGCGCTGCATATCGCTTCGTTGGCCGTTCGTCAATCAAACTTGCAGGCGGGCGCCGAAGCCTTGACACGCGGCTGCCTTCTGTTGCAGACCGTGGCCATCGCGGCGCGGTGGGTCACCTCCGGGCATGCCCCGCTTTCGGGCATCTATGAAATGGTGCTGGTCTTCTCCTGGGCTGTGGTGGTCTTGCACGAGGTGGCGGAGTGGAAGTTCGACATCCCGTTTCTGGGCGCGATAACTATGCCGGTAGCCACCCTGGCGATAATTCTGCTGCAAGTGCTGCCGGGCGAAATCCGGCCCCTGGTTCCGGCGCTGCAGAGCACTTGGTTGCAGATTCACGTTACCCTTGCGATGCTGAGTTACGCAGGCTTCACGATTTCTTTCGCCCTGGCGCTGCTGTTCCTCGTCAAAGACAGGGTCAGCGCGCGCGCGTTCCTCAGTTGGACTTCCGGACTGATCGCAGCGATTTACGGAACGGTCGTCCTGAGTTCGGTCGACAGCAGCTTTGCCTTTCTACTCCCCGCTTGGGATGCTGCGGCTCAGGAGAAGGTCATGGTGGCCCCTAAGGAGCCGCTGCTGGTTTCCATTTCGGCCCTGGGTTGGCCGTTTGCAGTTGTGCTCGGGTTGGCGACAGCAGCCCTGATCTTCAACTTTGTCGGCTTATATGGCGAGAAGCCGGGCCAGTGGGAAAACTGGGCCAAGCGGCTTTTCCTGGCCTCGATCTTTGGGCAGGCTCTGGCTTTTGTGCTGCTCCTGGTGAAGGTCAACTCCGGGCCCTACTTCGTTCCGCAAGTGGGGCAGAGTTTCGGCGTGCACCTGGCGGCCAGCCCCTTCCTGCTGGCGGGGATTGTCTGCGGGCTGTTTGCTTCCGTGGCGTGGGAGGTGCTGAACGGGAAATACGATTCGATCGCCAATTCCCTCCCCCAGCGGGATACGCTCGACGCGCTGATCTACAAAACCGTTGCCGTTTCGTTCCCCTTGCTAACCCTCATGATCATCGCCGGCGCCTACTGGGCGAACCGGACATGGGGCACCTATTGGAGCTGGGACCCCAAGGAAGATTGGGCGCTGATCACTTGGCTGACTTACGCAGGTTATCTGCATATGCGGCTAACGCGAGGCTGGCGGGGACGCCGCTCCGCGTACTTCGCAATTATCGGATTCGCCATCGTGATGTTCACCTTCTTTGGTGTTACATACCTGCTGCCGGGACTGCACGCCTACGCGTAGAGCCGAAATTCGAGACTGGGAAACGGGAACTGGAAAATAGAAATTGGAAAATGGAAAACTAAAAGCCGAGCTGTCATCCGGAGCGACGCGAAGGATCTCCGCAGTTGCTTTGGGTTTAACGATCTGCGAACCACCGCAGAGATCCTTCGCTTCGCTCAGGATGACAGGGCTACGGTTTCCTTGCGGCTCTTCCCCTCGCCCTTGGCGTAG
>Ga0187864_10001011_pt1 | contig 28730 bp, 29 predicted proteins | sample June2016WEW_11_4_FD_132985 | JGI IMG/M metagenome (GOLD analysis project Ga0187864, IMG submission 132985) | Peatland microbial communities from SPRUCE experiment site at the Marcell Experimental Forest, Minnesota, USA - June2016WEW_11_40 | ecosystem: Environmental > Terrestrial > Soil >...
AAGCGACCGGGCGGCAGTGCCCGGAAGGGTGGACGCTCTATCAAACGCCCGGACCCAAATTCAAGAACGTGACCGACTCGGGCAGCGCCGACTCCCACTACTACGTCTGGGTGGATCAGTTCGACACCCTGGGGCTGGGCAAGAACACGCCAATGATCACGGGCAATTCGTCGGATTCGCTGCTCGCTTTGGTGAACGGAAAATTCGTGATCCTGCGCGTACCCTATCCGCTGGGATTCTTTGCTAAAGGGATGGACGGCCGTTTCGACGATCCGAAAGCCGGGTGGAAGGGGAAGGGCGTCTGGACGACCTGGGGTACCCGCACACCGTTCCACAGCGAGACGGGAAAAGGCACTTATCCGAAAGTGGTGCATTTCCAGATTCGACCGAATCCGCTGGCGGATTAGCCGCTGCGTTAGCCCGCTCAGAGAGAGAGAGCCTTCGGCTGGCAAACGACGCCATCCTCAGGATGACGATCCTGGTCGGATCGTCACTTTCAGATTCGACCCGATCCACCCGCACATTGAGCTGCTGAAAGCCGCAGGATCACCTACGGCCGAACCGCCAACTACGCGGATCGTCACCAGCCGACGTGGTGACCCTTGTTCTGCTCGTCGAGCCACTGCTTGAGCGGGGCGAAGTAGTCGAGGATGGCGGTGGCATCGATGTCCTTTTCGCCCGTCATCGTCTCGAGAGCTTCGGGCCACGGACGGCTCTCGCCCATTTCGAGCATCTTCGCGAGTTTCGCGCCGGCGGCCTTGTTGCCGTAGATCGAGCAGCGATTGAGCGGCCCCTTGTAGCCGGCCTCGCGGCAGAGCGCACGGTGGAATTGGAACTGGAGCACGAACGAAAGGAAGTAGCGAGCATAGGGGACGTTGGCCGGGATGTGATACTTCGCGCCGGGATCGAAATCGGCTTCGCTGCGCTCGACGGGCGGGGCGACGCCCTGATATTCGCGCCGCAAATCCCACCAGGCTTTGTTGTATTCCGACGGCGGAATCTTGCCGGAAAAGACGCCCCAGCGCCATTTGTCGATCATCAAGCCGAACGGAAGGAACGCGACCTTTTCGAGGGCGCGATTCAAGAGCAGGCCTATGTCCGCCGAAGGAGGCGGGACGGAATCGAGCAGCCCGATCTGCTTGAGGTATTCGGGCGTGACGGAGAGGGCGATGGTATCGCCGATGGCCTCGTGGAAGCCATCGTTGGCGCTATTGCGGAAGAGCGGCGACTGCTTGTCGTAGGCGCGCTGGTAGAAATTGTGGCCGAGCTCGTGGTGGATGGTAGAGAAGTCCTCCGCCGTAGGCTCGAGGCAGACCTTGACGCGGAGATCGTCGACGTAGTCGATGTCCCATGCGCTCGCGTGGCAGACGACGTCGCGGTCGCGGGGCCGGGTGAACATCGAGCGCTCCCAGAACGTTTGCGGCAGCGGCGCGAAGCCGAGTGAAGTGAAGAAGCGCTCGGCATCGTGGACCATGTCGAGCGGGCCGATGTTCCTCGATTTCAGAATCTGAGTCAGGTCGTAGCCGGGATCGGCATTCGCCGGCGCGACGACCGGATAGATGTCCGTCCACTCCTGCGCCCACATGTTGCCGAGGAGGTGCGCAGGGATCGGCGCATCTTCGCGGACCACGGACGGGCCGTACTTTTCCGCGAGCTTCCAGCGCACGTAGGCGTGGAGCGAGACGTAGAGCGGGCGGACCTGCTGCCACAGGCGGTCCATCTCGGCGGCAAAGGCGTCGGGAGGCATATCGTAATTCGAGCGCCACATCGCGCCGACGTCGTCGAAGCCCATTTCCCTGGCGCCCTGATTGGCGAGCGCGACCATGCGCGTGTAGCGATTCCTCATCGGCGGCGCGATGGCGTGCCAGCCTTCCCAGGCGCGCAGGAGCTCCTTGGGATCGCGGCTGTTGTCGATGATCTTTTCCATGTCGTCGAGCGTGAGGCATTTTCCGGAAGGGCCGTCGGGGCACCATTTGCCCTTGCCGTAGTCGCCGTTGAGCGACGTATTGATCTGGGCGAGTTCGGCGGAGAGGGCCGGATCGCGCGGAGCGGGAATGTCGACCGAATGCTTGAGGAGCTTGATTTTGCGCGCGACGTCTTCGGGGAGTTTCAATCCATCGTAGCGGCGCGATTGCGCGGCCAGCTCGGAGGTGGCGTCGGCGACGGCCTGATCCGCCTGAGCTGCCATTTGCTGGGTGTCGTCGGTGATGAAGGTTAGGTACACCCATTCGGCGCGCTGGTCCTTGATCCAGAGGTCGAGGAGGCGCTTTTCGGCGGCGTCGGTGAACTGGCGCGCTTCTTCGACCGTGGGCGGCGCGGACGCGGCCTGGGCAGCCGGCTCAGCCAAATTTTTCGGGTGGACCGTCGCGATGGCGCCCGCGATGAGAATTGCCGGAAGAGCGACACGCACCGAAATCGAACGGAGCCGATTCGTCATCACCATTCCTCCGTGAAACCGCGAGACAGCGCGCATATCAAGCGCGTTGCCCGAATGCTTGAAGGGCAGCGCCCTCCTCCGGGTGGATTTCGAAAAGCCTGTTCAGCCGGGAGATTTCGAGGACTTCCAAAACTTTCCGGTTTACACCGGCCAACTTCATCTCTCCTCCCATCTGCCTGACGACGGAATAGGACCGCACCAACTCACCGACGCCGTAACTGTCGATAAATTCGACTCGCGCGAGATTGAGTATGAATTTTTTCGTTCCCTCGCCGGTGGAGACGTGAATGAGGTCGCGGAGCTTGGTGTGGCCGTCGGTCAATGTGAGTCTCCCGACTGCCTCCACGATGACGACGCGGTCGATCTCCCGCGTGTGGAGATGAAATCTCATTGTCTGCCTCCTGCCGCGCGCATCGTACGCTTCCGCCGCACTCGAACACAACGGCTACGAGCGGCCGTCGAGGACGGCAGCCATGGTGGTGACGGCGCGGTCGATGGCGGCGCGGTCGACATCGTAGTGCGTGACCATGCGGATGGTGTGCGGACCGGTCGCCCCAGCCAAAACCTTGCGCGCGGCGAGAGCTTCGCAGATCGCAGCGGCGGTGCGGCCGGTCGAGGTCACGTCGAAGATGAGGATGTTGGTGACGACCTTCTTCGGGTCGATAGCGATTCCGGGGAGCTTTGCGAGGCCTTCGGCGAGATGGCGCGCGTTCTCGTGGTCGCGATGGAGGATTTTCGGAGACTCTTCCAGCGCGATCAGGCCGGCGGCAGCGAGGACGCCAGCCTGGCGCATGCCTCCGCCGAGAAGTTTGCGTCCGACGCGGGCCTTCTCGATGAAATCGCGCGAACCCACGAGCATCGAGCCGACGGGCGCGCCGAGTCCTTTCGAGAGGCAGAACATCACCGAATCGAATTTGCGGGTGATGTCCGCAACGCTGCGGCCGAGCGCGATGGAGGCGTTGAAGATGCGCGCGCCATCGAGATGCACCGGCAGGCCGGCGGCGTGGGCGCGGTCGCAGATTTCGTCCGCGATTTCGGGCGGGTAGACCGTGCCGCCATGCATGTTGTGAGTGTTCTCAAGCTCGATCAACGCAGTCTGCGCGCGGTAGTAGATGTGCGGACGGATGGCAGGCTCGATCAGGTCCCAGGTGAGCACGCCGTTGGGCGTCGGCACGGTGTTCGGCATGCAGCCCGCGATAGCCGCGACGGAGGCCATTTCGTAGAGGTAGATGTGCGCCTGCGCCTCGCAGATGACTTCCATGCCCGGGCGCGTCCAGGTCTTGATCGCGGTGAGGTTGGCCATCGAGCCCGAGGGGAAAAAGAGCGCGGCTTCGCGGCCGAAGATTTCGGCGGCGCGAGCCTGGAGGCGGTTGACCGTCGGATCCTCGGCGTAAACATCGTCACCGACTTCGGCTTCGGCCATTGCGCGGCGCATCGCGGGAGTGGGGCGCGTGACAGTGTCGCTGCGAAGATCGACGATGGTCTGTGCGGAGGCTTCGGGCATGGAGCCAATGGTGGCGCGAGTGGTGCTATTGCGATTCTAGTTCGTAGACGTCGGTCAAGTCCAGAACCGACTCCTTCTCGTCGTCAAGGCCCTCGCAGAGAAGAAGCGACACGGACGGTGCCGGATGTACATACCATTTCCCGTCTCTGTCTTTGATAATCACGTTCCGCATCATCGAGCGATCGCCATTGTAGAGGTAAATGCCAACGTCAACGAACATGATGTCCTGAAAGCCGAAGCCAGCGTAACCGTAGGAGACCGGGCCGGTTTTGCTGAGGTGGCGGGCCGCGAACACCTTTCCGATGCTTTTCGGACCTCGTGGTGACGGCGTCTTCCTGGCGGCTTCCTGCCTGATATTCTCCATCGTTTCATCAAGGAACCGTGCGTACGCCGCTGGCCCGTTCCCGCCCGCGTAGAGTCTAATGGAGGTGCTCCTAAAGAGCTTTTCATCCCGGTTGATGAGAGACCGTACTGCGTCGCAGGCCACGCCTTCAGCTGTGTCGTGACCACTGGGAAAACCATCCGCCGCGACTTTGAGTTTTGGTTTCGTCGTGGCCTGACCTGCGGAGATACCGAGGGAGCCTTGAGCGGACGCCCAACAGAAAGCGAATGTGACCACAAAAAACCAGGAAGTGACGTGTGGTTTCGGCACGTTGAGCAAGCCCCGTCTCGGCTATTATAACGCGTGCGAACGCTATGCGCGGCGGGCGGAGTGGAGGATGACGCTGCCGAAATTCCAGGAGGCGATGCGCACGGCGGTGAAGCCGGTCTGCTCCATGAGCGCGGCGAGTTCGGCGGGCGACGGGAACTTCGCGACGGAACCGGGGAGATATTCGTAGGCCTCGGAGTTGCCGGAAATGGCGCCTCCGATGCGCGGCAGGATGTGCTTGAAGTAGAAGCGGAACAGCCCCGCCATCGGACCAGACTCCGACTCGGTGAATTCGAGAATACCGACTTCCCCGCCTTGTTTTAGGACGCGAGCGATTTCGCGGAGGCCCTGCTCGTAGTTGGCGAGATTGCGAAAGCCGAAGGCAGTGGTGACGAGATCGAAGCTCTCGTCGGGGAACGGGAGATGCAGGGCGTCGGCGGCGGTGAAGACGACGGAACGATGGCTGGCGCGGGCTTTTTCGCCCGCGCGCGTGAGCATCGGCTCAACGAAATCGCTGCCGACGAGGGCCGCGCGATTCAAACTGGCCTCAGGGGTTGAAACCCCTGATAAACGCGCAGACTTTATGTCGGAGCTAAAGCTCCGCCCCCCTAAACTGCCCTCCCTCGCGGCAGCTGTGCTAGCTGGCAACTGGCGAGACTGAGGGCCCGAGCCGATGACGGAGGAACGGGCGCGGTCGAGGGCGAAGGCGAGATCGCCCGTGCCGCAGCAGAGATCGAGGACGCGCGCGTCCGGGCGGCGGAGGATTTCAATGAAGCGCTGCGCGGTGCGGCGGCGCCAGATGCGGTCGATCGAGAACGACAGGAGATGATTCAGAAAATCGTAGCGCGGCACGATACGCGTGAACATCTCGCGGACACGCGCGGAGGCTTCGCGTTCGTCACGCGAGTCTTCGGGTCGGGTGCCGGGGAGCGGGGCGGATTTTTGAGTGGCGATCATCGATCGAAGTTGAATTGAAACATAAGGAGTCCCGCGTGACTACATGCCGCGAGAAAAACAGCGCAGAGGGCGATTGCGCGCAAAATCGCAGCATAGAAGACGGAACAGTCTACCCCGCTCACTGCCAAGGAGGAAGCCCTGTATCTCGTCCCGCCACACTCTTTGCTTGATGGCGATGCGATATGCCTACCCATGAACGGCGCGAAGGGATGGCGCTACCTATTGGAGAGGCGCGGGAGCGGCTTAGGAAGGAGACCGCTGAATGAGCGTGATCGAAGGAGATGCAGGCGGTTCAACGAAACCAGCGCCATCTCCTCGCGCCAGGATTGGATGTCCACCAAGACACTCACCCGACTTTGGACATTCCGTGCAGCGAGCTGAAGGCAGCGATTCCGGCGTCAAGCGCGGCTCGGCGCCGAGCCAGTAAAGCCCATTTGCCATTACACAAAAACCAGTGGCGGCAAACCAAACCATTGCGCCACCAACGAAGCCCGTGAACAGAGTGACCCATGGGCTGTAAGCGAGTATCAGCACTGACGCGACAGAGATGTTGATTCCAACTGCAAGATAGATGCGCCGCTCAAGATACCATTTGTCTGTCTGCAAGAAGAATAGGTTCCAGCGCGTCGGTTTGTCCGACCCGAGCATTGGAGTGAAGCCAAGCAAGCGCAGCACACTGCCTACGGGGCAAAAGCCCGTTAAGGCGACATTGATGGAAACGAGCCCCGTAGCGGTTACTCCCAAGATCCACAGCCGATTCACCAACAATGCCATCGCCGTGCTTGCCAATAGAACCACTCCGGCGATCAACCAGACGGTTCGTTCGATGTACCACCGGTTGGTGGGGACGATATAAACACCTGAGCGCAGCGCCATGGGTGGGAACTATATCACCAAGGAAAAACAAGGCAAGCGATTCTTGCGGAGCCTTCGCTGCTCCAACGAAGCCGTTTGGTGAGGGCTCGCAGCCATTAGCAGTCGGCCTTCGCCCGCAGACCGGCTCGCTGGGAAACGGCGCGGGAAGGCAATTTCCGGCCAACCACTTTCCCGATGATTGAAACGTCATCCCATTCGTTGAAAATTTCCGGAAGGGCTCCTACCAGTTTCTCGATGAAGGTCCCAGGAACTTCGATGCCCCATTCTGTATTGCCGATACGGGTCGGCAGAACCCAGAGCACGCTGCCTCCACGCGCCTTTTTGTCGCCAGCGAGGATTGCGCGCAACTTCGCGGGCGAAATCTTCGGAATACTCGGCAAGGGGCCGACCGACATGACGAGCCGAATGATGCGGAAACTATCCGTCATGGATAGGCGCTCGGCGGCCATTGCAATCATCGTTGCGGCGATCATGCCCCAGCCGATGGCTTCGCCGTGCAGGAATCGACGGTAGCCGGTGGCGGTCTCCAGCGCGTGGCCGAGCGTGTGGCCGAAATTCAGGATTTGGCGCAGGCCGCCTTCGCGTTCGTCCGCGCTGACGACGCGCGCCTTGATGGCGGCCGAGCGCGGAATGATGTAGGCGAGCGCGGCGGGATCGCGGCGGAGCACGGCATCCATGCGACGCTCGAGGAATTCGAAAAGCTTTGCATCGGCGATGACGCCATATTTGATGACTTCGTAGAGGCCGGCGCGGTATTCGCGGTGCGGAAGAGTGCGCAGCGTTTCGGGATCGGCGATGACGAGGCGGGGCGGATAGAACGCGCCGACCAGGTTCTTCCCTTCCGGAAGATCGACGCCCGTCTTTCCGCCGATTGCGCTATCGACTTGCGCGACGAGCGTCGTGGGAATGTGGACGAGGCGCACGCCGCGCAGATAGGTCGCGGCGGCAAAGCCGGCCACGTCGCCGACGACGCCACCTCCGACCGCAACCAGGACCGCGCGGCGATCGGCGCCGGCGCGAACGAGATGGCGCGCGATGCCTTCGACGGCCGAGAGGCGTTTCGCGGACTCGCGGTCGTCAAAGAGGATCGTACGGCGCGCCGCGGCACCGGGAATCCTTGCGCTCACCGCTTTGCCCCAATGCCGCCAGACGCGGGGCGAGGAGAGGAGGAACGTCCCGGTTGAATCGCCCAGGCGCGCGATCAGCGAGGCGGCGCGAGCGAGCGCGCCGCGACCGCAATACACGTTGTAGGGGCCGGCGGAACTGGTTACCCGAATCGTCCGCATAGAGACAGAAAATGTAGCAAAAAGAAAGGAGGTAAAGGAAAGAAAGGAGGTAAAGGAAACAGAGAGCGGGCAGACCGAAGCACAACGGGCAGAAGGCATCGGGTCAAGCCAGCATGCGAGCGAACTAAATGGCGTCTTCCAGCGTATAAAGGAGCCGGCGGGACTTGCGGCGGCGGGCGGTTGCAAACCCGCCCCTACCAAACCTCCTAGTGAGAGGCGGATTTATGCTGACGTTTCTCTTGTGGTGCATTTTGTTTGTCATCTGCTGGCCGCTGGCCCTGCTGGCGATCGTGTTGTACCCGATCGTATGGCTGCTGCTCTTACCGTTTCGTCTGGTCGGAATCGCGGTGGGCGGCGTGCTGGACCTGATCCGCGCGATCATCACTCTGCCCGCCCGAGTGCTGCGAGGACCGAGACACGCGTAGGCGGTTATCTCTGTGTAAGGATGCTAAGTCGTTGCAAGCGTCGAAGAGAGATTCTTCGGCTGCGCGTCCCGCCCGGAGATTGAGAACCAATCTCCGGGAAAGAAAATTCGCCGGGACGCTCCGCCTCAGAATGACACGTGGATGACGGGGTGCGAGTCGTCAGCGTTTCTGGAGTTCGCCCACCGATTCGAGGATGACGTGGCCGACGATTGCGAGGCTGCGCGCGCTGATTTTGTCCATTGTATCGAGCGGCGTGTGCCAGTAGCCGAGGGCCTGGTATCCGTCCAGGTCGATGATATCGACGGCAGGAATTTCGCGGCGGAGGAAGGGCTGATGATCGTCTTCGACAGTCGTCTGCCGAGATACGAAGACGTCTTTGTAGCCGAGGCGGGCGGCGGTTGACCACACGAGATCCGTGAGCCACTTCGTGGAGTTGGCCTCGCGCGCAATCTGGAGATTTTTCTGGCCGATCATGTCGGCGAGAATCACGGCGCGAACGCGCTTGAGATCGCCCGCGACGGCCAGGCGGGCCGAAAGCTCGCGGCTGCCGTAAACACTATCGGTATCGGTCCACTGCGCCTGTCCGTCCTGTACCACCTGCGCTTCCTCGCCGTCGAGGAACGCGATCCACACGGCGTTGCGCTGCTTCGCGCCGCCACACAGCACCTTCGCCATTTCCAGCATGAGTCCGCTCGAGGAACCGCCGTCCTCAGCGCCCACGAAGTTGTAGGCGCGCAGCGTGTCGTAGTGCGTCAGCAGCAGGATAACTCCGTCCCCGGTGCCGGGCGCTTTGGCGACAATGTTTTTCATCGGAAGCGAGCCGATGGGAGTCTGGGCGTGGAAATCGTCGGTATCGACGGCGCATCCGAAACTCTTGAGCTGATCGATGATGTAAGCCTGCGTGCGAACGATGGCGTCGGAGCCGGGAGGGCGCGGACCGAACGCGACCAACTTCGCAGTGAAGTCGTAGGCTGCCCCGCCGTCGAAACCGCCGGTTTGGGCGGCGGGAGGCGGTGCGTCGGTGGCCGTGACTACCACCGTCTCCTGCGGTGAAGACGGCGGCGCCGCGACAACGGAAGAGTTCGAGGACGGGGCAGTGTGCCCGCAACCCGCGGGCAAGACGCCGGCAGCCGCAATCGCGGCGGTCAGCAGCAGCTTCCGCACAGAATCCACGTTAGTGAGCCTCGCCTTCCGCGAGGGCACGGGTGCGCTTGCGCCGCAGAACCGCATACGACACGAGCACACCGACAAAGTAAAGGACGACGATGGGCGCCATGAAAACAAGCATCGTGGTGGCGTCGGGCGTGGGCGTAATGATAGCGGCGACGATCGTGATAACCAGCATGGCGTAGCGGAAGTTTTTCAGCATGAACTTCGGCGTGACGATCCCGAAAAGCGAAAGGATAAAAACGAGAACGGGAAGCTCGAAAACCACGCCCAGCCCCACGAGGATAACCAGGATCACGTTGAAGTATTCGTTGATGCTGATCAGCGGCGCAATGGAAGGGTCGTTCCCAAAATGGACGATGTAAGTCAAAACCTGCGGAAGCATCACGAAATAACCGAAGGCGATTCCGCATAGAAACAGAAACATCGAGGAGCAGATGAAGGCCGCAACAGCGCGGCGTTCGTGCTTGTAGAGTCCCGGCGCGACGAACAGCCACACCTGGTAAAGCACCCAAGGCATCGCGATCACGACGCCGAGATAGAGTCCCAAATTGATCACCAGACTGATGTAGCCGGCGGGACTGGTGTAGTACAGCTTGTCCTCGAGATGGTTCGCGCGCAGGGCGGTGCGCATCGGCTCGACGATGAAAGTGATGAAATGCTTGGCAAGCGCCAGGCCCACCACCATGCCCACGCCTACAGCGGCCAAGGCGCTGATCAGGCGTTTGCGCAGTTCGACCAGGTGGTCGAAGAAAGACATCGACGCGCCGGCTTCATCTTCGCCGCGCGGGCGCAGAGTACGCTCAGGCTGGGCGGGTGCCGCCATCGCTCACTTTTTCGGGCTCAGGACTCTGGACGGATTCGGAGGCCTGCGAGGTTTCCGGCGTCTTGTACGCGGCAGCGAGGTAGGGATCCTGAGCGGCCAGATTTGGATCGAGGCCCGGGATGAAAGGCTCGGGCGGCGGAGGTTCGCCGGCGCCAGGCGCGATCGCAGCGGCGTTCGGAGGGTTCGATGGAACTGTCCCGGCCGCAGGCGCGACGGGCGCAGCAGCAGGCGCCGGTTGAGATGCGGCCGGTGCGGGAGACGCCCCGCCGATGCGGCGCGCTTCCCCCTCGCGTTCGAGGTCGCGGAGATGGCCTTCGAAAGTGCTTCGGAGGTCGCCAGTGTGGCGGCGGAACTCGGCCATGACCTTACCCAGGTTTCGCGCCAGTTCCGGCAGCTTTTCCGGACCGAAAACGACCAGAGCGACGACGAAAATGACGATCAGGTGCGGGATGCTAAGCATTCTGCGGCCTTTATTGGCGGCGTCTCCGCGCCGTTTCTGCATCATAGAAGAGCCTTACGAGACGTGTCAAACGTGCTGAATGGGTGACGCCTTCTCGGAGGCGTCAAAACGAATGTGCTATACTGCAAAACGAGAGGGCGGAAAAGAGGCCGTATGGAATCTTCATCGGGATCATCAGGACAAGCAGGCCCAGGGCGGGCATCGGCGACGCGCGGAATTGTGCTGCTGTTGCTGGTCCTGGCCGTGTCGGCGATTCTCGGCGGCCTTTACAACCCGTCTGTGCGAGCCACATCCGCCGGTTCGCCGAGTTCCGACGATCTGCAGGATTCCGTGAAGAGCTTCACGCGCGTCCTCGCGGTCGTCGAGCGCAACTACGCCGATCCGGTGGACACGGACAAGGCGATCTACGACGGCGCGATCCCCGGAATGCTGCACGTGCTCGATCCGCACTCAAATTTCTTCGATCCCAAGCAGTACGCCCTGTTTCGCGAGGAGCAGGAGGGAAAATATTACGGCGTCGGGATGATCGTGGAACAGCGCGAGAATCAGACCGTCGTTCAAGCGCCTTTCGTCAATTCGCCTGCCTATAAAGCCGGGATTCGCCCGGGCGACATCATCGTCCAGGTCGACGGAAAGAAGTGCGCTGGTTTGACCACGAACGAAGTGGCAGACATGTTGAAGGGCGCCAAGGGCACGACCGTCCACATTTCACTCGGACGCGAGGGCTGGGACAAGCCGATCGAAGTGACCGTGGTGCGTGACGAAATCCCCCGCCCCGGAGTCGAGTTCTACACGATGGTGAAGCCGGGAATCGGCTACGTGCACGTCTCGACGTTCAACGAGACGACCGATAGCGACCTGGCCGACGCTCTGAAGCAACTCGACGTCTCGAAACTCGACGGGCTGATCATCGATCTGCGGAACAACGGCGGCGGCTTGCTGAATCAAGCGGTCGGCATGGCGGACATGTTCCTCGACAAGAACGAACTGGTAGTGTCGCACCGCGGGCGATCATCGCCGGAACGGCCGTATTATGCCGTGCGGGGCAACCAGGGAGTGGGGGTGCCGCTGGTGGTGCTGGTGAACGGGCAAAGCGCTTCGGCTTCCGAGATCGTCTCAGGTGCGATTCAGGACCATGACCGAGGGCTAATCGTCGGAGAGACGAGCTTCGGAAAAGGACTCGTGCAGACGCAGTTCCCGCTGAGCGAGAACACGGCGCTGCTGCTGACCACGGCGCGCTACTACACGCCGAGCGGGCGCCTGATCCAGCGCGATTACAAGAACGTGACGCTCTACGATTATCACTACAACCCGAAGCCGCCTCACGCGCCCGAAGTGAAACTGACGGACACGGGGCGCCAGGTTTACGGCGAAGGCGGGATCACGCCCGATGCGATCGTGCCGATGCCGAAGCCGAATGACTTTCAGGAGTTGCTGGAGCGGCGCGGCGTGCTCTATCCCCTGCCGTCGGGCGTTGGCGATTTCGCGCGGTTCTATCTGGGTCAGAAGCCGGACATCACCAAGAACTTCACCGTGGACGACGCCGTGCTGGCTCAGTTCCGGAAATATCTCGCCGAGCAGCACATCCCATTCACCGAAGAGCAGATTCAGCAGAACTCGGCCTGGTTGAAATGGGAAATCAAGCGCGAGGTGTTCACGACCGTCTTCGGACTGAACGACGGGTATAGAGTCGCGCTCGAAAACGACCCGCAACTCGACAAGGCCGTCGAGTCGATTCCTCAGGCGAAGGCTCTGTACGCCAGCGCGCGCAGAATCGTCGCGCAACGCGAGGCTGCCGAGGGCGGGCGGCCGTAGCATCCTGCGGCAGGCGCGTTCGCGGCCTGCACCACATCCCACCGCATCCGAAATTGCTCTGGGAGTCGTTTGCCTACTTGGAAGCTTGCGCGTCGAGTTGAGCCAGTGTGCTTTTCACGCTCGATGCGTCCTGCGAGTTGGGAGCGGATTTCAGGTATTCCCGCAACTGGACGGCCTGGCCGTGGGAGTCGCCCTGGGCCTGGTAAATCTGGGCCATGAGCAGGTGAACCTGCGGCATGTGGTGCCACTTGTCCAGCTTGATTGCGTTCTGCGCGTCCTTCTCCGCCCGAGACAGGTCCCCGAGGTGCAGTGCGGCTGCGGAGGCATAGTAGAAAGAATAGGCGTTGCCCGATGGATCCAGTTCGAGAGCGCCAACCGACAGAATCGAAACTTCCTGCCAGTCTCCCTCGCTGGCCGCGAAATCAGCCAGACAGAGATACGGCGCCACGTAGTCGGGATCGACGCTCCGTGCCTGCGAGCACGCTTTTCGGGCGTCGTCTCTCTTCTTCTGGGCGTCGAGGATCTGGCCCAGGACGACCCAAGCAGCAGCGTAATTCGGATAGAGCCGTATGGCGCTGCGCACGTACTGTTCGGCCTCGTCCAACCTCTTGCTCTTGAACGCTCCGCAGCCCTTCTGATACTCGCTCGTCGCCTTTCCGGGAACGGCGAGCCGTGCCACGCTCACCGTAGGGCTCTTCGTTCCAGCCTCGGTCCAAGAATTGCACGCCTCCGCCGCAGCCACGCGGCTGGTGTCGATCGGGTCCGGCATCACTGTCGAAGCCGTGGAACCCGGGAGGCCCCACACGTCGGCACCAGGAGCCGCGATAGGCGAGATGGGTGCGGCACTCGGCGCAGAATTCGGTGGCAAGGGGAGAGTGGGTAGTCCCGTCTGCCTCTGAGCGAGGCTGGGCATAGCAACCACTACTACGGAAAGGACACAGATCGCCGCGTGGCGCACGGCAGCGTACATGGCTACATCATAATCCCATGGGCATTCCGTGGCACAACTTATTTCCTCGAGCCTGCGATTCCCTAGAGGAAGCCGGGGCGGCACTTGAGATCTCAGAGTGGTGGACGGCAGGGGATTCGAACCCCCGACCCCCGCGTTGCGAACGCGATGCTCTCCCAACTGAGCTAGCCGCCCACCGCGATTTCATTCTAACAAACGGGTGAACAGCCGCCAATTGCGATTCGGGCCTGCAGGATTGCGCCCTTCCAATCGCACTGCGCCAGTGCTAGCCTTTTTGTGGGGGAGTGCGTGACGGAAAGAGACCGGAATTGACGATCAAGCTGATTGCAATGGACCTCGACGGAACGCTGCTCGACAGTCAGGGACGGCTGCCGGAGGCGAACGCCCGCGCCATCGCAGAGGCGGCGGCGCGCGGGATCGAGATCGTGGTGGTCACCGGGCGGCGATTCCCGTCGGCGCAGAAAATTGCAAGCGAGCTGACCTGCGATGTCCACCTGATTGCCAGCAACGGCGCCGTGATTAAATCGAGGAAAGGCGAGACGCACTATCGCCGGCTGCTGCCTGTTGCGACCGCCCGGCTGGTCCTCGAGGCCACGCCGGAGTACCGGTCGTCCGCGGCGGTGATTTTCGACCGGCCTCTCGCGGGGCAGGTGATCTTCGAGCGCGTGGATTGGGACAACCCGCGCACCGCTTCCTACCTACGCTCTCGCGAGCAGGTCGCTGAGATCGCGCCTCTTACGGCGTGCCTCGATGGGGAAGATCCCGTGGAGATTCTTTTCCTCGGCGAGTGCGAGGAGATGCGCCGCGCGATGCGCTCGCTCGAGGCGCTTTCCATCGCTCCGCAGTACGCGCTGGCGCTGACCGAGTACGAGCAGCGCAATTTATCGATGCTCGACGTATTGAACGAAGGCGTCACAAAGGGCTCGGCGCTCGCGGAATGGGCCCGGCGGCGGGGGATCGCGCGCGACGAAGTGATGGCCATCGGCGACAACTGGAACGACCGCGAGATGCTCGATTTTGCGGGCTTGCCGGTTGTAATGGAGAACGCCGTGCCGGAGTTGAAATCTCTTGGGTGGAAGGTTACCCTTTCTAATGACGCCTGCGGGGTGGCGGACGCCATTCGAACCTGCGTGCTAGACGGCCACGGAAGAGATTGATCGAAGAGGGGGAACGATGAAAGTCTTTACGGTAATTGGAGCGGCAGTGCTGTGTACGGTGGGACTGCTCGCCGGCGGACCGGTTTTCGCGCAGCAGGGACCGCCGCCGGCGTCGACGCCGCCGCCGACGATCACCTCGGTCCTCGACACGCAGCTCTCGATTATCGAGCGCGAATTCACCGGCGCAGCCCAGGCCATGCCCGAGGATAAGTATTCCTTTGCACCCACAAACGGCGAGTTCAAGGGAGTGCGCACGTTCGCGCAACAAGTGAAGCACGTGGCAACCGTGAACAACGCTTTCTTTGGCTCGATCCTCGGGGAGACGGCTCCAGTGGCGCCCGACGAGGGCATCGCTTCCAACGGGCCGGATGCCATTCAAACCAAGGACCAGATCCTTCAATACCTGCACGACTCTTTCGCAGACGCCCACAAGGCCATCGCCACGATTAACGCCGATAATGCGGTCACACCCATGGCGAACCCGGCGGTTCCCTTCTTGAGGACGCGGGCGGCGCTGGCCATCTTTGCCTGCACGCACGCGATGGATCACTACGGCCAGATGGTCGAATACCTCCGGGACAATGGGATCGTTCCGCCAGCGAGCGCGCGGCGCCCGCCGGCAAATCCACCTGCAAAGTCCTCGGGAGAGTGATGCGAGGGCCCATTTTCGCCGGAGCGTTGATTGCGGCGGCAATCGCAACGCCTGCCGCGCGCGCGGACTACGCCGTGTTGCGGTCGGGCGCAAGGCTTCACGTCGCGGGGTACGAGCTCGATGGAGATCGCGTCCGCCTCGCTGTGGCGGGCGGCACGGTCGAAATTGGCGCGAGCGATTTGATCGACGTCGAACCGGAGGACCTGTTTCCCGCACCGCCGGCTGCGAATGCTGACTTCGGGGTGCGCTACGCCAAGTTGATTCACGCAGCGGCGCAGAAGCATGGCGTGGATGAAAAGCTCATCGCGCATGTGATCGCCGCGGAATCGAATTTCGATCCCAAAGCGGTTTCGAGGAAGCGGGCGCTCGGATTGATGCAGTTGCTACCGGAGACTGCTGCGCGATATGCCGTGGGGAATGTGTTCGACCCCGCGCAGAACATCGATGGAGGGACTCACTACTTGAAGGATCTGCTCGCACGCTACAGCGGAAACTTGCGGCTCGCGCTGGCGGCCTACAACGCCGGACCGGAGATGGTCGACCGCTACGGCGGCGTGCCTCCCTTTTTCGAGACGCAGAACTATGTGAAGCAGATCACTTCAAAGCTCGCCGCGGATCCACAGAACCCGCCCCGCAACTGAGCTTCATTCCTTCCCTTTCGTTGCCTTCACGAGAAGATTGACCATGCGGACGTGCACCAAGCCCTGCGCGTCGATTGGATGCTTTTCGATGTATCGATCGACGAGGGCGCGGAGGAATTCATCGCGGCGTTGCGGGTCGACTCGGTGAATGTAAGGCATTCCCGTGGACCGCTGCCAGCCTGCGAAAGCTTCCCTTCCCTGGTGAGTAACGTCACGTTCGATCAGCTCCAATCGTTCGATTGCGAAGCCGAGCTGTTCGAGCCACGGGCGATACTCTTCCGGTCCGTAGAACCCAAACGGGACCTCAAAATCCCGAAAATAAGTCTCCCAAGCAGGCTCCGCCATGAGCGCGTTCACAATAGGAGCAAGGCCCGAAAGGGTGCCTCGCGCGCCGAAGGTGAGGTAGATCTTCCCGCCGGGCTTGAGGGCTTGCCGCATGCCTGCGAGTACGGCGACGTGGTTCTTGGTCCAGTGCAGGGCCGACGTCGAGAAAACCAGGTCAAATTCCCCGCGAAAAGGCAGCGCCGAGGCATCCACCACTTCGAAGGCGAGATTTGGCAGGCGCGATTGGTGAGCCGCACGCGCTGCCGCGATCATGTCGGGCGAGCTATCGATTCCTAGGACCCGGCCGTTCGGAACCATCGGCGCGAGCGCAGCAGTCAGCCTGCCGTCGCCGCAGCCGATGTCGAGGACCGCTTCGTTGCCCGTCAGATTGAGTTGGGCGAGTTGCTTCCGGCCATACTCCTCCTGCATCTGCGAATTGCGCGCATAGTCCTGCGGGTCCCACGCGACTCGATTCGCGGAAGCAGAGCGGTCAGGCGACAAATGGGGTTGGCCTACTGGGTTGCGGATTTTTCGCCGAGGCGGCGCATGCGCTCCTGCAACTTCTTGCGGAGCGGCGCCGGCGCATTGGGATTGAATGCGACCAGATACCAGAGCGGCTGCGTGCGGTCCCGACTGAGCCGGGTGAGCGTGGCCGCATCGCTGTTGGGATGGCGGGCTATGTTCTCGCGAATCGCCGAATACGGATGATGCGAAAGGCGGCCGAGGGTCTTCGCACCCACCTTCGGATGCTCGCTAATCAGACGGAGCAGGTAGTAATCCTCTTTGGGCGCCTGGCGAGAGAGTTGGTCGAGGGCGTCCGGCCGCACCTCGGCGCTCAGCACAGTGCCGATTTTTTCGTCCCAGCTGGCGTTGATCCGATTGAGCTCCTGAGTGCGCGCATGGATCAACTGCTCGATCACCCGGCGCTCCTGATCGAGACGCGAGGCAGGCAAGGCGCTGTGCTCGACCGAATCGAGCACGCGAAGAAGATGCTGCCTTTCACCAAACACAATCTGCGATGTCCGCACAGTCTTCCCCTTCCCCGGATTTCGAACCAGATCAGAGCGTCTCATGTCAGTATCACCCCGCAAATTTCGCGCGCCGCCGAAGCCGGGCGGCCATCGGCACCCGGAGAATCTCGTCGTTTACTCGGCTGCAATCTCGGATGGAGTTCTCGCATGGCCCGGGCGCCCTTCCCAGTGTCCCAAGTATAGCTGAAAGGCACTTGCTACTAGTCGGAACTCTAGTTCCAAAAAACTCGCCGCGCAAGCCCTCTGCACTGCCGATCGCACCGTTCGCGCTGCCAGTTCCTGGCGACCGCGGTGATTATCCGGTGTTGGTGCAGAGGAGTAAAGGAAAGGTGGAGCATAGTGTTCCTAGGCCCGCAATAGATGGTTCTAGAACCAGGTATTGGCGAAAACGCAATGGACAGCGGGATCAGCGAAGGAAGGGGTTGTGGTCGCGCTCGGCGCCGATGGTCGTGAGGTCGCCATGGCCGGGGTAGACGACCATATCGTCGGGGAGGACGAGCAGTTTCTCGTGGATTGAACGCATGATCTCGGGGAAGGAGCCGCCCGGAAGATCGGTGCGGCCGATGCTGCCTTGAAACAGAGTGTCGCCGGCGATAAGCCGGGCGGCGACGGGCGAATCTTCACGCCCGGGCACATGCTGGTGCGCAGGCGCGGCGGTACCAGGTTTGACGATCATGCTGATGCTGCCGGGCGTATGGCCGGGCGTGTGCAGGATCTGACCTTCGAAGCCACCCCAGCGCAGTGTGTCGCCTTCCTTGACGAAATCGCGAATTTGCACGATCTCGGGCGTGGGAATGCCGAGCCACTGCGCCTGCATGTCGAGAGCCTTGTAGAGAGGCATGTCCGCTTCGTGGATCAAGACGGGCGCACCGGTCGCGCGGTGGAGTGCGGCAAGGCCGCCAACGTGGTCGATGTGAGTATGCGTGCTGACGATGGCAAGAACCTTGAGTCCATGGCGTTGGATGACCTCGAGGATGCGTTCCACTTCGTCCCCCGGATCGATCACGATCGCCTGGTGCGTAACCGGATCGCCGAGGATCGAGCAGTTGCACTGCAAGGGACCAACAGGAATTACTTCGTGGATGAGTTTTTCCGGCATCTTATTGAAGTATAGCAAGCGTGCGGCGAAGTCGCCTCATTCAGCCGATCCGGCCGGGCGCGGGAGCGGCTGCTGGTCGGGCGGCAGGCCACCCGCGACGAGAGATTCAACTCGCGCGAGCAGCTTCGATAGGTCGCTCGCTGTGTAGCTGGACGCGTCCACGGCTGGGGCGAAACGAACAGTGACTTCGCCCCGGTGCACGACCCAATCGCCTCTGCGCAGCATCCGGTGAGCTCCCGCGATCGAGACCGGCACGATGGGAACACCCGCCTCGATCGCGATCGCGAAGGCACCCTTCCTGAACCGGCGCAGACGGCCGTCCGGACTGCGAGTACCCTCGGGAAAGATCGCTAACGAAAGACCCTCTTTCAGGCGGCGGACGGCGGCCGCGATTCCCGCGGCAGCTTCCCCTCCCGTTCGATCCACGCGGATGAATCCGGCCAGGCGCATGCCGGCCGAAAATATCGGGATGCGAAACAGTTCCCGCTTCGCAAAAATCGACACGCGCCGCGGAATCACGGGCAAGAGCGCCAAGGGATCGAGGTTAGACGCGTGGTTTGCAGCGAAGATGCAGGCGCGTGGAGGAATATTTTCGAGCCCCTCGACACGCACGCGCATGCCGGCAAGCCGGCCCGCAAAACACGAGAACTTCATCGACAACCTGTACATGAGATCCGGGTGGCCGGTTACGAGAGTCCACAGAATGAGCCACGGCAAGCCGAGGAGAACAGCGAGGGCGACGACGAATCCGGTGAGAAGAGTACGAATCATAACAACCCGGCACCGGGCATCTTAGTCCGTCGTGCCGCGAAGCAAACCTTCGCGGATTCGGCGCTGGCGATCGGTGGGATTCGAGATCTCGGCAATGGAGTACGGCGGGGCCGCGTGCGCGCCGGGGTTGGCCGAACTGGCGCCGTCTCTTGTTCTCAGCTCCAAACCGGCGATGGAGAGGAAATCGTTGTAAGGAATTTCCTCCGTGCCGGAAACGTAGCGGCGGAAGAAATCCTGAAAGCTCCTCCCCGCGACCTCCTCGACGACGGCGCGGATGCCTTCGCTATCGTCGTAGAACCGGCCTTGCTGCGCATATTCGGCGTTCATGCGGCGCATCACGTCGTCGAGCGACTTGCGATCGTCCGTCGCGTCGCGGATTGCGAGATCGAGCATGACCCCGACGATCTGGCCTTTGTTGTAATACGAGATGCTGCGGTCCGGGACATTGTAGGCGTCGTATTTCTCAAACCAGGCGTCGAGGCTGGATTCCTCGACGCTCTGCCATCTCCGCGCCGGGCGGGAGCCGAGCTCGCCGATCTGCGCGGCGAGATCCGAATAGAACTGCCCCTTCGACCACAGCCCGGCGCGCTCGAGCGCATATGCGGCGTAGGCGCTCGTTACGCCTTCGGCGAACCAGAGCGCGCGCGTGTACTGCTCCTGCGTGAAATCCACCGGCTCAAGGCTTTGGGGGCGAATCCGCTTCACATTCCAAACGTGAAAGAATTCGTGCGCGGCGACACAAATCGCCGATTCGACGGAGCGCATTGCAATGGCGGTCGAGTTCGCGTGCTCCATGCCCCCGGCGCCGGCGTGTTCGCCTGGATCAATATGGAAGATGAACGTGTACTCCCGGTTGGGCGGATCGAAAGGCGGGCTGCCCATCAACTGCAATTCGTAGTTCGTGATGCGGCGAAGCGCTTCTTCGAGAACTCTCCTGTTCCAATTCTCGGCGTCGACGATTACGCGGAACCGCGCGCCGCCGCTATCGAACTGAAACTCATCGAACTTTCCGGCTTCGACCGGCGCGTCGACGAGCTTGTCGTAACTTGGCGCCACGTACATGTTGGCGACCTGCGCGGCGGCAAGCTCAGCGGCAGTTCGCCAGCCGGGGGGGAGGTCGGTGAATCGCACGGACGTGTCTTCACTGCGGCGATCCGGCACATACATCAAGATCTCCGCAAGGTTCACAAACGCGTGGTGTTCGTTGAGCTGCGAATTGAACGGCCCCAGATCGTCCCACTCGATCGTGTAATGGACTTCGAGACTCTTGCTATCGCCGGGCTCACAGTCCTTCGAAAAGGAGATTCGCCAGGTCTGCTTGTCGAGCTTGCGCACGTCTGCCGGAGCGCCACCAGCGGCGGAGCACGCACCCGCGACATCACGCACACGTTGAGAAAAATCGCGAACCTGGTAGAGGGCATTCCACGCCGGCATGGCAACCGTCCCTTCCCGGCCATCGGCGGGAATGGTCATCGACACGCCGAACCGATGCCGTTCGGGATGGTCGAGCGAAATCTCGTACTTGATGGTTGCGCCAACCGGACGGGCGCCGATCGAGAATCCCAAGACGGCAAGAAGCGCTATCGAACGCAGAATTCGGACGCCACGGCCGTTCATGCGCGGACACCGGATGCGGCGCGTAATTTCTCCAGAAGCTTGGCCGTCAGTCCGTCGAAGCTGCCGTTGGACATGATCAGGACGAGATCGCCCGGGCGGGCGTTCGCGGCGAGATGGCCGGCGATCTCTTCGGCGGAACCAAACGCCTGTGCCGCGCAACCGCGCGCGCGAATCGCCGCGGCGATGGCATCGGGCGAGAGACGGTCGTCCTCGGCAAGCAATTGGGCGCGATTGACGGCGCCGAAAAGAACGGCATCGGCGAGCGAAAGGGCCTCCGGCAGCGCGTTCTGAAAGACCTTGCGGCGCATCGTGTTGGAGCGCGGCTCGACGGCAGCCCAGATTTTGCGGCCGGGCCAGCGCGTGCGAGCGGCGTCGAGGGTCAGGCGGATGGCGGTCGGATGGTGCGCGAAATCTTCGACGACGAGGATACCGTTCGCTTCGCCCTTGACCTCCATGCGGCGACGGACGCTCTGAAATGTGGCGAGCGCCTGCTCGATGGCGTCGCATTCGACGCCGCGGCCATAGGCGAGCGCGATTGCAGCCAGCGCGTCGAGAACATTGTGGCGCCCGGCAACGGGAATGCGGATGCGCGTGACTTCGCTGCCGCGGTAGGCGACGCGAAACTCCGTGGCGTCATCGTGCCAGAGAATGTCTCCGGCGCACCAATCGCATTCCGGCGTGAGGCCAAAAGTTTCGACCGGGCAGAATGCCTTCGCGACGACCTCCCTCAATTCCCTGCTCTCGCCCCAGATCAGGATGCGCCCGCGGCGCGGCACCAGATTAACCACACGGCGAAACTGAAGCGCGATGGAAGCGAGATCAGGGTAGATGTCTGCGTGGTCGTACTCGAGCGAAGTGAGAATCAGTTCGTCGGGATGATAGTGGAGGAACTTGGGGGCCTTGTCGAAGAAGGCCGTATCGTACTCGTCGCCCTCGATGATGAACTCTTCCCCACCGCCGAGGCTGTAGCTGCGGTCGCCGAAATTCGGGGCGACGCCGCCAATGAGGAAATCGGGGCGGCGACCGGCCACCTGGAAAATCCAGGCGAGCATCGCCGTCGTGGTCGTCTTGCCGTGAGTGCCAGCGACGACAAGGGATGTCCGGCCCGGCAGGAAATACTCTTCGAGAATCTGCGGCATCGAGCGGTATGGAATCTTCTCGTCGAGGATGCGCTCGAGCTCGGGATTGCCCCGCGAAATCGCATTGCCGATCACGGCGAGGTCGGGCGGCGGTCTGAGGTTTTCCTCGCTGTAACCGTCGTTCCAGAAGATGCCGAGCGAGCGCAGCAGAGTCGAGGCGGGCGGGTAGACACCGGCGTCTGAGCCTGTGACGCGGACGCCTCGTTCCGCAAGCATGCCGGCGACCGGAGCCATCGCAGCTCCGCCGATGCCGAGGAGATGGATGTGGACCACGGGCGGTTTGGTGAGATCGGCAGTCATGGCGTGCAAGCGGGCTCGAGGATTTCAAGCTGTGGGGCCATGACAGAGCCTCCTGAAGTCACGAGGCGGGCACGAACGCCGAGTGGGAGCGTCAACGCGGGTCGCGACGTGTGCCCGACTGGCGCTCCCCAAGCCGTGGCTACTTCGCAAGGTTTGTGGCCCAGCGGCATCAAGATTCGGCGCGCGACATCCCGCACCGTTTCGCCCCCGGCGGGCGGATCACACTCGGGAAACTCTCCAAGAATGATTCCCGCGACTCCGCGAAGCTTCCCCGCCTGCTTCAGATGCATCAACGCGCGATCCACCTGATACGGCTTCATGGCGCGGTCCTCCAAAACCAGAATCGCGCCGTTTGTGTCGAGTTCCCAAGAAGTGCCGAGTGTGCCTTCTATAAGCGTGAGGCATCCGCCGAGGAGAATGCCTTCGCCGCTGCCCGGAATCAGGGATTCGCCTTGCAAGTCCAGTGTCCAACCCTGCTTCGTTTCGGTGAGCGCTCGCGAGAGACTGGGCGCGTCGTAGCCGTGCGGCGCGCCGGCTCCATGATCGAAATTCGACGCAACCATCGGGCCGTAGAACGTCACCCAGCGAAACTTCTGCCACAGAAATATCTGAAGCGAAGTGATATCGCTCGAACCAAGCAGGATCTTGGGCGATGCAGGCAGACCGTTCAATCCATCGATCAGATAGTTCGAGCCATAGCCGCCGCGAGAGCAAAAGATTGCGCGCGCAGCCGGGTCAGAGAGCGCTTGCTTGAGTGTCGCGAGGCGGTCGGCGGCGGAGCCGGCAAAGAAGCCGTCGCGAGCAAGAGCGCTCGCGCGGTCGATTTTCGGCACATATCCGAGGCGGACGAGTTCGTCACACCCCTTCTGCAAGGAGTCTTCCTTGACGGGGCTTGCGAGCGAAAGAACGCGGATTGCGTCTCCGGGTCGCAGAGCAGGTGGCTTGAAAGGTTGCGGCATGTGATGGATTCGAGAATAAGGAATTTGGAGAGGCGAGTCCAGACGCGGACGAAGGGGCGATTCGCGGAATGCAACCACGACTGGGTCGCCGCCGGAAAGCGCCTGGCTACGGGGCACTGACGGTGAAGGCCACCTGCGAGGATGTGCCACCGCCGGGGGCCGGGTTCGTCACCGTGATCTGAGCCGATCCGGACGACGCGATGTCCGCTGCGGTAATCAGGACCACGAGGCGCGAACTGCTCACGAACGCCGTCGCGCGCGGGCTGCTGTTCCATTCGACTACCGAGCTGGATACGAAATTCGAGCCACTGACGAATACTTCAAAGTCGGCGCCGCCCGCAACCGCCTTCGACGGCGAAAGCGAGGAAGCGGTTGGGCTCGGATTATCCGGTCCCGTGATCGGAAATGCGACCGAAGGCGAAGCGATAACCAGCCCCGGAGTGCTCACGGCCACGCTGCCCGAGCCGACGTTCGCGATGTCGTCCGCAGGGACGGTTGCGGTGGCCTCATTGCCGCTGATGCTGGTCGGAGCGAGAACGCTGCCGTTCCAGGTGATCACGTCGTTCGCGGCGAAGTTCGTGCCGTCCACGGTGAGCGTGAAGGCCATGCCGCCCGCTTTCGCGCTCGTGGGATCAAGGGAGGTGATCGTTGGTGCACCAGCGTGGACGTTCTCGATCGTGAAGGTCTGCGACTGAGAAAACGATCCGCCCGGGGCCGGATTCCAGACGGTGACCTGCGGGACGCCCGGGTTTGCGACGTCCGCTGCGGAGATCGAAACCTGAAGCTGGCCGGTGACGACATTGAATGTCGTGGAGCGAGGCGATCCATTCCAGTAGGCGAACGTCACACCCGAGGAGTTGGATATGAACCCCGTTCCGGCAATGGCCAGCGTAAAACCGTCGCTACCGGCGGTGATGTTCGAAGGAAAGAGATTCAAGATCACGGGCGTGGAGTTGACGGCCGGCGCGCTGCTGCCGCAGCCTCCGAGCAGCACCAGCAGTCCCGCCATCGACGTCAGCGCAGCCCACCACGGACGCTTCAATCCCAGCCTCCTCTGAAGTTTATACGGGGATCCCGCAGCCGCTCGCTGCGGCCAGCCGGGAAAGCGGAACGAGGGAAACACCAAACCGCCTGCAAATCCCCCTGCAAAACAGACAAGAGTGATAACACCCCGGCGCTCAGCACGTCAACTTTGATTCGGGGTCGGCGCCAAAGGTTATCCCAGGCCGAGAACCCGCTATAGCTTGAACGAGGTGAGGCGGGCGAATTTGCGAGCGCGCGCAGTAATCTCCTTGCGCGTGACCTTCGCGAGCCTCTCGACCCCGAATTTCTCGACGGTGAAGCTGGCGAGCACCGACCCGTAGACCATCGCCGAGCGAAGCGTCTCTTCATTGACACGACCCTTGCTCGTCAGATAGCCCATGAAGCCGCCGGCAAAAGTGTCGCCCGCCCCCGTCGGATCATGCACTTCCTCGAGGGGAAAAGCAGGTACCGAGAAAATGAAGCCGTCGTGAACCATCAACGCACCGTGCTCGCCGCGCTTGATGACGAGAGTCTTCGGGCCCATCTTGAAAACGTGCCTGGCGGCGCGGAACAGGTTGTGCTCGCCGGTGAGCTGGCGCGTCTCGTCGTCGTTGATCGTGAGGATTTGCACGTGCTTGAGCGTTTCGCGCAGTTGCGCCGGCGTTCCGTCGATCCAGTAGTTCATCGTATCCAGGCCGACTGCCTTCGGCTTCCGGCGGACCTGCTGCAGCACCGAGTGCTGTAAGGTAGGGTCGATGTTGCCAAGGAAAATGTACTGCGAATCCAGATAGGATTCGGGCAGAGTGGGCCGGAAGGAAGCGAAGACGTTCAGTTCGGTCGCAAGCGTGGTGCGCTCGTTCATGTTCTGGCTGTAGCGACCCGACCAAAAAAATGACTTCCCCGGCACGTGCTCGAGGCCCGCGAGATCGATCTTGCGACCCCGGAAGACAGCTTCGTCTTTTTGCGTGAAGTCCTCTCCAACGATTGCAACTAGGCGGACCGGAACAAAATGGCTCGCGGCAAGAGCGAAGTAGGTGGCCGCGCCGCCAAGTGTGCGGTCGACCTTGCCGAACGGCGTTTCAATGGCGTCAAAAGCGACAGATCCGACTACCAGAAGTGACATGAGCGCCCCGTTTCTTGGCAGACTGGGCCAAGCGCAGCCCGAATTCCGATTGCACACAAAGTACTACGAACGATTCCCTGCGCGACGGATGCAAACCGTGCGGTCAAATGTACTTGCCGATGATGGGCGTGAGGCGCTTTTTGGCCGCCGCCGGGATGCGCTTCCGGTCGGTCAGGATCGCGTGGGCCAGCGCCGAGCCGCATTTGCACGGCCGCTCATCGCCGAGCGCGCGCACCGCCTCGCGGATCGCCCGCTGAACATTTTCGGCATTCTTATTGAGATAGCTGATGATCGTGGCGACCGTCACCGAATCGTGCTCGGGATGCCAGCAATCGTAATCCGTGATCATCGCAAACGTAGCGTAGCAAAGTTCGGCTTCCCGCGCGAGCTTGGCTTCGGTCAGGTTCGTCATGCCGATAACGTCAAAGCGGAGCTGGCGATAGGTGTGCGATTCGGCGAGGGTCGAGAACGCCGGCCCTTCCATGCAGACGTACGTGCCGCCACGGTGGACCTTGACCTCGACGCGATCGCAGGCAGTCGCGAGATCTTCCGAAAGGCGCGCGCAGGTTGGTTTATCGAAAGCGATGTGCGCCACCACGCCCCCGCCGAAGAAGGTCGATGTGCGGCCCCGCGTGCGGTCGAAGAACTGGTTCGGAATCAGGAAATCCATCGGCGGGAGATCCTCGCGGAGCGAACCGACCGCGCTCACGGAAATGATCTGCTCGACGCCGAGCATTTTCATCGCGCAGATGTTGGCGCGGTAGTTGATCTCGCTCGGCGAGAAGACGTGGCCGCGGCCGTGGCGCGCGAGAAACGCCACACGACGCTCTTCGAGCGTTCCAATCACGATTGCGTCAGACGGATTCCCGAACGGGGTCTTGACGCGAATCTCGCGCGTGTCAGTAAGGCCGGCCATCTTATACAGGCCGCTGCCGCCGATGATGCCGATCTTGACCGTCTCGTTCGTTGGTGTCCGCTTCTTGGTTTTCGCCATATTTGGCCGAGTGCTCTCCTGATGCCGCCTGCTCTAATCGATGGCTACGGGTTCTGGCTCCCATTGGCCGTCGCGGTCGCGCAGATAAGCCGCTGGAACTCGCGCATCGTGGGCGAAGAGCGCGAGCCAGCCTTCCCGGACGGCAGCCGGAATCCACCGTTTCTTGTTTTCGAGCGTCGTCATGGGGTAGAGATCGTAACCCATAATCCACGGAAGCGGGAGGTGCGCGGTGGTGGGCACCAGGTCGGCAAAGAGGAATGCAGTCGTGCCACCGCCCGTCAATTTCACGCACTGCATGTCCGCCGTGTGGCCGGGAACGCGCACGAGTTCTACGCCCGGCGCAATGGTTTCATCGCGTTCGAGAAACGAAAACATTCCGGCTGCCTCGAGTGGCGCGAAATTCTCCGCGAAGTAGCTCGCGCGGTCGCGCTCGTTGGGGTGCATGGCATGGTCGTACTCGCCGCGCTGGACGATGTAGCGCGCGTTCGGAAAGGCAGGCACGACTTTGTCCTTCTCGATGCAGGTGTTCCCTCCGCAGTGATCGAAATGCAGATGCGTGTTTACGACGATGTCGATATCCTCGGGACGCAGGTCGTGGCCACGGAGGCCGTCCACGAGTCGCGGCGCGTCCAGGCCGTAGATGTCGCGCAGCTTGGTGTTCATCTTGTCGCCTGCACCCGTTTCGACTAGTATCCATTTTCCATCCGCGCGGATCAGCAGGCAGTTCATCGAAAGCGTGATGCGGTTGCGCGCATCGGGAGCCATCTTCTTCTCCCACAGCGGACGCGGAATCACGCCAAACATCGCCCCGCCGTCGAGCAGGACCCGTCCGGCGACCACGATATGGAATTCAAGTTCTCCGAGCTTCATCCGGCTCCCAAAGAACAGCGGACACAACGGCTAAAACGACAAAAAAAGAAATTAGCAGGTGAACCTTGAAAGTTCAAATCGCAGTGGCGCCGTTCAAGACAAGCCCGCGCGCGCGAGGATATCGTTCACGGCCGCGTACGGATCCTTTTTGCGGGCTGCGACTTCGGAAGCCAGCGCATCGAATTCAGCTTCCGTCATGCGGCCGGCGCCGACCCGTTCAAGCAGGCGCGCTTGAAGCAGCCGTAGCAGCCATTCCTTCCAGTAAGCCATCTCCCGGGCGCGGCGATTGGGCGCGTTCGTGAAACGTTCGCGGAAGAGGGCGATCTGGCGCCCGAGATCGTCGACGCCCTTGTTTTCAATGGCAACGGTGCGCACGATGGGGGGCTTCCAACCGTCGCGATCGGGCACAAGCTCGAGCACGGCGCGGAGCTGCTGCTCGAAGCGGTCGGCGCCTTCGCGATCGCACTTGTTGAGCACGAAGATGTCGCCGATCTCCATCAAACCGGCCTTGAGATTCTGGACGTCGTCGCCCATGCCGGGAACGAGGACAACCACAGTGCAGTCGGCGAGGCGCACGATTTCGATTTCGCCCTGGCCGACGCCGACGGTCTCGACGAGGATGATCTCTTTCCCGGCAGCGTCGAGAAGCAGCGCGACGTCACCACTGGCTTGTGCAAGGCCGCCGAGATAGCCGCGCGTGGCCATCGAGCGGATGAAGATGCCTTCGTCGGTAGCGTGGCCCTGCATGCGGATGCGATCTCCCAGGATGGCGCCTCCGGTAAATGGGCTCGACGGGTCGACCGCGATGATGCCGACGGTCTTTTTTTCGCTGCGATACTGGGCTGCGAGCCGGTCGACGAGCGTGCTCTTCCCCGTTCCGGGCGCGCCCGTGACGCCGATGCGGCAGGCCCGGCCGGTAAAAGGAAAAAGTTGGCGCAGAAGCTGTTCGGCTTCCGGCGCGCGATTCTCGATGGCGGAGACCGCCCGGGAAATCGCGCGGACATCACCCGCGCGGACCTGCGAAGCCCAGTTTTCAAGAGTCGTATTCATGGGCGAGCGGATGGCCCGGCTCGAAATGAAATGGCGAGTTTAACCTGAGTGGCTAATCGCGGCGCGGATTTTCAACGGGCAGTCTTGCGGCAGCAGCGGAGGCCTTGCGGGACGCTCCCGGCTGCCCGCCCGCGTATTCGTCGTACGCCTTGATGATGCGCTGCACGAGGCTGTGGCGCACGACGTCGCGCTCGTCGAAATAGACCAGCGCGATGCCTTCGATCTTGCCAACCACGTCGATGGCCTCGATCAGACCCGAACGGCGCGTGTCCGGGAGATCAATCTGCGTAATGTCGCCGGTGATCACCGCCTTCGAATTGAACCCCAGGCGCGTAAGGAACATCTTCATCTGCTCGCTCGTCGTGTTCTGAGCTTCGTCGAGGATGACGAACGAGTCGTTCAGCGTACGCCCCCGCATGAAGGCGAGCGGGGCGACCTCGATGATGTCCTTTTCGAGGAAGCGCTCGAGTTTGTCCGCCTCGAGCAGGTCGTGCAGCGCATCGTAGAGCGGCCTCATGTAGGGATCGACCTTTTCCTGGAGCGTCCCGGGCAAGAAGCCCAGGCGCTCGCCGGCCTCGACCGCGGGGCGCGCGAGGATGATGCGGTTG